>Ga0209013_10005990_pt1 | contig 10385 bp, 10 predicted proteins | sample Cruoilmetagenom2_FD_187291 | JGI IMG/M metagenome (GOLD analysis project Ga0209013, IMG submission 187291) | Oil polluted marine microbial communities from Coal Oil Point, Santa Barbara, California, USA - Sample 2 (SPAdes) (version 2) | ecosystem: Environmental > Aquatic > Marine > Oil seeps ...
CCTGATTCGCCGACCAGGCCGACGGTCTCGCCACGGCCGATCTCGAGGTCCACGCCATCCACCGCACGCACCTGGGCCACGGTGCGCTGGAGTACGCCGGCCTTGATAGGGAAGGCCTTCTTGAGGCCCTCCAGGCGGACCAGCGGGTCCTTGAGCCGGGTCGTGGGCGGTGTGGTCAAGGTCGTCTCGGTCATGTGCCGGCCTCCGGCCAGGTGTCGAAGTCGGGACGGGGCCGGCCGTCTTGCTGGTGGTACAGCCAGCAGCGCACGAGGTGCTCGTCTCCTGCCGTGAGGAGCTCGGGATGGACGCGATCGGCGAGTACGCAACCGTGCTCATCCTTGGCCTCACAGCGCGGCGAGAAGCGGCAGGCCTCGGGCAGCTCGATGAGGTTCGGGACCGCGCCGGGGATCGTGGCCAGCTCGTCGAGGATCTCGCCCGGCACCGGGACAGCGCTGATCAGCCCACGCGTGTAGGGGTGCTTGGGCTCGGCGAACAGAGTGCGCACATCGGTCTGCTCGACGATCTCCCCGGCGTACATGACCGCGGCCCGGTCGCACATCTCGGCGACCACGCCAAGGTCATGGGTGATGAGGACGATGGCTGTCCCGGTCTCCTTCTGGAGCATGCGCATGAGGTCCAGGATCTGCGCCTGGATGGTCACGTCCAGCGCGGTCGTGGGTTCGTCGGCGATGAGCAGATCGGGCTCGCAGGCGAGCGCGATGGCGATCATCACGCGCTGGGCCATGCCGCCTGACATCTCGTGGGGGTAGGCCTCGTAGCGGGTCTTGGCATCGGGGATGCCGACCATGTCCATGAGCTCGAGGCTGCGTGTTCTGGCGCCCTTCTGGTCGATGTCACGATGGACCAGCAGCGCCTCGGCGATCTGGGGCCCGACCTTCATCACCGGGTTCAGCGATGACTGAGGTTGCTGGAAGATCATGGCGATGCGGTCACCGCGGATCTTGCGCATCTCGTCGTTGGACATCTGCAGCAGGTCCCGGCCGCGGAAGAGCACCTCGCCGGCTTCGACCTTGCCTGGCTCGCCTACCAATCCCAGGATCGATAGCGACGTGACCGATTTGCCACAACCGGACTCGCCGACGAGGCCGAGCACCTCGCCCTTGTTGACGTGGAGGTCCACGCCGGTGACCGCGCGGATGGCGCCGGCGCGGGTGTAAAAGGACGTCTTGAGGCCCTTGATCTCAAGGATGGGGCCGTCGTTGCTGGCGTTGGTCATGGAGTCGCTCACCTGTTGAGCCTCGGATCGAGGGCGTCGCGGATGCCGTCACCGAGCAGGTTGAAGCCAAGCACCATCACGGTGAGCATGAAGGCCGGCGACAGCACCAGCAGCGGTCGTGTGAAGATGGAGTTGAAGTCGCGGCCGATCATGGCGCCCCACTCGGCTACGGGCTCGGCGATGCCGAGGCCGAGGAATGACAGCGCAGCGACCTCGAGCACCGCGGTGGCGATGCCCAGGGAGCCGGCCACGATGAGCGGCGTGATGGAGTTGGGGATGATGCGCCGGCGCAGGATGCCGGAGCCTGACTCTCCCAGCGCACGCGACGCGGTGACGTAGTCGTTCTCGCGCGTGGAGAGCACCGCGGAGCGTGTCAGGCGCGCGTATAGAGGGATCGACACGATGACCACCGCCGCCACGGCGTTGAGCAACCCGCTCCCCATCAACGTGACGATGGCGATGGCCAGGATGAGCGCTGGGAACGACAGCACGATGTCCATGATGCGCATGAGGATGTTGTCCGACCAACCGCCCGCAAAGCCCGCGATAGCCCCGAAGAGGGCGCCGATGAGGATGGCAATGCCGACCACGATGGGGCCGATGGGTAGCGAGATGCGAGCGCCGTAGACGACGCGACTGAAGATGTCGCGGCTGTTGCCGTCAGTGCCGAGGTACGTCTCAGGCTCGGTCTCGGGGCAACCCCAGGCGCCGAGGACGGGCAGCTCATAGAAGGCGTGGATGCAGGGCTGCGCACGTCGCCCCGGTCCATCCGGAGCGATGAGGTTCTCGTTCGGGCCATAGGGGGCGATGAAGGGGGCGAACGTCGCGGTGAAGATGAGGATCCCGAGCAGGAACAGGCCGACTCGCGCCGATCGTTGCGCCAGGATGTTGCGCGCCGTCTCCCTGATGCGTGCGCTGCGCGCGGAGCCCGCGGTCTGGGCGCTCTTGCCCGCCACCGCGTCTTCCTTGTTGCCGCCGAAGTCGGCTGTCATCGTGCAGGCCTCACTTCAGTCGGATCCGCGGGTCGAGGAAAGCGTACGAGATGTCCACGACGAGGTTCACCGTCAGGTAGATGAGCGCGATGATCAGCGTGAACGCCTGGACCACGATGTAGTCGCGGCCGACGATGGAGTCGTACATCGTGCGACCAACGCCGGTCAGGTTGAAGATGGTCTCCGTAAGCACGGCGCCGGCCAGCAACAGGCCCAGCTGCAGGCCGATGATGGTGACCACCGGGAGCATGGCGTTGCGGAAGGCGTGCTTGCGCAGGACGGCCCGGTCCGACACGCCCTTGGCTCGGGCCGTGCGGATGTAGTCGAGGCCAAGGACCTCAAGCAGGGACGAGCGCGTGATGCGCGCGATGATGGCCAGCGAGATGGTGCCCAGCGCGATGACCGGCAGGATGAGGTGCTGTACGGCATCGATCCACTGGCTCCACTGGAAGGTGACCAGGAAGCTGAAGGTGTAGATGCCCGACAGGAAGTCCAGGACCGCTCGCGCGAGCCCCTCGAGGTTCTCCAGGCCGAACGCCTGGGGCAGCGTGTCGAACTGCAGGCCGGGTGACAGTCGGCCGGATGGAGGTAACTGGAAGATGGTGCCCTTCAGCAAGACGGCGAAGATGAACTGCAGGATCAAGGCGAGCACGAAGATCGGGATGGACACGCCGAGGATGGCGGCGAACATCGTGGTCACGTCGGTCTTGGAGTTGCGGCGGAGCGCGGCGATGAGGCCGAGCGTAACGCCCAGGAGCGAGGCGAAGAGGAGCGCGTAGAAGGCCAGCTCGATGGTCGTGGGCAGGCGCTCGATGAGGATCTCGGTGACCGGCCGTCCGTAGCGGATCGAGTCTCCGAGGTCTCCCGAAGCGAGCTGCTTGAGGTACTCCCCGAACTGGATGGGGATGGGCTCATTCAGCCCATAGCGCGCGTTGAAGGCATCACAGATCTCGGCCGTGGCGCGTTCTCCGAGCGCGGACAGACACGGATCGCCGGGCAGCAGTCGTGCGATGACGAAGACGATGAAGATGATGCCCAGCAGCGTGATGATGCTGAGCAGTAGTCGCCGGATGATGAACTGGGTCAAGGCGGTCTGCTAGTGGGTGTTCTTGTCGCGGGGGAGCTGGGGTAGTAGGAGAGGGGCGCCACCTCCCTGGTGACGCCCCTCTCCATCAAGGATCGAGGTGAAGGACTACTCCGCGGCGGGAGGGCTGTTCAGGAAGCCGCCCCAGAGGCCGGGGAAGTAGGTGAAGCTGCCATCGCGACCGATGTGCAGCGGGTTGGCGATGTCCCACTGGACCGCGTAGGACGTCACGATGTCGGCAGCCTCAAGGGTGGCGCCATCGTGGAAGGTCACGCCTTCGCGAAGGGTGCAGATCCACTCGGTCAGCTCCTCGTTGGACGTGCACTCCGTTGCCAGACGCGGATAGGACGAAGCCTTGCCGATGTCGTAGCCGTAGAGCGACTCGCTGATCTGCTCGCAAGCGCGCAGTGACTCGCCGTCGGTCTCGTCGGCGCAGTACAGGCCGATGGGCTCGGCGTTCTGCATCCAGACGAGCTGGTCATCAGCACCGGAGGTCATGACCCGGAACTCCTCGTTGCCCAGCGGCGACGAGTGAGCACCTTCGATGTCGGCCGCCCACGCCGTGGCGGAACCGCCGGCAGCGATGGGGACCATGGGGATGTTGGCCTTCACGGCGTTGTTGGCGTCCGCGTAGGCACCAGCCCGAACGTCAGCATCGGAGTTGGTGGCGCCCACCTTGAGGGCGTCCCAGATGTCCTGGAAGCCAGCACCGAACTGGTCGCTGGCGCCGGGGCCGAAGTGGAAGTCGAGGAAGTTGGTCGGATCGGGATAGTCAGCACCCCAGCCGAGGAGGTGGAGACCGCTCAGGTTGCCGGCGTCAGCGTTGTCGATGAACGTACCGGACTCCTGGACGTCGATGTTCGCGGTGATGCCCAGGTTCTTGGAGAGCTGGTCCTGGAGGTCGACGGCGACCTGCTCCGGGAAGGGCAGGTAGACGCGGTCGACGACGCGCAGCGAGATGTCGACCTCAGGCATGGTGTCCATGCCGGCCTCGGCCAGACCCTCGGCGAGGAGCGCCTTGGCGGCCTCGACATCGTAGTCGTACCAGGGGTCACCCTCACAGGCGTAGGCGATCGAGCAGGGCGTGAACCAGTCGGCCACGTTGGAGCCCTCAGCGTAGAAGTTACTGAGGATTCGCTCGCGGTCGATGCCCTGGGCGATGGCCTGCCGGACCTTCTGGTTGTCGAAGGGCGGGAAGGCGTTGTTCATGCCCACGTAGAAGACGTTCATGCCTTCGCGCGGGATGACGTTCAGGTTGGGGTCGGCAGCGATCTGCTCGAGATCGTCGACGCTGGGGTTGTCGATGCCATCGACGGTGCCGGACTGCAGCTCAAGGAGCTTCTGGCCGGGCTCGGATGACCAGCGCATCACGACGGTGTCGGACAGGACGGGCTCGCCCCAGTAGTTCTCGTTGGCCTCGAGGATGATCTCGTTGCCGCGGCGCCACTCACCCAGCTTGTAGGGGCCGGTGCCGTTGGGATTGTCGACGATGCTGCCGTCGGTCCCGTGCGCAGCGAGGTAGTCGGCATCCTGCGCCGAGAACGCCGAGAAGGCGATCTTCGGCAGGAACGCCGGGTCAGGGTTGCACAGCGAGAACTTGACGGTCAGGTCGTCGACGGCCTCGATGGACTTGAGGCTGCCCGTGTAGGGCAGTTCGTTGTAGGTTCCGGCTTCGCAATCGACCTCGCCCACCACGGGGTATGAGGTCCAGCCACCCGCCGGCATGTCGCCGGGGCCTTCCTGTGCGAACACAGGAGCTGCCGAGGTAGCCATGAGCGCGACGGCGCCGCCGATGGCGGCCGCAGACAACCATGTTGGTCGTCGGGTCATCCGGTTCTCCTTCTTCTCTCCGCGACGGATTCGGGCGGCGTCTCCTCAGAGGGACCGTGGGGTCTGTGCTCCTCCTCAGCCAGCCCGCGAGTGCACAGCGCGACACAGCGCTCACACCCTTCGCGGCGTCTGCCGAGATTAGCACCGCAGGGGTACCACCGTCACGGCTTTCCCTTGATCCGGCCTTGACTTGCGCACAGGTCTGCGCGATGCTATGCGTATGACTGTACGCATGGAGTCCGATGAGCGGGTGGTCATGGACCCGATGCCGTCACCGCGGAAGATTCCGGTGAACCTCAGCTTGCCGGCTGACTTGGTCGAGCGACTGGACAAGGTCGCGGGTCCGCGCAACCGCAGCGCCTTCGCCGAGGAAGCTCTACGGCGGGCCATCCGGCGCGAACAGTTGCGCGTTGCCATCGAGCGAACGGCTGGCTCGCTGAGTGCCGAGGATTACCCGCACTGGCGCACGTCGGAGGACGTCGTGGCCTGGGTGCGTGAGATGCGCGCCGAGGAGACCAGCACGGAGCCGGATCCCGAATGAGATTGCTGCTCGACTCAGCCTTCGTCATTGACCACATGCGAGGCCTGCCCGAGGCGGTTGACCGCTACCGATCGCTCTTCGAAGACGGTGATGAGCCACTGGCCAATGAGATCGTCTTGTGCGAGGTTCGCTCGGGGACACGAGCAAGGGATCTGCCGCAGTTCCACGCATTCTTCGAGCCGGTGGAGTTCATCCAGCCGGGACCGGAGGCGGCGCGCCTCGCTGGCGCGTGGCGTGACAGCGCACGCCAGAACGGCTATCACCTCAGCTTGGCCGACGCGCTGGTAGCCGCGGCCGCAGACGCGGTGGGTGCTGCAGTCCTGACCCGGAACGTCAAGGACTTCGCACTGACGCCGGTGCAGGTGGAGACCTACTGACCGGGCGCCACCTGGTTCCGTCTGCGGCATACACTGCGGGCATGGCACCGATTCGCGTCGCCCTGGCCCAGATCGCACCGCGCCTCGGTGCGCTCGATGACAACCTTGAGCGCCACCACGCCCTCATCGGTGAGGCTTGCGCACTCGAGGCCAACCTGGCCGTCTTCCCCGAGCTGGGCCTGACCGGCTACCTGCTGCAGGACCTCAACGCCGAGGTCGCCATGCGCCGCGACGATCCGCGCCTGCTGGGGCTGGCCCGTGCGGCCGAGGGCATGAGCGTCATCGTCTCCTTCGTCGAGGAGTCGTCCGACCACAAGCTCTTCATCTCGGCGGCACTGCTGGAGGCCGGCGCTGTCCGGCACGTCCACCGCAAGGTCTTCCTGCCGACCTACGGTCTCTTCGACGAGCGGCGGTTCTTCGCGCCAGGCTCCACCATCCGCGCCGTCAGCTCGGAACGGCTCGACCTGCGCCTGGGCATCAGCATCTGCGAGGACTCCTGGCACCTGGCCACACCGCAGCTGCTGGCCCTCGACGGCGCGCAGGTGCTCATCAACGTCTCCTCGTCTCCCGGCCGTGACGTGGCCGCGATCAACGAGCTGGGCCTGGGCACGGCCGAGTCGTGGCGCTCGCTCAACCGCACGTACGCGCAGCTGACCACCAGCTACGTCATCTTCGTGAACCGCGTCGGCGTCGACGAATCCATCACCTTCTGGGGCGGCTCGGAGGTCGTCGCGCCGGACGGCGACAGCGTCTTCCGGGCGCCCACGCACGACGAGGGCCTCTATGTCACGCACATCGACCCCGCCCGGCTGCGGCGCGAACGCATCGCCTCGCCGTTGCTGCGCGACGAGCGACCGGAAGTGGTCATGCGTCAGCTCGACCAGATCATCGGTGAGCGCCTTGAGCGCAACGCTCGCAGCGCCAGGAGACCCTCATGACCGCGGCTCCAGCCTTCGAGCTGCCCGAGGAGCTGGCCATCGACACGGATGCCGCGCGCCGTATCAGCGCCGAGTTCATCCGCGCCCAACTCGATCAAGCCGGTTTCGACAAGGTGCTGCTGGGCTTGTCGGGTGGCATCGACTCGGCCCTGGTGGCGTACCTCGCGGCCGAGGCCATCGGCCCCGAGCACGTGCTCGCCATCCTCATGCCCTACCGGACGTCATCTCCGAGCTCGCGTGGTGATGCCGAAGAGGTCGTTCGTCGCCTCGGCTGTCCCAGCGAGCTGGTCGACATCAGTGCCATCGTCGACGCCTATTTCGAGGACGGGCGCGAGGGTGCCACTCCGCTACGACGCGGCAACTTCATGGCCCGCGTCCGGATGATGGTGCTCTACGACCACTCGGTGACGTGGGGTGGGCTGGTCATCGGCACCGGCAACAAGACCGAGGCGCTCATCGGCTACAGCACGTTGTGGGGTGACAGCGCCAGTGCCTTCAACCCAGTCGGCGACCTCTACAAATCGCAGATCCGTCAGCTCTCGGTGGCCATGGGTGTGCCCGAGGCCATCATCGACAAGGCTCCATCGGCCGACCTCTGGCCGGGCCAGACCGACGAGGAGGAGGTCGGCTTCACATACGCTGAGGTCGACCGCATCCTGTTCCGGCTCGTCGATCGGCGCCTCTCGCTCGACGAGGTCGTAGCCGACGGCTTCGAGCGAGAGCTGGTCGACCGCGTCGACCGCATGATCGCGGGCTCCGAGTTCAAGCGCCAGGTCCCGCCCATCGCCAAGATCGGGCCGCGCACGGCCGGTATCGACTACCTCTACCCGCGCCGCCGCCCGCGTTCCGCGCGTGACTAGCAAGGCGGGGGATGGCGCACGCGGCACGCTCTTCGTAGTGGCCACGCCCATCGGTAACCTCGGGGACATCACGTTGCGCGCGCTCGAGGTGCTGCGCTCGGTGGCGGTGGTGGCAGCCGAGGACACGCGCGTGACCCGCAAGCTGTGGTCTCGCTACGGGATCGAGACGCCGCTGCTCAGCTACCACGCCCACAGCGATGACCGGCGCACGCAGGAGCTCATCGGACGGCTGGGCTCCGGCGATGATGTGGCCCTCGTGACCGATGCCGGCACGCCACTCGTGAGCGATCCCGGTGAGGTGTTGGTCGCGGCCTGGATCACGAAGGGCGGGACGGTCGTGCCCATCCCTGGCGCATCGGCCGTGCTGGCCGCGCTGGTGGCGAGCGGCATCCCGGCACCGCGCTGGGGTTTCGAAGGCTTCCTGCCGCGCAAGGGTCGCGAGCGCAAGGAGCGCATGGCTCGCATCGCTGCTGATGACCGCGCCACCGTCATGTACGAGGCCCATGGCCGGACGGCGGCGACAGTGGCCGACCTGGCCCGCGCCTGCGGAGCGGAGCGACCGGCCGCCGTCTGTCGCGAGCTGACCAAGCTCCACGAGGAGGTCAGGCGTGGATCACTCGGCGAGCTGGCGCGCGAGTTGGCCGACACCCCACTCAAAGGCGAGGTCGTGATCGTCGTCGCCGGCGCGACGGAGGAGGGATCGGCGACGGCCAGCCTCGAAGCAGGTCGGGCGCGAGTGGAGATGCTCGTGGCCGAAGGTGTCAAACGCTCGGCCGCCGCTCGCATCGTGGCCCAGGAGACCGGCCTGCCTCGCCGGGAGCTGTTCGTGCTCGAGGCCGATCAGCGCGGCTAGCGGGTGGGGTCGGCCGCGACTTCCGCCAGCAGTTGCCTGCCGCGCGCCATGGCGCCACTGACGTCGGCGCCGGGGTTGGCTCGCTTGATCTGCATCCGGAACCACGGGCCCGGCTCGTCCGCCCAGGTCACCGTCGCGGTGCCCGGTAGCGTGACGCCGTCCTCGGTCGGACTCCAGCCCTCGTAGTCGACGATCCACTCGACCCGGGCTGCACCCACGCCCTTGAAGCGCTCGGCGCTGAAGCGCGCCGGCATCCCCGTTTCCGGGTCGAACGTCACCCGCGCCGGCACTGCCGTGTCGGGCTGCGTGAATGCGACTGCCGCGGTGTCGTCATCGATGGAGGCCCACTCGACGTCCTCGCGGGCGGCCCAGGCGGCCGGGAAGAGGATGGCCTCGGACCACATGAAGAGCAACGAGGCCTGGTCGATCTCGTGGCCCAGGTCGAGGGTGTGGCTGATGCGGCTGAAGCCGGTATCGTCGACGTAGCCGTCGAGCCCACGCACGAACGTCAGGGGCCCAAGCCCCACGCGCAGGTCGACCACGTGGTGGTGGCCCAGCTCGTGCCACATGACCGCCTCGATGGGTAGCCACCAGCCCTTGCCGTCCCGCCGGAAGCGGGCGCGTCCCTCGATGACGGCGGTGGTGAACGGCTCCGCGGGCCCCTCGAAGCGGTCGAGCCAGCGCTGGACCGGCGTGGGCAGGGTCATCTCATCACCAGGTCTGGCCGGTACCGAAGGGGAACAGCGGCTGGGATCGGCCGCGATGGGGGATACGCACCGGCAGCGTCCCCCTCGGTCCGGCTTCGCCGTCGATCACCTGGGCGAGGCCGCGCATCGACGCCGGCACCGAGCCGTAGGTGGCGACATGAACCGGCGCCGACGGGAACCAGGCGCTGTCGTAGGGCGAGCGGGCGCTGACGATGATGACGCGTCCGGTCTGGCGCAACCGCCGTACCAGCTTTCGCTGCTGGGGGTAGGCGCCGAGGTAGCCGGTGACGACCACCGCGACATCGTGCTTGCGGGCCGCGCGAACAGCCGCTTCGATCTTCATATCCGTGGGGCCGGCTGGCGTCCAGCTCGTCTCCACCGTACGCCCCACCCTCCGAAGCTCGCCTTCCAGGGTGCGCACACCCGCATCGTTCCAGCCGGTGAGCAGGACGGTCCAGCGCGGCGGCAACGGCAGCCATGCCGGGTCGCTCGGGCGGTTGCGCATCACCGTGACGGACGCAGCTCCGACCGCCTGCGCCACGCCCTTGTTGGCCTCGGTCCCCAGGGCTGCCTCGACCGAGTCAGGGTCGACCATGGCTTCGTCGAGCAGGCCCAGGCGCTCCTTCAACCGCAGGATCCGCTCGACCGACCGATCGATGCGCACCTCGCTGATCTCGCCATCCTCGACTGCCTTGATCACGGCGCGATAGGCCGTCCCCAGGTGTGGCGGGTCGGCCAGGATGTCGGCACCGGCCTTGAGCGCGAGTACCGGTACGCGAGCGTCGCCGAAACGCTCGCGGATGGCGCCCATCGTCAGCGAGTCGGTCGTGATCACGCCGTCGTAGCCCATCTGTTCGCGCAGCACGCCGGTGAGGATGGGCCTCGACAGGGTGGCCGGCCGCCCGCTGGAGTCGAGCGCAGGCACCGCCACGTGGGCCGTCATGACGACATCGACACCGGCCCCGA
>Ga0209013_10005991_pt1 | contig 10381 bp, 11 predicted proteins | sample Cruoilmetagenom2_FD_187291 | JGI IMG/M metagenome (GOLD analysis project Ga0209013, IMG submission 187291) | Oil polluted marine microbial communities from Coal Oil Point, Santa Barbara, California, USA - Sample 2 (SPAdes) (version 2) | ecosystem: Environmental > Aquatic > Marine > Oil seeps ...
CGCGCGGCCGCGCTGGCGATGGCCTTCAAGCTGCTCGAGGCGGCCCAGGGCAACTGGCGCCGCATCAACGCGCCGCAGCTGGTGCCGCTCGTGCGGGCCGGCGCCGTCTTCATCGACGGTCAGCTACAGGAACGAAAGGAGGCTGCCACCGCGGGATCCACCGACCCGATCGACGAGGAGGACGTCGCCGCCTGACCGTGGCTCATCCACAACATTTGACAATTGCTCCAGAACGCTCGTACGCCCCGCATGTGACCATGGGTGGTCACGCTCACCCTGTCGTGGGGCCGTCGCCGCTCTGCGTGCGTTGTGGGCGGTCTGGTCGTCACTCGTCGTACCTGGTGGTCGCCAGTCGTGCTGGTCAGGACCTCCGTCACTTGACCCTCAAGGCGGCGAGGAGTGTCATACGACAGAGCGGGAGGCGATGAGGCACGACTCGCGTATGTTGGCCGCCTGAGTCGCACTGAGCCACTGGCGAACCCGACCCGCGCATGAGCACCCTGGAGGAGCGAGATGCGTACCTTGCGCCTGTGCCTGGCGGGGATGGTCATTATCACCCTGCTCGGCGGTCTATCCGTGACGGTCGTGGCGGAGGACGATGGCACATCGCCGTCAGCGACCCACGTCACCGGAACGCAGTTGAGCACGTCCAGGGTGTCGGAACCCGAGGAATGGGAGGACGGCGACGTGCACTACTGGCGCGGCGTGCAGACCGAGCGCACCGTCGAGTGGAGTGACCCGCGCCTGCCGTCGCGATTCCTGTACGACAGCAACGCCAACTGGCACGCACTCGGAGACGGCTCGGTCGGAGCGTTCGCCGTCGCCGTCCGACTGGTCGGCGAGGATGGTGACTGGGCCGGGACGGAGTACGCGCTCATGGCCCCGGAGTCGTCGGTCGGGCTGTATGTCCTCACCGGAAGTGGTGCGTATGAGGGTCTCTGGGCGATGCTCGAAGGTTCACTTGTCGTGGATGCCGATGGCAACCCAGTCATCGATGCCGACAATCAAGTCACGAGCATCTACGACGGGTACATCTTCGAGAGCGAGATGCCGCCGATGCCTGACCCCATCGGGTCGCCTCTGTCTCCGGCCGCGGTCGCAGATGTCGAGGAGCCAGCGCCCGTCACCTTCGTGACTGGCACCGTGGTCGAGCAGTTCGAGCACCCCGGGCCGGGCGACCGCGAGGAAGGGCCGCCGGATCCCGTGAGGGGCTGGATGGTCAGCGCGGAGAAGTACGGAGTCATCGAGCAAGTCATCGAGTGGAGCGACCCGCGTCTTCCAGTGAGACACTGGATGAACCTGGATCTCACCTTCGTGCTGAAGCCATCGGAGGAGCAGGGACGCGCGCCGGAGGGCGCGCTGGCCGTCACCACCAGTAATCTACTGGAGGGTCCCGAGGGGAGTTGGCGGGGCACCGGGCGCGCCATCGAGGACGCCGACGACCGCTACGGCATGTACGAGCTCACCGGAGAGGGTGCCTACGAGGGCCTCTGGGCGGTACTGCGGACGACCCCGGGGATGGACACTTCCGGCCCCTGGGACCATTCGTACGAGGGCTACATCTTCGAGGCTGACCCGATGGGGTTCCCGGAACCGCCCGAGTCGGTCGCGACGGCGGGAATGCAGACGTTCCCCGAGTCCGGCGAGTAGGTGCACTACACGAGGAGGACTGACATGCGTACGTGGCGCTCGGTCCTCGCTGGAGTGGTCACGCTGGTACTGCTGGCCTGGCCGACTGGTCTGGTGGCCCAGGATGGCGCGGACCCGATGGCTGCCTCGTACTTCACGTTGACGAGAGGGCAGTCCTCGGAGTCGATGGACGGTGAACTCGAGGACATCGACGGTGACGGCATACCGGAGCTGCGTGGTCAGGTGGAGGTCGATATCCCGGGATTGACCATGCTGCATGGCGACGGTGCCTGTGAGGGCCCAAACCTCATCCTCAGCCAGACCTACGACGGCGCAGTCGAGACGTACTGGGGTGTCATCCTCCCGAGTAGCAAGGTGTCACCTGTCCCGGAGCCGCTTGCCGAGTAGCCGCGACACGACGGCGAGTTCCTCGCCCTGTTCGATGAGCAGCGTCGCACAGGCGTGACGCAGGTCGTGGAACCGCTGGTGGGGTAGACCCGCATCTGCAAGCGCAGCCTGGAACCCCTGCGTGACGTTGCGAGAGTCGAGCGCGGTGCCACTCTTCGACGTGAATAGGAGGTCCCGGTCCTCCCATCGCGGTCCAGCCTTGACGCGCTGTTCGAGCTGCTGCCAGCAGCCGCTTGCTCCGCTCGGTCTTCGGCTCTGCCAACTCCCGGGTGCCGCGCCTGAGCGTGTGCCGGATCATCACGGTGCCGGCCTCGAAGTCGATGTCCTGCCATCTGAGCGCCAGAGCCTCGCCTTGACGAAGTCCTGGCCCGACCGTCGTGGTGTAGAGCGCATACAGCCGGCCATCCGCGATGTGCGAGAGGAACGCCCGCAACTCCGCTGCGGTCAGCGGATGCATCTCGGTCCTCGCCTTGGGTGGTGGATCCACGAGGGTCGCCACGTTGCGCGTGACCTTGCCCAGCTTCAGGGGCCCAGCCAAGCGCAGTACGCAGCACCTTGCAGGCGCAAGTCCTGACGCTGTCTTCATCACCGGCCTCTTCGATCGACCTGGCTGCGAGGGTTGTCTCACGCGATGGGTCAGAGGACGGTTCAGCCGCGGTCCAGTGAACCGTTCCCCGCGGCCGTTCGTGACTTGTGGCCCTTCCGGGGTGCTGGCGGTGGCACAGAGACTCCCGGGACATGGGACGGCTTCAGGGCTGTGGCCACCCCGAGCGACGTGCTCACTGATTCCGCACGTCTGGCCGCGAAGGGAGCATGAAGATGCGAGCGGCACGACTGACGGTGATCGGCTTCCTGGCTCTGAGCCTCTGCCTGCCGCTGGCGGCACTCGGCCAGGATGCCGATGTGGGCGGACCGGACGAATCCGTCGAGATCTTCGATTTCGACCCGACGTACTTCCTGTACGTCATCTCGGGCGAGTCCGCGCAGTTTGACGGCGACACCCTCACGCTGGTGGATGCGCCGAGCGTCCTCTACTTCAGCGACCGCCCCCGCCGTGTGACCGGACACATGGATCCTGCGTTCTGGGTGGAGACCTGGGACCAGGGGCCGGACAGCTTCGCCGAGATTCCGCCCAACGCCGTCCTGGTCGGCGGGGCGCCGGTGACGCACGAAATCGTGGTGGAACTGCTGGACGCGGCGGTGGAGGGCGATGATCTGCACTTCCGTATCGAGGTACTCGACGGCGACTTGCCGACCGAAGCACTCGCACCGGCTTCGCTGTTCATCGACTCGGCTGACCCCGACGCCACCATCCTCATGTGGATGTACGTCAACCTCGACCCAAGCATGGCTGCCCGAGTCAGGAAGAGCCTGGAGAGCCATGGAGTCGACCTCCGATGGTCACCCGAAGAGTTCCCCTGCGAACTCTGGCTCGACGAGGGATTCCAGAAAGGCGTGCATTCGGCCATGGGGGACTACTTCACCGACTTCGGCCACTGGCTCGGCGTGCACGAACGCTGCGAGGTGGACCCCTAGGCTGAACAGCCTCCGAGTAGACAGATCGACGCACCGCCTCCGTCGGGCGTCCTTCCGGGGATACTTCGTGGCCTCGTGGTGGGTGTCGGTGGGTACTTCGCCCTGAAACGGACCCCACGTCGCTGCCGTTCTCGATCACGACCTGCGCCGGCTGTCCCTCGCGCTACGGCTCACCGTCCGGAGCCCCGTCCGACTCCTGCGGCGTGAAGACGGCAGCACGAGTCGGGCAACTGCGAAGGGTCGTTTCGATCGCCTCGCGCTCTACCTCATCCACGCTGAGCCCCCAAGTCGCCTTGATCATCACCCAGTCGGCGACGAACTCACAAGCGACGTTCCGGTCAGCTGGCAGCCAGGTCGCGGGGTCGTTCTCGCCCTGTTGGCGGTTCGCACCGGACGACACGGCCCTGAGAGTACGGTCGTCGCCCAAGTCGTTGGCGAACGCCTCTCGGCGAGTCGAGGTCCAGCCGGCCGCGCCCGATCGCCACGCCTCCTTGAGTGGGACGGTGTGGTCGATGTCGAGAGATGCGGGGTTCGTGAGCGTGTCACCGTCGAAGGGCGAGAACCAGGTACCACCCTCGATGCTGCAGCCGGCGCCGGTCGTTACCGGGGTCAGCGACTCCGCCATCAGCACTTCCTCGCGCGTGTCACAGCCGTCGCCGTCCACGTCCACCCAATGCCTGAAGAGGTCGCGGTCGTAGCCGTCCTCGATCTCCGGCTCGACCCAAAGCGTTGCGAGGAGGGCGAGCGCGTCGACCGACTGCCCAGGGACGACCTCGACCACGGTCTCGCTCGGCACGGGCGCGTCAGGCGGCGGAGGAGCATTTGTGCCCTCTGTGCACTTGACCTTGACGCGACCCTTGCTTGTCTTCACTACGACCGCCTCACTGGCTGCCTCGTTGTCGAAGATGAAGCTCCCGGACAGGCGCCTTCCTCCCTTGCCTGCGCCGAACGTGTACACGACGCGCCTGCCCGGCTTCAGGACCTTCCTGACCCTATGGGGTTCACCGCTACGGCGCAGGTGCGTGGAACCGATGCTCTTGACCGTGATGGGATCAGCTCGGTTGTTCGTCACGATCACCGTTTCGGGGCTCGAGTAGCAGTCGATCGAGACCTCGATCGGTGGCAGCGCGACGGCCAACTCGGGAGGTGGCGTTTGGGCCAGTGCCACCTGACCCGAGCCGCTCATCACACCCACGGCCAGCAGGACACCCGGGATCGTTCGCATCTTGGACTCCATCGTGGGGCATCGTCTCATCCGCCGCGAATCGCCTCGTTGACCAGCGCCCTGCAGAGGATCGCGCTGGAACGACGAAGACCCTCCCCGGAGAGGAGGGCCTGGATCGGCGGGATGGTCTTCGTCGGGAGTGGCTAGGCCGCGGCCCGGCGAACCTGCACCGGCTCGTTCTGTGGCGCGAATGCTGGGTGGCTGTCCACGGCAGCGCAGCCCTCAGCCCAGCGATGGGTGCCGTTGCACAGGTAGCACCAGGCCATCGCGGGCGCCGGCCATCCGGCCTTGCGCTCCTTCTGCCCGATGGTTCGTCCGTACTTGCCGGCCGTGTGCTTCGTCATAAGGCGAGCCCTCGTTCGATGTCGCGCCCGTTGGGGGCGTCGTCGAGACCGATGGTCGCGCCAGACAGGGGTCGGGGTCATGGGTCGGTGTCAGCAGAATGGACCGCCTCATCATTGCCACATCACGGCAACGGGCAGCGTCAGCGTGGACCGCTGGCCGTGTCGTGGTGCTGAACTAGGGCACTCGATAGCCGCAGGCGAAGCACTCGAACGCCGACGGCGCGCGGCGGCGACGCGCGAACAGCAGGAGCAGCAGGCCGATGATGATGAGAAGCCCCGCCACGGTCGACATGTCAGCGACGTACAGGCCCACGTCTCCGGCGATGAGCACCAGCAGCAGTGCCACGAGGCCAACGATCAGGGATGTGGCCCCGATGATGAGGGTCGCGTCGGCATCCACGCGCACCGCCTGCAGGCGATACCCGCCGCAGTTGGGGCACTGCACCCCGGCCGGGTCCTGACCGGTCTTGAACGCCGCCAACGCAGCCTCGCGCCGGTGCTCCATCGAGCCCGTGCCGGCCGAACCGCCGAGCGGCGTCCCACAGCGTGCGCAGTAGGTCGCATCTTGCGCGACATCAGCTCCACATCTGCTGCACTGCACTCGAGGCACCTCCTACACCGATGAGGGTAGGACAGCATCGGCCTCTCTGCGCTCCCAGGTCGCCAAGAGTCGATTCGGAGATGCCGGAGTACCATCGCCGGACGTGCACGACACCGACTCCAAACCGACCATCCAGGCACGCCGGGACCTCGACGAAGCCCAGCGATCCGCTACCGGCGATATGCCCCCGACCGAGTTTCGCGCGGCCCTGCACGAGGCCGCCGACATCGTGGCCGACTACCTCGAAGGGGTGGAGGACTACGCGGTCCTGCCGCGGGTCAAGCCGGGCGAGCTGACCGAGCGTCTCGATGGACCGCCGCCCGAGGATCCCGAACCACTGGCCGACATCATGCGTGACCTCATGGCCGAGGTCGTGCCCAACGTGACCCATTGGCAGAGCCCCAACAACCTCGCCTACTTCTCCTCGAACGCGTCTGGCATCGGCATCGTGGGCGAACTGGTCAGCAGCGGCCTCAACTCGAACGCCTTCATCTGGCGCGTGTCGCCGGTGGGCGCGGAGCTCGAGGGCATCACCGTCGACTGGCTGCGAGCGGGCCTGGGCCTGCCCCGCGAGTTCGACGGCGTCTTCAACGACACCGCTTCGATCAGTACGCTCTCCGGGCTCGCCTGTGCCCGACAGCAGGCCACGGGCAACGCCTCACGGGCCGGTTTGAAGGCCTCGCCGCCGCTGCGGGTCTACATCTCTTCGCAGGCGCACTCGTCGGTCGAGCGGGCAGCCATGATCCTCGGCATCGGCCGCGAAGGTGTCCGTGCCATCGGCGTCGATGATGCGCTGGCCATGGATCCGGCCGCGCTCAGGGCCGCCATCACCGAGGACCGCGATGCGGGCTGGTTGCCGGCGGGCATCGTGGCCACCATCGGCACCACCTCGACCACGGCCATCGACCCGGTCGATGCCATCGCCGATATCGCCGAGGAAGAGGGCCTCTGGCTCCACGTCGACGCCGCCTACGCCGGCCCGGCTGCGCTCATCCCGGAGATGCGCCACCACTTCAAGGGCTGGGAGCGGGCCGACTCCATCGTCGTCAACCCACACAAGTGGATGTTCACGCCGTTCGATTGCTCGCTGCTGCTGACGCGCAAGATGGAGACACTGCGCGATGCGCTGAGCCTGGTGCCTGAGTACCTGCGCACCTATGACGGCAAGGACGCTGGTCGCGACTACAGCGAGTACGTGCCGCAGCTGGGTCGCAAGGCGCGTGGCATCAAGATGTGGATGCAACTGCGCTACTTTGGCCTCTCCGGGCTCCGCGAACGGCTCCGGCTGCATATCGACCTGGCCCACGAGCTGGCCGACTGGATCGAGGCCGACCCTGATGCCGAGCTGCTCTTCGGGGTGCCCTTCGGGACCGTCTGCTTCCGCATGCGACCGCGGCGTCTGGCCGGGAGGGAAGGGGAGCCCGAGGTGGCCCAAGCCATCGACAGGCTCAACGAGCAGGTCATGAACCAGCTCAACGACTCGGGTGAGATCTTCCTCTCGCACACCAGGATCGATGGCGTCTTCGTGCTGCGGGCCGCCATCGGCAACATCCGCACCGAGCGGCGCCACATCGAGCGCGCCTGGCGGCTCGTCCGGGCTGCGGCCCACGAGTTGGACGGCGAGACCACATGAGGCGCACCGGCTATGCCGCTTTCTGGGCACTGGCATCCGTGCTGCTGCTGTCGAGCACGGTCATGGCCGAGGGCGTCGGAGGGGCGACCTGGACGCCGGCCGAATCCGAGACCACGGCCAGCGCGAGCCGCCTGCTCGTCGCTGATGACGCCATCACCTACCGTACCGATGCAGTCTGGGACCGCAACCAGGCCCGTGGCCTCGCCGCGTATCTCGACACCGGCCTGCGCTACACGCACGAGGTCAACGACCGCAGCGGCCGACTCAGCGCCACCGGCTACTGGGCCACCAACCACCCCGACCCCGCCTACGATCGCGATGATGATGACGGCGACCGGCGCTGGGAAGAAGCTGAGATCATCGCCGGCGCCGAGGCGCCCAGACCGGGCCGGACGTACACCTCGCTGGTGCAGTTCTCGCGCTGGCACGGCAAGCGTGCCAAGGGCAAGTGCGAATGGGCCTGGGACCGCCGACGTGGCCAGGCCGAGGTCCTCTCCCAACTGTCGCGCGACCTCTTCGGGGAGTGGCAGGCAGAGCGCTACACGCTCACGTACGACACCCAGCCCTACGCTCGTGTGGGCATGGCTCCACAGCTGCCGACCGATACCTCCCGGGCACGCTGCCGTGATGCTGACCCGGGTGTGAACCAGCACGGTTTCGTCATCACCTTCAGCCGACCGCTGGACTGGACGGAGCTCACCGAGTTGGTCTCGGCCGGCAGCGCCAAGTGGACCGCCTTCGAGGCCATCGGTTCGACCTCACAGGACGGCCTCACCTGGACCTGCGGGGGTCCATTCGACGACGAGCAGCGACTGGCACCGTGCCGCGCGATGGGCGTCAGGATCGACGGCATCACCGCGACCGTCGGGTACCTTGACGACCTAGCGGTCGAGCAGCTGCGCGAGCATCCCGACGTGGCGGTCGTGGAGGGCCTCCGGGACTCGCTCACGGGCCTGCTCTTCAACGTTGGCGGGTTCGGCGTCGAGCGACCCGGCCTCACGGTCAACGACCGCTACTGGGAATTCTTCCTCGCCGATTGAGCACGTTCCGTGCGAACATGTATCTCCCGATATCGAGATGAAGGAGGCGACATGGCCCAGGTCCGCAAAGCAGAGGCGAACTGGAGCGGCGATCTGCTCGCGGGTGGTGGTGCGGTCAGCGCATCCACGAGCGGCATCTTCGACAACCAGGCCATCACCTGGCGCGCCCGCACCGAGGCTTCCGAGGGCAAGACCAGCCCCGAGGAGTTGCTCGCCGCCGCGCACGCGTCCTGCTACGCGATGGCCCTGAGCCACGAGCTGGCCGGTGCCGGCCACGCCCCCGAGCGCGTGGACGTCTCGGTCGTGGTCACCGCCGATATGACCGACTCGGGTTGGGCCGTGCTCTCGAGCGCCATCACCGTGCGAGCCAAGGTCCCCGGCGCCGACGAGGCGCTCTTCCTCGAGAAGGCCACCGCGGCCAAGGGTGGCTGCCCCATCAGCAAGGCCATCAGCGACTCGGTCGAGATCACGCTCGACGCCATCCTCGAGGGCTAGCCACCGCGCCCCACGGCACACACAACGAAGCGGCCGTCCCGGCCTGGATCGGCCGGACGTCCGGTGACGGTCTGGTGACGCAGGCTAGGGAGTCTTCACATTCCGACAACCCCGCATTCACCTGCGGTTAGGTACAACAGGGGCTACGACGTCGTGATCTCCCTCGCGTCGCCGTTCGGCCTCACCGCACCACCCCCTGAGGCGGTCGCCGCATCTCAGGAAAGGTTGGCATGGAGACCCTGATCCACACCCCTTCGATCCGGCGAGCACACGTCCATGTCGCGCTTGCCGGGGCGCTCTCGCTGAGCGGCCTCGCGCTGGTCGGTCCCGGCGCTGCCCTCGCCGCACAGGGCGACGACGAGCTCGTCATCGACGTCATCGCGCAGGTCACGCCGGCGGTGGTAACCATCCAGGTAGCCGGCGAGTCATTCAGCGACTTCGAGATTCCCGACTCTGAAGGTCTCGAGCTACCCGAAGGCCAGGAGCTGCCTGAGGACCTTGACGCCCCGCCCGGGCTTGAGGAGCTCGAGGAACTGCTGCCTGAAGGCTTCCGGCTGCCCGACGAGTTCGGGTTCGGCGGCACCGGCTCGGGCGTGATCATCGGCAGCGACGGCCTCATCATCACCAATGGCCACGTAGTCGCCGAGGCCTCCGAGGTCACGGTCATCCTCGATGACGGCACCGTCCTCGTCGGCGTCGTGAGCGGCGTTGACACGCTGACCGACTTCGCCTTCGTCGAGGTCGAGGCGCAGGACCTGCCGGCAGTCACGCTCGGCGACTCCTCTGCCATCAAGGTGGGCCAGACAGCCATCTCCATCGGCAACCCGCTGGGCCGGTTCCCCGGTAGTGCTGCGGTGGGCATCATCAGCGGGCTTGACCGCAGCCTCGACGTCTTCGGCCGCAGCCTCGCCAGCGCCCGGCTCAACCACCTCATCCAGACCGATGCTGCCATCAACTCCGGCAACTCCGGTGGCGCGCTCTTCGACGGCGATGGCGAGCTCATCGGCATCACCACCGCGGAAGCCGGGCTGAACGATGGCATCGGCTTCGCCCTCCCCATCGACCTGGCCAAGCCCATCATCAAGCAGGCCCGGGCCGGAGTGGCCATCACGCGTCCATACGTCGGCGTGGTCTATCGCGAGATCGACCCGCAGGTCGCCGAGGAGGAGTCGCTCCCCGTCACCACCGGCGCCTGGATCGGTGGCGGCACGCCTGACGAGGCTCCGGTCGTCGCGGGTAGCCCGGCCGATGAGGCCGGCCTGCGGGCAGGCGACATCATCACCGCCGTGGACGGCCTCGCGGTCGATCGCAGCAACCCGCTCGATCTGCAGGTCCTGCGGTTTGCCCCGGGCGATGAGATCACCCTCGCAGTGCTCCGCGATGGCGAGAGCCTGGACCTCCAGGCCACGCTGGGAACCCGCCCGACCGACCTGAACGGCTAACGCCGATCCTCCCTCGCGGCCCTGCCAG
>Ga0209013_10005992_pt1 | contig 10381 bp, 8 predicted proteins | sample Cruoilmetagenom2_FD_187291 | JGI IMG/M metagenome (GOLD analysis project Ga0209013, IMG submission 187291) | Oil polluted marine microbial communities from Coal Oil Point, Santa Barbara, California, USA - Sample 2 (SPAdes) (version 2) | ecosystem: Environmental > Aquatic > Marine > Oil seeps ...
TACTTAACGGCTTTAATAGCCGCAGTAATATCATCTTGTCTCATAAAATGCTCACCAACCAAAAATGCATCCGCTCCGACTTTAGAAAGTTCCACAACTGTTTCATGATCATTGATACCACTCTCTGCAACAATTATCTTGCCATTTGGAATAAGAGGAATAAGCTTTTCACTTAAAGACATATCCATCTCAAAGGTTTCAAGATTTCTATGATTAATACCAATAATCTCTGCACCTGCAAAGATGGCTTTTACCAGGTCTGTTTTATTGTGGACTTCAACCAAAACATCCAGTCCAAGATGTCGTGCATAATTATAAAGTTCTTTAAGCTCTTTACGTGAAAGTGCCATTGCAATGAGAAGAACATAGTCTGCACCAAAAGCCAATGCCTCCACAAGCTGATATTTATCTACGATAAAATCTTTTCTAAGCAGAGGAATGCTCACATAACGACGTACCATTCCTAAATACTCTTTGTCACCCTGAAAAAAGTGTGGTTCCGTTAGGATGGAAAGTGAATCTGCCCCACCTTTTTCATAAGCCTGGGCAATAGTCACAGGGTCAAAATCTTTACGGATCACACCTTTGCTTGGACTCGCTTTTTTTACTTCAGCAATAATTCTGTAAGGATTCTCTTCTGTTGAACGCAATGCACTCTGTACATCTTTAGGAACAAAAGGGTTAAAAGCCAAAGAACGCCCTAACCACTCTACCGGATAATCAACTTTTCGTTTTTCCAGATCTTCTCTGGTCTTTTTAATAATATCGTCTAATATCTGTGCCATGTAATTTCCACATAAAAAATTTTTTGTATTATACCTGAACGCTTCTGTTATTTACACTTTTGTATAAGATCCCAGTGTTCAGCAATCTCCGGTTCTTCCAAACCTTCCATATCAACGACTTTTTTCATCATCTCATATGCTTTTTTACAATTATTTTCTTTGTAATATCCCCAAGCAAGAGAATCAAGATAATAAGTATTATCAGGCTGTTGAACTAATGCATCAGAAATGATCTTCATCCCTTTTTTTACATTGATCTCTTTATCGATAAGCGTATATCCGTAATAGTTCAGATATATACTGTCATCCACACCTAAAGATATAGCCTTATCAAAATATGAAACTACCTTATCTATCATTTTTTTATCATTTTTATCTACCGCATTTTCAAAAGTCAATACAGCTTTCTCTGCCAACCATCTGGCATCTTTATATTTATTGTAAAGTTTATTGCTCAGCTTCAGAGCTTTATTAAAATATTTTTTACTTTTATACAGTTCATAAAGTGTTGTATCCCCTACTTTATTCTCTTCAAGAAAAGATATGGCACCGTCAATATCACGTTTATATACATATACTTCAATGATCTTTGTTAAATATTTTTCCTGATCATCTTGTTCATATAACACTTTGTATATTTCCAAAACACCTTCTATGTCATTCTCTTTTACATACAGTGACAGTAGTTTAAAAAAGAGTTGATTACTGTTTACAATATTCATACGACGATGTGTTTCTAAAAGCTGTATAGCTTTTTTTCGTTCATTTGTATACTCATCCATCACTACTATCATACGCAAAAGGACATCTTCATTTGATGTTTTTTTATATGCTTTGTCCAATAACTCTAAAGCTTTTTTGAATTCACCTGAATACAAATACGGATTTGACGCCAAATCCAAGTCTTTTGGTTCATCTGATATTTCAATAAGATATTCTGCTTCTATCTTCGCTTCTTTTACTTGCTGATTTGTCAAATAAAGGGGGATAAGAAGTCTTTTGACTTCCAATGTATCAGGATGCTTTTCATCCCATGATCTAAGTCTTTTTATGCTATTTTCTATATGTTTTCCAGACAATAAAGAAGCTGTCATTTCTCTAAAAAGATACTCTTTTGCTCCCGTATCATCATAAAGTTTTGCAAACACACGTCTGCTATTCTCATACGCTTTATATTCATCAAACAATAAGCCCTGTATGATCAGTGAATCTTCACTGAATACTCTGAGTTCTTTTGTTTGAGCTGCACTTGTTATGAGCATAAAAACAGTAATAGAAGTTAATATTATACGATTCCAGGACACTCTTTTCTTACCTCATCTTCATCATTTTTAAATTGTTCCCAAAAAGGAAAGGTACGACACTGTAATGGCCGCACCGTATATATTGAACAACGTTTCATGGATTCATCAAAAAATATACAGGCATAATTACCTTCTGCGATCTTCTTTTCTACCAACGAGTAACGATGTTTCACTTTTCTTAAATACATTGTAGCAAAATCTTCTACGCTAAGGTTAACGAACTCTGCCATTTTCTCTATCTCAGCATACTTTGCCCAGATATAACCGCTTTCACCAGTACAGCAATGCCCACCACAAGCTTCACATTCAGCTGGATTAAATTTGAAATTGTACTGTTCATGTGTCATTAATGCCATAATTAAAAATCACCTTTTATACTATTTGTATTTGCTTTCTTAAATGCTTTCATTGCTTTTTCTCTATAAATACTCTCATCATTAAATACTACTAACGGAGGAAGTATCTGTGTCATAGATCTTGAATTCATACGTGCTGCGATCATAACAAGTTTTGACTCTCTGTCAAGCTTGGAATGCACAAATTGTATCTTTTCAGGGTTTATACCATTGATCTTCAAATGATGCAAAAGCAGATCTATCTGCTTCGCATCATAACAGAAAACAAACCATCCCCTTGGTTTAAGCAACTTCTTTACTTTAGCTATAAAATCCACTATAGGTAAATGATGTGCATAGCGGGCAATATTCAAATGTGTATTTTTACTTTGTTGAACATTTGAATCGTAAAAAGGAGGATTTGAAACAATAAAATCAAACTTCTTGTCTGTTTTAAACTCTGTAAAATCTCCAAGATGACTTTTTACTTCCAGTTTATTGATAGCGTAGTTATGCTTTGCATAGTTTAGCATCTTCTCCTGTTTATCTATGATCGTTGTTTCAATACTGAAATCACGACTTAATAAAAGTGAAATAATACCTACACCACAACCCACATCAAGCAATTTACCTTTTGGTTGAAAGGCAGATATGAAGTCATATAAAAAAATAGAATCACTGTTATAACAGTAACCAGATGTCGGTTGGTATAAAAACACAGAACTACCTTGTAAAATTTTGATAATTTTACACTAACTTGGGTATAATCGCGATTATGAACGAAGAACTAGATCTATTAAACCCACCATCAACAGATTTTTCTATGCTGGACTACGACTGTGCATACATACCTGGCAATAAAGTACGCATGAATTACAAGTATGTAAGCCATGCAAGTAAAAAGTTTGCTACTGCTGTCATAGCCAGAGGGTGGAGACGTTTTGGGAAATACTTCTTTCATCCTATCTGCAGTGGCTGCAATGAATGTAAAAGTATTCGTATATCTGTCAATGATTACCACTATACAAAGTCACAAAAAAAATCAATTAAACGCAATAAAGATACTGAAATTATTGTGCAAAAACCTTCACTTACTACTGCACATATAGATCTTTACAACAAATACCATGCATTCAAACATCAAAAAGACGGTTGGAATCACAGAAATATCTCCCAAAGAGAATATCATGAAAATTTTGTAGATGGTGCAAATGATTTTGGGAAAGAGGTACTCTACATTATAGATGGTAAACTTGTAGGTGTTGATCTGATCGATGTACTTGATGATGGAATCTCTTCTATCTACTTCTACTATGATCCGGACTATGCAAGTCTATCTCTGGGAACCTATTCCCTGCTTTACCAAATTAAACTTGCAGAGATCCTTGAACTGCCTTGGGTATATTTAGGTTACTGGGTAGATGGATGCAAAGCCTTTGCCTACAAACCAAAGTTTCAACCCCAAGAGTTGTTAGATGGTTTCCCCCATGTTTCAGAAGAACCTGAGTGGGATGACGGAGAGTAAACTATCTCTTTAACTCTTCACTCTTTCTGCACCACTTCAAAAACAATCTATCAGGATTTACACGACCATCCATCTCTTTACCCTCAACAATAGCTTCTGCTAAGAGCTCAGCCATATACGGAGCAAAAACAAATCCCCTGCCACCTAAACCATTACAGATAAAAAGATTATATATATATTTTAATTCAGGTTTTGCGCCTCTTGTTATGAGAGGATACTCATCTAACATATAAGGTACATCTATCACCTTACCCACAAGCGGAAAGTAATCTTTAGATCCAGACCTCATGCCACAAAAAGTCTCTTTTAAAATAAAGTCACTAGTATCTACCATCTGTGAAGCCGTTTCAAACAGACCTTTAAGCGGCTCTCCGTCACACAGCATACAAGGTTCTTTAGACTTCACGTGCGTTGCACCAATTTTAATAATACCATCTACATTAGCAGAAACTGAGATGCTTTTATGCATACTTACTTCTAAATCTAAAGTGCTTTTGTAATCTCCACGAGATCCCCAAGTCCCTTTTGCACCCATATATCGCATATCAAAAAGCTCATTTTGGTAACCAGTTGATAAAACGATATTTTTAGCGTTGAGTTCTGAGTTCTGAGCGTTGAGAAGTGTCCAGTTATCTCCGTTAAATTCAAGTTTTTTCACATCAAATTGCTTAAATTTTACTTTTTTTTGTATAACCTTGCACAGTTCAGGAGCATCACAGACCCCTGCTTCTTCAAATAAAAAACTCTCCTCAGAATTTTGAATACCATATTCTTCTAATGCTACTTTGTCTACCCATCTGTATAGTGACGCATTGAAAGGTTCATAGATTTTGAACTTGAGCGCATCTTCATGATCTTTAGGTATGCGAATTACACCGGTTTTATGAAAATATTTAGGGAAATGTTTGACATAAAAATCTTTGGCAAAATCAAAGGCTTCATTGGTAAGTGTTTGAAGAGGAGAACCTTTACCGATCTTGGGAGAAACAAATGCTCCTGCCGCTCCGGAACCACCAGACGCAGCCACAGCAGACCTGTCAACTAAAAGGACATTTTGTCCTTTTTGCTGGAGAGTATAAGCAGAACAACACCCTGCTATACCCGCTCCAATGACTATGGTGTCGTAATATTCAGGCATAGATCTAAACCATGATCTCTGTAATATCGATATGTATTACCATACAACGCCCTTGTGTTACTAGCTTTATAGCCATATTTTATCCAAATCTTTCCAATATTATGGGTTTACTTCTATTTCAATCTTCTTATCTTTGATATGCAAAATTTTATCACAATAGGGTAGTAATCTATCATCATGGGTTACCATTATAATGGTTACATTTTGCTCTCTAGTAATCTTTTTTAGCATTTTTACGACACTGACGGCTCTATGTCTATCTAGTGCAGCTGTTGGTTCATCTGCTAGTATGATGTCTGGTTCATTTGCCAATGCTCTGGCTATGGCTATCCTTTGATTTTGTCCACCACTAAGCTGGCTGGGCATACTTTTCATCTTCTCTTTCATATCAAGATAATCCATAATCTTCTCTATTCGTGGTTGAACCACTTTTTTACTCTCACCATTTTGATAAGGGAGTAGCGTGATATTCTCTTCGATATTTAAAAAAGGGATTAAATAGTGTGCTTGAAATATAAAGCCTATCTTTTTTCTTCGCAGTTCTCTATCATCTTTTACTTTCCATTTATTGTCATATACCACTTCATCACCAATAGTGATTTTCCCACTCGTAGGCTCTAGTACACACCCCAACATCATAAGTAGTATAGTTTTTCCTGTACCACTTGGTGCAACCAATGATACAAACTCCCCTTTATTTAAAGAAAAACTTGCACCATCAATGATTGTCACTTCACTATCACCTTTACCAAATGATTTACTAAGGTTTTCTATCTTCAACGCTATATTATTACTCATATCAGCCTCCAATAGCTTGTGCAGGGTCTGTTTTGATGACCTTGTATATCCCAAAGAGTGATGCAAATATTGAAGAGATTAAAATGATAACAAATAGAGAAAAAGCATCACTTAACTCTAGTAATATTCTTTTGGGGAATCCACCTGCAACCAATCTTGCGAAAATATTTCCACTAATAAAAGCCAAAATACCCAAAACCACCGTCTCTTCTATAATCATCATTGAGATAGTAAAGTTTGGTATTCCAATGAGTTTTAGGATACTTATCTCTTTAATTTTTTCCAGGGTCATCGTGTAGATAATCAAAGCGATAATGACGATAGAGACAATGATAAGTATCAACGTAAACATACCTATTTGTTTGGAACTTTTTTTAATCACCTTTTCAAGCAAAAGTATTTTTTGTTCCTCTTTGGTAAATACCTTTTTATGCGTTGTCTGCTCTATGGTTCTAGCAACTGTTGTGATATTGAAGCCATCTTTTGTTTGTGCTATGATAGCATTGACAAGATGTGGATTCGTACCTTTGATACCCCTTTTTTCATCACTTCTAATACGTTCATTGGTATAAGTGAACTGCAATACTTCTGCATCTTGCAAGCTAGTATAGATGAGATAATCCCCACTATTTGAAACGGTATCTTTGGTCACACCTACTACTTTGTAATACTCTCTACCTAGCTTGACAGACTCACCCAAACTATAACCAGTTTTTTGTGATACGACCATCTCATAGTGGGGTTTTTCTATGACCCTGCCTGCAATGAGTTTCTTGTTGTCTATCACCTCAATATTTCCAAATGGGTCATAGCCGATAAGCATGACTTTGAAATCTTTACCTCTATTTTCCATCTGAAATGTCTGAAAGGTAATCGCCCCTGCCTCTTTGATACCCTCTTGATAAGAGATTTGGTGTTTCAAATCTTCATGCACTTTGGAAGTTTGAGCAAATGGTCCTAAAGTATCTTGCTGTACTACCCAAATATCAGCTTTAATATCACTTACCAAAACCTCTGCATCAAATACCATACCACGATAGACGCCTATCATGATAATGACAATACCTAGCAACACACCAACACTCATAGCAGTAATGAGAAACTTGCTGAGTGAATGGCTTATGTCTTTGTAGGCTAAGTTAATCATTAATAATTTTCATCCCATTGGAGAGGGGTTTTTTACTAGGATTTGGTATTAAGATTTGACGAGAAATATCAAAGTTTTCAACCGCTGCCTCTCTCTTTTGGTAAGCTAAAATATCAAGAGGTACAAACTGTGCTTTATCTTTCTCATTTAATATCCAAACACCCGTTTTTTCTTTATAGATGACCAGTATTTTCGTAGGCATTTTGATAATATCAAATAACTTTCCTGTGCTTATGGCTACACTTGCTTGTTCTTCAAGATAAAAGGGTACTGCTAAGTTATCAAAAGCTACATCCACTTCTCTTTCGTTTGTTACCCTATTATTTACAGGTTTGATATTGACCACACTACCTGATACTTTTTGTGTTGATGAGCGAAGTTTTATCATCGCTTTATCCCCTATTTTTATATCTCCACTCATTCTCGTGTCTACATAAGTCTCTACCCAAATATCTTTGGGATTTACTATCTCCAAAATAGTTTGATTTGGTGATATGATTTGATAGTTAGCAATAGATTTTTTGACCACATATCCATCTACAGGAGCTACAACCGTATAACGTAACAACCTCTCTTTGAGTCCATTGATATTGGCTTTCATCTGCTTCATCTGCTTATCCAATGAGATGATTTTAGATTTTATAATCTCTATTTTCAGCTTTGCAATATCTTTTGATGCCTGATATTTTTTATAGCTAAGTTCTGCGAGTGAACCTTGTTTATAGAGCTTTTTATTTTTAATAAATATCTCATTTTCATAAGCATGAGAGGTCATAGCACTCTGTTCATCTATCTTCAAAGTTTCACTATCACTTTGTGCTTTTTCCAAAATGGCTATCGCTTCATCTATTTTATTTTTTAAATCTATGCTATCTATCGTGGCAATGATAGTCCCTTGTTTAATGAATTCACCCTCATTAACCGTCAAATCCAGTACTTTACCACCATAAACAGAACCAATCTTATAAATATTTTTAGCCCCAACATTACCTACGCCATTGACTCTCACATCCATATCTGCTTTGACTGCTGTAGTCGTCTCATACGTATGTTTTGGAATATAAACCTTTTTATAAACACCAAATCCTGCTATAGCGATAATAGCTATGTATATGATATATTTTTTCATTTTTTAACTTCTCCTCATGTTACTTTATAATAGACTTCTTGCAAAACTCATCAAAAACGATGGCTTTAATCTCCTCAAAGGGGTGGAGCTAATATAGCCCTTCCAAGTTTTTCAAGATGTCTAATAGTAAATTTCAGGGTCTAAAATGTAAAGATTTTTATAGTTACTTGTGTTTATATTAAACCGTGATCTCTTTAATATCTGCAATATCTTTAAATGTTTTATAGACAGATGCTATTGTATTGAGTCTGTTTGTTTTTAGTGCTTCATCTTCGCTGTTCACCATGACATCATCAAAATAGCCATCTAGCTCACGCTTAAGACCAAACAGTGCTTCAAGCTCTGTTTTATAATCAGTATAATCTTGATTGATGACTTTTTCATAAGCTGTATAAAGTACCACTTCTGCCTCTTCTTTAAAGAGGGAAATATCTATACTTAAACTTGAATCAAGGTCTATATCTTTAGAAATGTTCGCTACACGTTTAAAGGTAGAGAACTGTTCTTTAAAGGCATCATTGGAAACGATTGCATTGAGTGCTGCTACTTTTTTAGCTATCTCATTAATATCTCTTTCACCAGAAGCAAGAACCGCTGCAATAACAGAAGGGTTAGCATCGAGTGATTTATTAATACGTTCTATGATGAAATCACTCAGCAATTTAGTATCAAAATCATCATAAGCATCTTTAAGCAGAACAATAATATCATCAATGTTGAAATTCAGGTCATATTGAGTCACAATACGAACAATACCATTCACTGCACGACGTAATGCAAACGGATCTTTAGAACCTGTCGGAATTCTTCCTACAGAGAAGAGTCCAAAGAGCGTATCTAATTTAATACTCATTGCCACAATAGAAGAGAAAACAGAAGTTGGAAGTTCAGCACCCTCACCTACCGGCATATATTGTTCTTTAATAGCGTTATAGACTATCTCATCTTCACCCAGTGCTTTTGCATAGTAGTATCCCATAAGCCCTTGAAGTTCAGTAAATTCATATACCATTTCAGACATTAAGTCTGCTTTTGCAAGATTAACTGATTTGTCCATTGCTTTTTCAAGTTCTACATTATTTTTAGCACTCTGGACCTCTACTTTTTTCATATAAAGACCTAAAAGACGTATGGCAATACGCTTCTCTCTACGAATTTTATCTGCAAGTGTACCTAATCCATCTATGAACTGTACTTTTTCAAGACCATCAGTAGAGAGACCATTCTTCAAGTCATTTTGATAGAAGAAAAGACCATCTGCAAGACGCGGTTTAAGTACACGTTCATTCCCGGCAATTACTTTAGAATAATCATCTGTATAGGCATTACTGACTACAACAAACTTATTTGCTATCTTCCCGTTTTCAAATACAGGAAAGTAACGTTGATGTTCTTTCATCGAAGTAATAATGACTTCAGGTGGAAGTTCCAAGAAAAGTTCATCAAATGTACCTACAAGGGCTTTAGGGTTTTCTGTGATGGCAACTACTTCAGCAATGAGTGCTCTGTCTCGTTCGATGATGATGTTATATTCAGACTCCAAAGCATCAAACTCAGCCAAGATCTTTGACTCTCTATCTTTGGGTTGTAGCATCACGGCACCCTCTGCCAGGACACTCTCATAAGCATTTATACTAGCCACTTCCACCTCATCATAAGAAAGCATACGATGTACATAGGTTTTTGTATCTGACTGTACACCAAAAAGTTCCACAGGCACAGAAGCCTCACCTATTCTCACCTGTAGCCATCTAATAGGACGAATATACTCATCTGTTCTGCTTCCCCAACGCATCATTTTTCCAAATGCCATAGAGGCTATCCACTTTTCCAACATTTCTTGGAGAAGAGAAACAGTTTGGGCCCCTTTCTCTTCTTTTTTAAAGTAGAGTACTTCTTTACCATTTTTTTCACCACGACCCAATGCATCAAAATCCACTCCACACTTTCGGGCAAAACCCTCAGCTGCTTTTGTCGGTACACCATCTTTAATTGCTGCAAGCATAGGAGGTCCAAAAAGTTCTATAGTAGTGTCTTCCTGGCTCAAAGCCATTGCTTCATGTTTAAGTACAAGTCTTCTAGGTGTATACACAAATTCAAAATCAGAGGAGAAGTTGTATTCTTCTAATATATTCTTCCAAGATCTTTCTATGTTAGATACGATTTTAAGTAGTGGTATAGCAGGTAATTCTTCTACACCGATTTCGATAAGTAGTGCTT
>Ga0209013_10005993_pt1 | contig 10380 bp, 6 predicted proteins | sample Cruoilmetagenom2_FD_187291 | JGI IMG/M metagenome (GOLD analysis project Ga0209013, IMG submission 187291) | Oil polluted marine microbial communities from Coal Oil Point, Santa Barbara, California, USA - Sample 2 (SPAdes) (version 2) | ecosystem: Environmental > Aquatic > Marine > Oil seeps ...
AGGACTCGGGGAAACTGGCTGCCCGCATCAACAATGATATGGACTGGGCGCTCGAGAAGGCGAAACAGTACAGTGACGTCAAGGTCAGTACCGGCAGTTACCAGACCTGGCCGGTGACCCGGAAAGAGGTCACGACCGGCTGGCGCGGGCAGCAGAACCTGATGCTGGAGAGCCGCGATACAGAATCACTCAGTCAATTGACCGGCGAGTTGCAGGGAAAGCTTAAGGTCAAGTCCATGAGTTTTTCAGTGTCCGATGAAAAACGCATCGCCGTTGAGAACCGCCTGATCGATGCTGCCCTGAATGCGTTCAAGGTGCGTGCGCTCATTGTGGGCGAAAACCTGAATGCCAGGGGCTACCGTATAGTGGATATCAATGTCGGTACCTCGGCACAGCGACCGCCCGTGATGTACCAGGCACGGATGGCCTCCGTGTCCATGGAAGCCAGTGATTCGGTCGCAGTCGAAGGCGGTGAAAGCGATGTAAAGGTCACGGTCAGCGGCACTATAGAACTGGATATTCCCTAAGAGAACCTCTGATTAATTCCTTTGCCGTCATCCCGGCGCATGCCGGGATCCAGGGCTTTCAATGTATTGGATGCCGGCATTCGCCGGCATGACGAATTACTTGGGTTCGTTCTCCAGCGCCTTGGTGGTGATATCGTTGTAGAGGCTCGCCATGCGGCCAGCCAGATCCTGCCATTCCGGGTGTTTGTCAATCAGGGGTTTTATCTTCCCGACATCGCCCAGTACTTCCTCAAGAAATCCAATGTCCAGGTCGTTGAGCACCTCACCCCGGTCAACCTTTTCCTTCAGTTCGAGGGCAACCGGCAGTCTTATCTTTTCGAGTCGTTCGGCCAGTACCTGGATGAGTGCGGCCTCTTTTGATGATTCAGTCATGTGTCCTCAATCTGTTCGCCTTCAACCAGGTCCGGTTCACCGCAATACCGGGCGATCTCGGTACGTGCGGCATTGCGCAAGTTCAGTGCAACCTGCCATCCCTCGCCTGACGGGGTTATGGGTGGGCATATTGTAACGTTTATTCGGCCCCGGTGGGGGAACCAGTCCGAGCCGCGTACCATTTCACGTGCGCCACTGATGGCAACGGGTATGACCGGGATGCTGGCGCGAGAGGCGGTCACAAACGCGCCCATACGAAAGGGCTGTAAACCGGGGAAGGTGGTAAAGGTCCCTTCCGGAAAAAAGACGATCGTTTGTCCACCCTGTGCCTTCCGGGTAATGCGGCGCACATCGCTGGCCCCTCTGTGACCGTTAAAGCGGTCAACAAACTCGACACCAAAACGCTGCAGCAACATGCGCAGGGGCATAATCCGCGCCAGTTCTCCCTTAACGATAAAGTGAATGGGAGTATCCAGTGCAGCCGTGATGATGATGCCATCAAGGTAACTGGCGTGGTTGGCAACAATGATACATGCACGGTCGTGCACCAGATATTCCTGACCAGTCACCTGCAACGGTGTGAAGGTCATTGAAAAGAACAGTCGTCCACAGAGATGTGCCAGTTTTCGCCGCCAGCTTTCAAATGGTGCCAGCACCACGACCACCCAGGTGAGCAGGCCTACGGTGATAAAAACTGACCAGCTATAGAGCGCATAGAGCCAGTCGCCGGGGCTGCGATGCGATGCTGCATCTTCTGTTTCCTCTGCAGGTCCAAACGAACCCATTAATACTTCGCTGGGGCCGCTGCGGTCACTGGTTGTATTGATGTCACTCGTTCCGCTCCTGTGCTTGTCAAGCAGGACCTGCAGGAGTTTGTTCGGTGTGGTCGCGCCTGCGACCGCGTTTTCATCCAGCTTCACACCCAGTGAAGATTCGACCCGTGTGCACAGTTCCAGACGTGCCATGCTGTCCAGTCCAAGCTCTTTTTCAAGGTGTGTGTCGGGGCTGAAATGCAGATTCTTCCAGTGCGGGTGTACTTCGCCGACCAGCTCGCGTATGACAGACAGCAACGTTGAGATGTCAGGTATTGTGCCCGCGGCGGGGCTGTTGTCCGGTACGCTCATAGGAGCGAATATGCTAATGTAAAACCCCCCTGAATCAAACCACTGATAATTTTTGTAGATGACAAACAGTTCCAGGAGTCACTCATTGCCTGAGGAGACGCTGCAGGTGATCGAACAGTTTACCGATGCCATGTGGATGGAGCGTGGCCTGAGCCGCAACACGCTGAGTGCGTATCGCAATGATCTGTCCGGGCTGGCATGCTGGCTGCTGAAACAGGGCAGAACACTGGTGACGGCACAGCGGCAGGATTTGCTCGCCTACCTGTCTGAGCGCGTCAATGACGGTGCAAAACCCCGAACCACGGCGCGGCTGCTGTCCTCCATGCGGCGCTTCTATCGCTACCTGATTCGTGAAGGGCTGCTGCACGAAGATCCCAGTGTGCGCATTGATACACCACGCATTGGTCGGCCACTGCCGGATACCCTGAGCGAGAGCGAGGTGGAAGCCCTGCTGGATGCACCGGATGAACACGATACGCTGGGTTTGCGTGACCGTGCCATGCTTGAACTGCTCTATGCCTGTGGCCTGCGGGTCTCCGAACTGGTCGGTATGACAACCGATCAGGCCAGCCTGACCCAGGGTGTGGTGCGGCTGGTCGGCAAGGGCAGCAAGGAGCGGCTGGTGCCCATGGGCGAGGAGGCTGTGGACTGGCTGCAGTACTATCTTGATGAAAGCCGCCCGGATCTGGCGGCTGGCAGCAGCGCGAAGCAGCTGTTCATTACCCGTCGTGGCAAGGGGATGACACGCCAGGCCTTCTGGTACCGGATCCGTCACTACGCGGTAAAGTCCGGCATAAACAAGCCCTTATCGCCACATACCCTGAGACATGCGTTCGCAACCCATTTGCTCAATCACGGCGCGGACCTGCGAGTCGTGCAAATGTTGCTGGGACATAGTGACCTGTCGACGACACAGATATATACTCATGTGGCACGTGAGCGACTAAAGGAATTGCACGCACAACATCACCCGCGCGGTTGAAACTTAATCCCCGATTGAAGTGTCCCAAGCTCTGATAATTAACTACACGAAGTAAACAAACACAGGATATATTATGATCAAGCAATTTTCAGGCATCAGCCTGCTGTTTCTGAGTATGAGCCTTTTCAATCTCTCTGTTGCCGATAGCGGGGCGCAGGAAGCCATTACGAAATCACTCAGCAGTATTTTCCCGGGCGTCACGCCTGACAGGATTGCGCCCTCTCCCATGGCGGGCGTCTCCGAGGTCCTGATTGGTCCACGTCTGATGTATATCAGCAATGATGGCAAATATCTGCTGCAAGGCAGTCTGATTGACCTGAAAACGCGCGTCGATATTGGTGAAGAACGGCGCAATGGTATTCGCCTGGATGCCCTTAATGACCTGGGTGAGAAGAAGATGATTATCTTCCCGGCCAAGGAGCAGAAGCACACCATTACGGTGTTTACCGATATTGATTGTGGCTACTGTCGCAAGCTGCACGATGAGATGGGCAAGTATAATGCGGAAGGTATTACCGTGCGTTACCTGATGTTTCCGCGGGCCGGTATCGACTCGCCTTCCTATAAAAAAGCGGTGACTGTGTGGTGTGACAAGGACCCGCAGAAGGCCATGACACGTGCCAAGTCAGGTGAAAACCTGCCGAATGTCAGCTGTGACAATCCCGTCAAGGAAGAATATGAACTCGGCCAGCTGCTGGGCGTTCGCGGGACGCCGGCGATCATTATGGAAGATGGCGCCATGTTGCCAGGTTATGTCCCTGCTGCCCGCCTGGTCCAGGCGCTGGAAGCCGGTTCCTGACGACCAACGTACCTGGGGCACTAACTTATGAGGCGTCATCAATAAAAACACCCAATTGGCCACGGAATCCACGGAAAACACGAAAGAATAAAAGCCTTACAATTAATATTTCCGTGTTCTTCCGTGGCAAAATATTATTTAAGTAAGCGCCATTAATGCAGCAGGGTAAACAACTGGCGGCGGTAGCGGTGGACCAGTTCCTCCTGGTCTTCTATCAGGTCAAAGACTGCCAGCAGGCCCTTGCGGCCGGCATCGTCGCGGAAACTTCGATCACGCTGCAGCAGTTGCATGAATGACTCCAGCGCGTTCTCCATCCGGTCGTGCATGACATACAGTGCACCCAGCAGGTAAAGCGATCCCAGGTCATCGGGGTTGTTGCTGACTGTTTCCTCAAGTTCGGTGACCGGCGGTGCCTCCCTGGTCACCGTCGCGAATTCGAGCAGGGCGCTCAATCGCATCGCATCTTTTTCATCACGCACATTGCGGGGTAACGAGGCGATCAATGCCGCCGCGTCATCCAGCAGGCCCTGTTTCATTTTGAACGCTGCATAATCAAGCGTCAGCTGGTGATTATCCGGTTCCACGAGGTGTGCTTCCTGCAGCAGACTCAAGGCCTCGTCCCGATTACCCTGTTGCCAGGCGGCCTTGGCGCGGGCACGGATGGTGTCTGACTCGCGCTCGATATAACGGTCCAGCAGCACACGCAGCGTGGCTTCGGATTGTGCGGCCAGGATCTCTTCAACCATCTCGCCGCCTTTATAGACCCGCATGGTCGGCAGACTGCGTATGCCGTGTGCCTTGGCCAGCTCGCGTTGCTCGTCGGTATTGACCTTGGCGAGGACGAACTTGCCGCCGTATTCATCGACCAGCTTTTTCAATACCGGCATCTGCATCTGACAGGGCCCACACCAGTCGGCCCAGTAATCCACCAGTACCGGGACCGTGCTGGAGCGCTCGATGACCAGGCTGTCAAAGGTCTCGTTCGTTACATCAGTTATGTTCTGCAAGTCGCTCATAAATATTAACTATATCCATCTATGTGATTCACGTCTGACTACATATTATGCCGAGACAGGATCCTCCATCGCAACCAGTTCCCCACCGGCGGTAAACAGCAAGAACGGTTTGATGGTCATATCGGGCCAGAGTTTCGCCACACCGTTGGCATACAGGCACATCTGCTCCCGGTAGCTGCCGGTCAACCGGGGCAGGGACTCGGCATCAGCCCGGCGATGTGTCTTGTAGTCAATCACGTAGACCGTCCCGTTGTTGATGATCAAGCGGTCAATGATGCCGTAGACGAGATGATCCCCCTCCAGGTATTGAATCGGGACCTCGTTAAAGGCCTGCTGGTACTGTGTCTGATCGAACAGGAATGACAGCCGCGGGTTCCGGACGGTGTGCAGGGCCTCCTGCCACCAGGCCTGGCATTCCGGATCAGAGGTTTCTCGTTGCAGGGCATTGGCCACTGCTGTCGGCAGGCTGTCCGGGTAGGGGGCTTCTCCTTTAGTCAGCTGTTCCAGCATCAGGTGGATGGCCGTGCCACGCTCGCGGCCATCGTCATCACCCTGGCCCATTGCGGAGGCATGCTGTGCGCGACTGGGTGCGATCAGCCGCTGCTTCTTTTCAACAGGATGTGGCTTCGACAACCGAGGGTCCGGGGTGATCACAGTAGTGGTTGTTTTGGGTGCTGCGCCGGGTTCATCTATGTTGCCGGTTTCATGAAAGGGATTACCCTCTACTGTAGTTTCCCAGTCCGCCAGTGCCTGCTGGATCAGGCCATACCAGCTGTCCTCAGCGGCTGCTTCTTTTTGATTGCCCGAGATGAACAGATATTGCCGTGCGCGGGTAATGGCCACGTAGAGCAGGTTGGCTTCTTCGCGCCGATCGTTCTGTGCCTGATTGTCAAGCAGACTGCCCGTGACTGAATCCTGATTCGCCTTGTTGCCGGCCAGCAAAAAATGCAATGGTCTGTCCCGGTCGCGGGGCCAGTCAACCAGTGCGTTATGTGCCGAGCGTGATCGCTGGGTGGCCGCGGTGTCGGCCAGAAAGATCACCGGTGCCTCCAGGCCCTTCGCCCCGTGTATGGTCATGAGCCGTACGCGTTGCGAGTCTGCTTCCTCCGGTGCGCTTTCATCCGGCTGGTCATTTTCAGACTGGCGCAGGCGATTAAGCTGATCCAGGAAGCGCGGCAGGCTGGGGTAGCGGCCATTGTCCACTTCCAGTGCCAGTTCTATAAACCGGGTCAGGCTGGTGTGCACCCGGGGTTTCAGGGCTTCCGGGAAGGCGGCCTCGTAGCGCTGGAAGACCTCGGCCTCGTGGAAAATACGGTCCAGCAGGTCGTGTACCGGGATCTGTCCGGTGAGTGTGCGCCAGTGCTCCAGTTGTGTATGGATTTCCACAAAGGGTGTCTGTTGCGCAGCAGCCAGTCCGGCCAGTCGTTCATACCAGGTGCCGGTGGCGGCCGTAGCCAGCGGGATCAACTGTTCGCTGGACAGACCAAAGACGGGCGAGCGCAGCACCTGTGCCAGTGCCAGGTTGTCGTAGGGCGAGATCAGACTATTCAGCAGACATTCCAGATCATGCACTTCCAGGTTGTCGAGCAGTGCACCCTTGCTGTCACTCAGGTAAGGGATCTGTAATGCACGCAGCGCCTGTTCATAGGCGCGGACGTGGGTGCGCTGCCGCAATAAAATAATGATGTCACTGTAAGACAGGGCACGGGTCAGGCCGTCTTTTGTGACTGCTGTCCTGTTGTGTATGAGTGCCTGGATTCTTGCTGCGATCATGTTCGCTTCGTTGGCATAGCGCTGATCCTCAGGGATGACACGCGGTGCGTGCAGCGGGTTACGCAATACCGTTGCTGCTTCTTCTGTGATTGCCGCAGTCACCGATGTCATCAGCGGCAGCAGTTCGACTCGGCCATACATGTCCGGCAGGTGGGTCGTGTGTTCATTGAAGCCATCCAGACGTTGCCGCAGTGGCTCTGTTCCAAAGACCTGGTTCACGCAATCGACAATGGCCTGCGCAGAACGCCGTGAGGCATCCAGCGGGTAGCTGTTAGCCTGCAGGTTGTCATGCAACCAGTCAGAGGCTTCACCCAGCAGGGCCGGGTTGGCACGGCGAAAGCTGTAGATCGACTGTTTCTTGTCACCGACAAGAAACACCGAGCGCGCACGATCATCGTTACCCGCGGCCAGTTCCTGCAGTAACGGCAGCAGCAGGCGCCACTGGGTCGGATTGGTGTCCTGGAATTCGTCGACCAGTAAATGATCGATGCGTGTATCCAGCTTGTACTGTATCCAGCTGGCATGACTGCTCTGGTTGAGTAATTCGCAGGCCTTCCATTCGAGGTCGGCAAAATCCAGCAGGCGTTGTTCCTTCTTGATGCGCTGGTAGTGTGACAGCAACTGCATGCCGGCCGTGATCCAGGCAACCGATGTTGTCAGGGTGTGGTAGCGGGCCATCCGGTCCTTGAGGTCCAGCAGTTCAGTGCAGATCTGTTCATGCAATGCGATGAAAGTCTGTTCACCCTGCTCGCCAAGCCGCTTGCGCAGGGTCGGGCCGGGTTTTCTGCTGCGGGGTTGTCCCGTCCCGGTCAGGAATGCCGGAGTGATAGTGTCGAGGAACGTCACAGGCGTCAGGTCTGCCTCAAGCGCTCCGGCAATCAGGTTGGCATGCGTGGTATTGCTGGCGGTGGTGTTGCGTGCCAGCAGTTCACCGAATGTTCGCAAGCGTGCGCGTTGACTGTCATCCGGAAAGCGGCCCAGTGGCTCCTGCTGGCTATCGATGTCCAGCAACTGTTCCAGCTGGCGGGTGGCATACGACAGCGGGTCTGACTGTCCCTGGATATAGGCCCACCAGTCGCTGCGGTGTGACAAAAAGGAGCGCAGTGCCGTCTGGGCACTGGCGAGACCATCGCAGCCTGCCGTCAGTCGATCCAGTGCCTGGTTGATCGGATGGCCCTTATGGCTTGATTCGTTGACCAGTGCATCCCGCGCCTGCTGTTCCAGCAGGCCGGTGGCTTCACTGAGTTCAAAGCCGGGAGCAATACCGGCCTCCAGCGGGAAGCGTTGCAACAGCTCCTGGCAAAAGGCATGGAAGGTGGTGGCACGCAGGGAGTAGGGATTGAACAGGTTCTCTTCATACAACTGCCGTGCGCGGATCCGGATGTTTGTGTCCGGCGGTATGCCATAGTCTTTCAGCATGCCAGTTAAAGCTGTTTCATTCGCACACATGAGGGCGTACAGCCGTTCGGTGACACGCTGTTGCATTTCCGCGGCCGCCTTGCGGGTGAAGGTGACGGCGAGGATGCTGTCCGGTCTGGCGCCGGCCAGCAGCAGTCGCAGGATGCGGGTGACCAGCAGCCAGGTCTTGCCGGTGCCGGCCGAGGCATGCACGGTGGCATTGCGGGCCGGGTCAGCCGCCTGCAAGGTAGTGTTGTTATTTGCTGCTGTCATCATAATAAATGCACATGTGGGAGCGGCGTCTCGCCGCGATTCGCGCCGGGGACGGCGCTCCCACAGGAAATGTCAATACATTCATGAGGGTTCATCCAGCCACGCCTGTTTCCGGCACAAGCCGCTCATTTCGCAATAGCCACAGGTCTTTACGTCACCCCAGGCAGGCAATACAGTGCCGGTCTCAATTTCATCCAGCACCGTGACCAGACGCTGTTTGATACTGCTGGCCAGTTCGGCCAGTGCCTCACCTTCAAGGCAGATCTTGTCGTTGACCTTGTCGTCCACCCGCAGGTATTCGACCCGTTGCGGCAGGGTATCCATGAGCAGGGCATAAGAGGGCAGTTGTACTTCCTCACCCTGATCAACCGCGTCCTGTTTGGGAATACCGCCGGTCTTGTAATCAAGGATCGCCTGTCCATCCGGACTGCTGTCGATACGGTCCAGTCGCCCTTTCAGGGTGTGGCCGGGTGTTAACTCGACTTCACCGCTACGTTCGGCGTCACTGAAGGTCCATGTTGGCTGGCGTTTGATTTGCCAGTCGATATAGGCCGGTACCATGAGCTGCCAACGTCGTCGCCAGGCGCGGTGTTCGAAATTGTCCTCCAGCTCTTTTGAGAAAACCGCATCTGATATTGTCTCCAGAGCGGTAATGGCCTGCGAGCGGTTGGCCTCACAGACAGGTGCGGTGAAGGCGGCGGGGTAGCCGCTGATGCCCTGGTGAAAGACTTCCAGCGACTGGTGTACCAGGCTGCCGTACTCGGCTTTTTCGAAGGCCTCACTGACTTCTTCGCGGGGCTTGAGCTGGAGTCCGCAGGCGGCGAAGAACTTGTACGGACAGTCGATCAATTGCCGGTGCATGCTGACGGACAGGGTGGCGGGCAACAGCGCTGCCGGCAGTACCGGTTGCGGGTACAACTGTTGTTGTGGCAACGGCAACGGGTTGTTACCGACCACCCGGATCGCCGGGTGCTCCAGCAGGTCTTGCAGTTCATGGTCTGTCAGATCATCTTGCCAGCCGAGTTCATGAAAGCTGCGGATGGCCTCCAGCCAGGGGCTTGGCAGGCGCAGCTCGCCCGCGTTCTCCTGGTGCCAGGTCAGCAGGATGTGTGGTGCGCTTTCCAGCAGGCGGCGGAAGCGGTGCAACTGTTCTTCATGGTGCTCGGGCCAGACCGGCAGCCCGAGATCGACGCGCACCGGGTCATTAAAGAACGGCGATTTTGCACTGCTGGCGGGCAGGTGCTCACGGTCACAGGCACCGATGATCATGGCGGCATACTGACCCAGTTGCGCCTGCTGCAGGGTCAGCAACATCACGGGGCTATCCGCTGTTGCAGGTACGAAATCATGCCGCTCCAGTGCCGTTCCCAGCCAGGCACGGAATTCGATCCAGCTCATATCGATGTCGCTGTTTTTGGCGGCATCAAGCAGCAATTGCCACTCCTGAAGTATGCGCTGCCCGGCAGGGTCGTTCTCGAATCCCCTCCAGATGCCGATCGCCTCGAGGCTTTCGCGCAGACTTTCCAGCAGGGTGGCGGGGCGTGATCGTGTGTCTCCAAGACATGCCCGCAAGGGTTCTGCCGCCTGGTCAAGCCGGTTTAGTAACTGCTGTAACTGTGCGGCCGTCTCCTCTGTCCAGCGGGTTTCCAGGCGTTGCAGGCGGCGCTGAATCTGGCTGCGGTAGCGTTGCAGTCCACTGGCAATGTTCTCCCGCCGGATAATGTCCTGCTCCAGCCGGTAGACGTTATTCGCAAGTTGCTCCCGGTCCTCGTCCGGGAAAACAAACGGTGACTTCAGGACATCCAGCAGCGGTTGATGGGCAAAATCTTCCTCGACCGTTTCCAGCCAGCGTTCCAGTGCGGCGGCGGCACTGGTGGTGGACAATGCCCAGCCGCCGGTGTCTTCCAGGCTGATGTCGGCCCGTTCCAGCAAGGCGCGTACACGTCGTGCCAGCCGCCGGTCTTCACTGACAATGGCAATGGGTTGTTTGTCCTCAATGAGCCAGCGTCGCACCTGTAAATCGATGGCGCGTGCCTCCTGTTCAGGCGAGCGGGCTGGCAGTATCGCAACACGGTTTGCCATGGGTGAAGCCGGATGTTCTTGACTGAACGTCTGT
>Ga0209013_10005994_pt1 | contig 10380 bp, 12 predicted proteins | sample Cruoilmetagenom2_FD_187291 | JGI IMG/M metagenome (GOLD analysis project Ga0209013, IMG submission 187291) | Oil polluted marine microbial communities from Coal Oil Point, Santa Barbara, California, USA - Sample 2 (SPAdes) (version 2) | ecosystem: Environmental > Aquatic > Marine > Oil seeps ...
ATCTGGCCTCACTTTTGTTGATAGGAGAAATAAATGACCATAAGAAAAGACTGGCCAAAGCTATTAGCTTTTGTGATTTTCTTTGTACTTATTGGAGCCTACTACGATCGGATGAGCGTGGAAATGAGGACATTTACCTTGCCGCTACTAATATTCGCCGCTGCTGCTTTTGTCATTGGTCGATTGAAGCAACTGCAATACGAAATACGCTCGTCCAGAGTAGCCGCTTTGGAAATTGTGGCCCAAAAACTGAGCCTGGCGGATACCGATGGCAATGAGCGCCTCTCCATTTCTGCATCTGCTGATGGCACGGTAATGACATTCTACGATGACAACCAGGTGTCGCGAGTAACTCTAGAGCTGATAAACACCGAACCTGTTCTCAAGCTAACGGGTGAGAAGGGTAGTGCAGTGTTGGCAATTGACTACCATGGCATGCCGAGTTTTACCTTCCGAGATCATGCAGACGAGGTAACCTGGTCGGCACCCTGACCCATGCTTTTTCCTTAAGGAGGCTCTTGCAATGACCACCACAGAGTATCAACCGCACATACACCCCACCGCCATTGTCGATTCCAGGGCGGAGATCCATCCAGAGACCGAAATTGGACCCTACGTGATTATCGACGGGCCGGTAAGGATTGGTCGCTCTACACGGGTGATGGCATATGCCCATCTCACGGGTTGGACTGAAATAGGGGACGATAACACTATCCACATGGGGGCTGTCATCGGCCACGAGCCTCAGGACTTGGAGTACGAGGGTGGAGAGTCATATCTGCGGATAGGTCACCGCAACACAATCAGAGAACACGCGCAGATTCATCGCGGCACCAAACCCGGGAGTTCCACCATTATTGGCGACGATAACTTTATCATGAACCAGGCCCACATAGCCCACAACTGTGAGATCGGCAACCGCACCGTTATCGCGGGGGGTGCTCTTTTGGCTGGATATGTGGGGGTGGAAGACTGGGCTTTCATATCGGGCAACTGTGTGGTCCACCAGTTCGTGCGGATCGGAAAATTTGCAATGCTTCGCGGTCTATCCCGCACCAGTCGTGATGTTCCGCCTTATTGCATTATGGACGGCACTCACACAGTTAAGGCGATTAACCAAGTGGGACTGGAACGCGCGGGTTACAGCAAGGAGACAATTGGCGAGATCAAAAGAGCTTTTTCTCAACTGTTTCGCCGCAAGAGCAACCTCGCCCAGGCGATCCAGGAACTCGAAGGCAAAGGCTCCCTTTCTGAGGAAGTGACGTATCTTTTAGATTTTATAAAAAGTTCAAAGCGCGGCGTCTGTTTTGGGCCAAAGAACCGTTAATCGACCAGAGATTTCTACCTGTTTATTATAGTAAGCTCTCGTTAATACCTGAAAAATCATGCCCACAAGATAAATCCCTCCTCCAGATTGTTTTCGCCTGCACGATTTTTGCATTCAAACCAAGGCTAAACATTTGCGGGCCTCTCTTGCCCCTTTGGGCAGAGACATGAGAGCAAGGAGGAAGGTATGGGCATAGTGGAGATCAAAAATCGGATTGTTGAAATTATTGCCAACCAGCTAGGTATAGAAGAGGAGGACGTCACTGCCGCGGCGAGCGTAGTAGATGACCTGGGGGCGGATTCCCTGGACGTTGTGGAGTTGGTCATGGCCTTGGAAGAGGAGTTTGACCTAGAGATCCCCGACGAAGAAGCGGAGAAGATCACAAACGTCCAGAATATCTTCGATTACATGGCAAATGCTTTGCAAGCGGCCTAGATTGGACAACTGGTCGCTTCCTTATCCATATGGCTTCTGGGGTTTCCTTACCTCGGATATATAACTCTTCTTCATGGAAGCAAGCAGTCTCACAGTTGGGGGAAGGAGGAGGATGATGCTTATCAGAAAAAAAATCGTAATCACGGCAGTGCTCACCGCATTATGTTTCCTGGGTCTCGGTACAGGGAGCACGGTGCAAGCGGAGCCATTTCAGACAACCGACAATCTTACGGTGCAGATTAATTGGTTAGAACATAACCTCAGCAACGCTCGAATGGACCAAGTAGATATCTTGTCACCAACCCAATTTGCCAAGGCTGAAAAATTCCTAAACGACGCCAAAAAACGGCTGGAGCGTGGAGATAGCCAGGCGAAAATCGTAAAGGAAATATCAAGAGCTCAAGATGAACTCAAAAAGGCTACGGAATCGGCGCGCCTGGCGAAGACCGAATTGTCCGACGTCATAAAAGCCCGGGAAATGGCGCGCTCTGCCGGTGCCACCAGCTATGAGCAGGACTACGATCAGGCAGAAAGAAAATTCCTCGATCTCACAAAGGCTGTTGAGAAAGATAAGATAACACGCGCCCTTAAGAATGCTCCAAAGGTGACGGAACGCTATCGAGAGCTTGAGTTGCGAGCAATTAAAGAGCAAACCCTGGGCGAAGCGCGCACGCTCATCAAACAAGCTGAGAAGGAAGGGGCAAAAAAGCTGGCGCCGAAGTCCTACGCGACGGTGCAGGAAAAATTGAAAGAAGTTGATGGATTTATTACAAAAAACCGCTATCAAAAGTTGAAGATGCACAACATGGCGAGCGAGGCCCTGCTGCAGGCGGGCCGACTTCTGCAAGTGACACGGCAAACGAAGACCATCAAAACAATGAAACCCGAGCATATCACCCTCTGGGTGGAGGGGATTCTGTACGATACTGCAAATAAGCTTGGCACCGCTGATATGCGCGATCAACCTCTGGGAACCCAGGTGGAAAATATTATGGGCTCCGTCGACGCCTTGCAGCAAGATCAGCGCTTCCTGGTCAATAAAGTGAAAAATCAGCAGACAGAAATAGAAGCAATGAATGAACAGATTGCCTTTCTGGAAAAGCAAACCCAGAAGGAAAAGGCTGCTAAAAAGCGGTTAGCTGTGGAACAGGAGGCTACTGCAAAACGCCTGGCAGCAGAGAGGCGGTTTAACCAGCTGTTTACCAAGGTCCGAACCTACTTCAGCCCGGAGGAAGCAGAAGTATACAAACAGGGCTCTGAGCTGGTAATTCGGTTGAAAACGATTCAATTCCCCGTTGGCAAAGAGGTGATAATGCCAAGCAACTACTCCCTGCTGAGTAAAGCTCAGAGAGCCATTCGCACCTTTGGCCAACCCAATCTTGTCATTGAGGGACATACGGACAGCACCGGCTCAGATGTGAATAACCAGCACTTGTCCCAGCGACGGGCGGAAGCCGTTCGCGCCTATCTGGTCGCCAACGGTACCCTGCCAATGGACAAGATCATAGCTGTGGGATATGGATCCAAGCGGCCTTTGGCATCCAATAAATCCGCGACGGGAAGGGCTATCAACCGGAGAATTGATGTGATCATCAAACCTCAGGCCGAGGCAGGGTAGGGGAGAATGTAGATTTAAGATTGTAGATTGCAGAAAGTGTGCGGGTCGCCCATTCATGGCACCCTGAACCTTATGTAATGCCCAGGATAAACTTAAACTCCGTGAAGAATCTCAAGCTTTTGAGACAGCGAGATTCTCCGCGGAGTTTGTTTTTTCGGGAAGCTTAGAGCAGGCTAAGAGTGCAACTATGGTTTTAAATTGCGGAATGAAGGTGTGAAATTGGTGTAGAACTTAAAAATGCGGATTTCAAGATGCAGAACACAGATTGTAGACTTTGCCTTTATTTAAGAGTGCAAATATAAGGGCTAAATTATAAATCTGCAATCTAAAATCTGCAATCTGAACTAAATCATAATCTCCCTAAGGGTGTCAATTTCATCCAGAGCCTTACCTGATCCTATTACCACCGTGGTCAGTGGATCTTCGGTAATGGTGATTGGCAGTCCGGTCTCTTCACGGAGGAGGCTGTCGAGACCTTTCAGAAGTGCTACACCTCCGGTGAGAACAATGCCGTTGTCCACAATATCAGCAGCCAGCTCAGGCGGTGTCTGCTCAAGCGCACTTTTTACAGTTTCCACAACGGTTTTGATTTGCTCGATGATGGCTTCCCGAACTTCATCGGAGTCGATTCCGATTATCTTTGGAATCCCAGTAGCCAGGTCGCGTCCCTTGATCTGCATGTGTTCAGCTTTCTCATCCCGGTAAGCGTTGCCGACGGTGGTCTTGATCAGCTCTGCGCTCCGCTCACCGATGAGGAGATTGTACTTGCTCTTGATGTACTGCAGTATGGCTTCATCCATTTTATCGCCACCAACTCGTACCGATTTACTGTAAACGATGCCGGCCAGCGAGATTACCGCCACTTCAGTGGTGCCGCCCCCGATATCCACCACCATATTACTTGTGGGTTCAGTGATGGGCAATCCAGCGCCGATTGCAGCAGCCATGGGTTCTTCAATGAGGAAAACCTCTCTGGCACCAGCTGACTCTGCAGATTCTCGCACTGCCCGTTTTTCCACCTGGGTGATACCGGAGGGCACACAAACGATTACCCGTGGCCGTATAAGGGTGCGACGGTTGTTTGCTTTCTTGATGAAGTACCGGAGCATTGCTTCAGCCACTTCAAAATCGGCAATGACACCATCCTTCATAGGGCGGATTGCTTCAATGTGTCCGGGGGTGCGGCCCAGCATCATCTTGGCCTCCTGTCCCACAGCCAGTACCTTGTTGCCTCCTCGACCATTTCTCCGTACAGCAACAACTGAAGGCTCGTCCAGGACAATGCCATTGCCCCTGACATAAACAAGGGTATTGGCTGTGCCCAGATCAATAGCCAAGTCGTTGGACAGCCATCCGAAAATGGGGTTAAGAATCATAACTGCAGTCCTCCCTTCTTAACGGGCAATGGTGATGCTCAAATAATACAGCAACCGAGACTACCTCGTCCCACCGACTGAGGGGCCCTGAACGCACTTCGGGGCCCACCTGCCTCGCTTTTTTCACTCAGTCTACGGGGAAGGATAAACGTCATTTGTGATAGCATTACGAAGCAAATAGAGCAAAATACATGCCGAAATGTTGCAGAAACACAATAAAAATGAGCATATGTTAAAATTTGGCCTCCACAGGCCTCTCGCCAACCAATCAGGAGATACACCCTCAGCGGCTTTTGTCTGGCTGTCGTAGCTCAGTGATGAAACGATAGAAAGAATGGGGCAATTCCTGTATACAAATTGCTTGACAATTACCGGTTTTTCCTATAAAAAAGTCGCTCGTTCCATTCGTTACCTATCAGCTCCGGCTCTGGCAAAACTCCACCCCAAAAAGGGCAGGACCTGCTTTTGGGCCTTTTTTTTCCGAGCCACCTCCAACAGTGAAAAGGGGACAGATGAAAACATTGGACTCAAGCAAATATCAGGTTGCTCCCGTGCGAGCTGGATACACGGATCGGATCTTACAGCTGGATTTAAGCTCCCTCACCACATCGATAACAGAAGTGGATCCTGATTTCAGGCGCAAATACATCGGCGGTCGCGGCTATGCCATGAAGATGATCTGGGACGGGACCACCGAGGAGACCCGCTACGACAGTCCAGAAAATATTCTGGTCATGGCCAGCGGACCTCTCGGTAATGAACCAAGATTCCCGGGAACTGGGAAGTTCGTCGTAGGCACCATTTCCCCTCTTACAGAGACCTTCGTCGACTCAAATATTGGGGGACATTTTGCGCCGCTCTTGAAGATGTCGGGCTTTGACGCCCTTGCTGTTCACGGAATCTCCACAGAAGAAGTGGTGGTGATCGTGGATGGCGATGAAGGCACGATCACTGTCACCACAGCCCCCTCGTTCGGCGAGGAAATTGACGGAGGGGGACTAGAATATGGCGAAGCCCTTTTGAAAGAATTCACTGGTGGCGAGCTCACAGAAAATGTGGCTGCAGTAACCACCGGGAATGGTGCCTTACACGCCAGATTTGGAATTATTAACAGCCTGTTTTACGACAGGCGTCGCCGCCGGATCCGGAGCAAACAAGCCGGACGCGGTGGAACAGGAACTGTCATGCGGGTTAAGGGTCTGAGGGCGGTGATAGTCCGTTCGAGCCTGGCCCGGGTCAAGGCAAATCATCCTGCAGATAAAAAGTCCGTACAGCAGGCGGGAGCTCAACTAAAAAGGGTAATAAGCCAGCAAGATCCCAAACAGCTCAACCTGCGCGCCTGGGGAACCCCCGTTCTGGCTGAGTACATGAACAAGTTCCATTTACTGCCAATCAATAACTATCAATACGGTCAGCACCCTGATGCTCCGGCGGTTTTTGCCGACGTTTTTCTGGAGCGCTACTTCAACAAAGAAGTACCAGACGGCTGCTATATGGGCTGCAATCTGGCCTGCGCCAAAGGGGCCGAAGATGTTGCCCTTACCAGAGGTCCGCAGGCTGGCAGGAAGGTGGGTATTGATGGTCCGGAATACGAAACTCTCGGAGCTGTCACCTGCCAGGGCATATTTGATCCCCACTTTATCATGGAATATAACTGGTACTGCGACGAGTACGGTCTGGACACAATTTCAATGGGCGTGACAGCCGCCTTTCTTATGGAGTGCTTTCAGCGGGGGTATCTATCCGTTGAAGAGACCGGCTATGATTTATCCTGGGGTAACATTGACGCCGCTGACCGTCTACTGCATGAAACAGCCACAGGGGAGGGACTAGGTAAGATATGTGGTCAAGGGGTGCAGCGGGCAAAGAGGTGGGTTGCGGAAAAGTACGGTGCAAAAACAAACACACCCATTGATGAAACTATGTCCGAACTGGGAAAATTCGGGATGGAAGTCAAGGGCTTGGAGTTCTCTCTGTACATTACCAAAGAGTCGCTGGCTCAGCAGGGTGGATACGGCTTCTCCCTTAAGGGACCTCAACATGATGAGGCCTGGCTGATTTTCATTGATCAAGTACATAATGAGATCCCCACTTTTGAAATGAAGGCCGACGCCTTGAAGTGGTTCCCCCTGATCCGCACCTGGTTTAATGCAGTGGGGCTCTGCAAGCTTCCCTGGATTGATGTGCGCCATCCTGAGGCGGCCCAGACCGACAACCCTTCCCAGAATCAGCCCACTCTCGAATACTATGCCCAGTACTACGGTGCCACAATAGGCGAGAACAAAAGCTTACAGGACATTCTCGATGACTCTGAGAGGCTGCATGTCTTACAAAAGATGATAAACGTACGCCAGGGAAAGGGGACGAGAGATTTCGATCAGATACCACTAAGGGCCATGGCGCCCGTTTACTTAAACGAATACCAATCACGTAGCGACTACTACGATGACTGGCTGCGGGAGCAACTCGGAACCGACGCTGATCTTCCCGAGTCGCCCGAAGAAAGACACCAAACTATCTTGAACCTCAGGCGGCAGGCATATCAAAGGCTCTGTGACGTAGTTTACAAGGCCAAGGGATATACACCCGAGGGGGTACCTTTACGGAAAACCCTGGAAAAATTCGACCTATTAGACGAAAAGGCCGCGGCACTGCTGCAAGCCCATGGAGTCTAATCAGTGATTTATATTTTAGGCATTTTAGAACATTTTAGCGCTTTTTAGACACTTGGCAGCTAGGGTCGAGCGTATTGTAATCCCTAGCTCCTTGAGATAACCTTTCGCAGAGAATAGACCATGTACGTATCTGTTACCTTCTTGGGTCTGCAGCGGGCGAAAGCCAAGAGTGACCAGATTCAAATCCGGTTTTCAAAGAAAACCCGTGTTGCTGACGTCTTGGCGTATATTAAAAAACATCATCCGGAACTGCCGTTTCCAGAAGATGCTATTCTGGTGGCGGTAAACAACAAAATCTCTTCCATGGAGAGGATACTTAAGAACAAAGACAACGTCACCTTTCTTCCATTCCTGGGAGGAGGTTAGCCCCCAGAAAGTCGCCACCGAGGGCGTACTTTCAAAGAACCTTAGGATTTTCTTCTCTGTTCCTCACATTTTTCCTTGACATTCAGAGAGTTTGTGATTTAAATAGCATAGTTCACTGGAGGAGGGTGATCCCCTCCATCTAGAGCGGCCCCTAGGCACCAAGTTATTATCCTAATCTTACTTGCTGAGGGGCCTTTTTTTTGCCCTATTAGAATTGTTCCCTATGCTCTATGCCCCATGCCCAGCCCGAAGAATCAGATATTCGATCTTGAAGAAAAACATTGTTTGGAAAGCGCAGGTGTTGTAAAAGATGTAGAATCAGTGGACCGTTTGTTGTATCACCATCGACTGGCACAAGGAGGACTTTCGATACTGGGGGGAGAAAACATGGAGAATAACACCGAAAGACGCAGTTCCCCGAGAGCCGAAATCAGATGGCCTGTCACCATCAAAACCGGTCAGGGCATCATCGAGGCCAAACTGAGAAATCTTGGGATCGGCGGTGCCTACATCCACTGTGAGGATGCACTTGAAGCCGGAGAAGCCGTTACCTTAACGATCCAGCCCCCAACCGGTTCACCCCTTACTATTACCGCTGAGGTGGTTTGGGCAGGTAAGGTCCTGGCACTTGGGGTGGGAGTTCACTTTGTTGAAATGTCTGACCAAGATCGCCAGTTCATTTCCGAGGCCGTGTCGAAGCTCCTTAGCGACACCGGTATAGCATAACAGCACCCGCCAGATGGCTAAGTAAAGAATCCGGGCAAAGAACCCGGCTTTGGCCTGAGCCTGAGGGGCTACAAAACCTCAGGACTAGATCTCTCCGGTCAGCGCTCACCAATCAACTATCAGCTATCGAGTCTTTGAGAATATGAACCGCAGAACAAGGAACCGCAGAATATCGAAGTGAAAAACATTATTGAGAGGTAGTAACAAATGACCAGCGGAAAAAACACACGCTGTTATCCTTCAGCTGAAAGAAAAATAGAGCGGCAGATCAGCCGCGAGAAAATCCTGGTCTTCCAACAAAATGGCAGCGGTGAAAGGAAAATACAGGGTATAAGAAGCTACGGAAAAGAGCGCTTTATCATCGAAATTGTCTCCATAGATGAGGCCTTGCCTCCGATTCTGGACGACACCCGGGACTACTTACCATCCAACATTCAGGCTGACCTCGTTTTGGATTTCTTGAAACATCCGGACCTCTCCCACGACCTTGCCGTTTTCTGCCGTGCTAGAAACATTCCCATCGTAGCCTCAGGGAAGAAACTTCGGGTAAAAGGGGCTTTGACCCCCCCAACCTGATGCGGCCTTTCCAGGCAGGTCGGCCTGGGTCAATATGGTGAACATTTTGGCGCACCGGAGTTTGCTGTGGAGATAACGAACGGCAAAATTGACCGCATCCAGGTATGCCGAGGTGCACCTTGCGGAGCAACCTGGGACGCTGCCAAGCGGGTAGAGGGATTGCCCGTAGAAGAAGCAGAGATACGCATTGGCCTGGAGACACAATTCTTCTGCCCTGCAGATCCCTCTGGCTGGGATCCAATACATGGTAAGAGTCCGGTGCACTTCGCCGGTGACGTGCACATAGCAGCATTGAAAAGGGCACTTAAAAAAGAGAAATCCTAGAATCGCGGCTGGAAAGCCGCTCCCACAGGAAAATCCCTTTCTTCTTTCCTCTGACTTCTGGCTTCTTACTCTATGCCCTATGCTCTATGCTCCATGCCTTCCTAAATCTACAATCTAAAATCTGCAATCTTCCCTCTGTCCTCTACCTATTACAACAACTGACAGCGAAGCGTATTGACCTAATGACGCCGAAGGCAAATGACCCAAATCGCCCTGCGCCTTGTGCCCTGCGCCTCTCCTCAATCTTAAATCTTCAATCTCAAATCTCCATTAGGCACGTCCCTTGCTATTATTTCAAAACGAGTAGTGTCAGTTTCACCCACGGGTGTTGTTTTCTGCTGGTTTTAGTTCGTCACCGTGGTGGAAACGTGCCTCCCCGGGTGTCAGCCCGAATGTGAGGTGATAAAATGTCTCGGTGCAAAATATATGCTGAGTGTTGGTTTTACCGGAACAAAATAGATCCGCAATCTCAAGCATTTGAGTTACTCCAAAAATACTGCCACGGAGACTACACCACTTGTGCGCGCTACCAATTCTCGCAATCCCTGGGAGCTTTCTATGTCCCGAAGGGCTTGCTACCCAACGAAATCAGAAGGATCAAACCAGTTATCCGTAGTTTGCTCTGAGAGCCAGTCCTCCGTATCTTGTCCTTCACCCGACGTGTCCAAATTCATACCTTTACCCTAACCTTGCAAATCTCCACCTGGATGATATCCGGAGGGGTAGTTTTGGAACAATTTGTTTCCAAACCGCGGTTGATCAAGCTTCCCTATTGACTGAAATTCATCATTTCACTATCTTATCAGTGATAATTAGATATCCGGGCTAGGACAGATTAGATTGAAAGGGGAGAGATCATGTACCGGAAACCATCACTTTTCGTCCTATGTTCATTGCTGCTTCTACTTTCCGCCTGCGTCTCCAAATCAAAATATGTACAGCTTGAGGCCGAGCACG
>Ga0209013_10005995_pt1 | contig 10378 bp, 12 predicted proteins | sample Cruoilmetagenom2_FD_187291 | JGI IMG/M metagenome (GOLD analysis project Ga0209013, IMG submission 187291) | Oil polluted marine microbial communities from Coal Oil Point, Santa Barbara, California, USA - Sample 2 (SPAdes) (version 2) | ecosystem: Environmental > Aquatic > Marine > Oil seeps ...
GACATTATTGTCCACTTCCAGCAGTTCAACCTTGGTGATCCCTATGGGGTTGGGGCGGTGTGGGCTGCGCAGGGCGAAGACACCACGTCTAGGCCGAGCCTGATCTCCACGCGGATGCTGAAGCAGTTCATATTCATCGCTCCGATGGAAGTAAAAGACGACCAGCACCTTATCACCTGGCGCTAGACCTGCCAATCCTTTCGAGAGATCAGCGTCAATAACGATACGGGAGGCCGAATCACTCAGCGTGTCAGGGTCCGTAGGTTCGGCGAATTCGTTCTCCACATGGCCAATTGCCTTGAAGGACAGATTCTCAGATACTACATCCCCCGGTACGGGACAGGCATTCGAAAATGTGGTTACCATCACCACTTCACCCTCCTCGGCAGCGTTCTGGAAGGCGCGCTGAAGCGCTCTGAAGACGTTAGCGCTGTCGCCCACAACTAGGCTGCTCATCGGCCCGGGCGTCACTTCCAGGCCTTGTTGCCGGAAGGTTTCAATCGTATCGTCGATTGCGGGGGTCAATTCTAGCTGTCGAAGTGGATACAGGCTCACCTGAGCAGTCAGCCCCATGGGCTCTACTTGTAGGGGTCTGCCGCAGAGGAAACGCAGTGGGTCGGTGCCGGTGTTGACGAATTGGTGCTCCTCATTGGGCAGCACCAAGGCCGTATCGTCAGGTCCCAAGGCATGCTCCCGGGACTTGCCTCGCAGGCGACCTTGACCGCTGAGAATGTAGACCTCATGCTCGTAGGCGTGGCTATGGTATGGAGTGGCAGCACCTGGCTCGACTTCGAAGAGCTGCATTGCAAAAGCTGGCGCGCCGTCGGCTGCGGACCAGAGCCAGCGCACCGTCACCCCCGGCATGCCTTCCACCGGCTTTTTGTCTACTTCTAGGCTGTGTTTCACTTCCATAGCACCCATCCTTGCGATCGATTATGTGTGAGCCTCAGACCCACTATGATTCTTGTCCACGCCCTCGTTTCTGCTCAGCGCCTTCTCCAATTTTGCTTCCAATTCGTCTAATTGCTGCATCAGTGCCGGTGGAGTCGAATGAGCAGGCCATCGTTTCTCCAGATCCGCGATCTGGCGTTTAATCTCTTCCACTTTTCTATGATCTGTGGGCATTAGTCGATCCTCTCCTAAAGTTTGATTGTAGCAGCAAGGTCCTCCCAAATGACATCTAAGCTTCCCGGGGCTGGACCGCGTCGCCGACAACGTACGTTTCTATGCCGTTTTGTTCCAATGGATCTACCAACTGGCGATCAGGAATTACCCCAACGGCAATCACCGCTGTTTTAATGGGGAATTGGGCTTAGTGATCGTTCCGTTGCGCGAAGGCGGTGTTCGCGGTCAGCTTTGTGACCTTTGTATCGGTGTGAACTGCGTCATTATTGATTCTAAGTTGGGTGGGGAGTTCGCGGACATTCTCCTGAATGAATAAGGGTTCAGTGGTCAGCAAGGCCGCTTCTCCCTGCGCGCGACGGGTGTTGAAGGCGATATGGTGGTCGTTCATCTCGCCGCTCTGTGTCCCATAGCCGAGCTTGACAGTTGTCATCACCACGCGGTTAGGAAGCGTGAGCGATCCCAATTGTTGAGGCTGAAACAGAGGGCCCTTTGCTATGTTCACCTCCACCTTGTGAACCCTGCTGGTCGATGGGCACATCCGCTTCCTGCAGATACCTGGCCTCTGAACCACGATGATAGGCAAGCCTAGGATCGACCCGTCTGGAGGATAAGGCCCTGCACACATTGGGCTCTTCGCGCCCTCTATAGGCTTGCGTCACGTCCCCAATCGTAAATCGAGTATGCGATCCAAGAGCATCTGGATAATGTATTTCTGAATCGAATAACCGATTTGACAATCTTCTTCCATAAGCTTTCGGAGTGCCTCGGCATCAAGGACCAGCGTCTCGATCTCTGAAAGACAACGAGCAGTCGAGGAATACACGTAGGGCTCAATGAGCGATGAACACCCAAGAATCTCGCCTTCACCTACCGTGTCCACACGGGTCGGGTCCTCCTCGCCGATGTTGTAGAGAACTTCAACATCTCCAGCGACCAGCATGTAGAGTTGCGTCCCGGGTTTTTCATCTTGAAAGAGAGTGTGTCCGGGATAAAAGCATTCCTCTCTGGCTAATTGGGCAACGGTTTGGCGCTGATCTTCCGTGAGGGCATGGAAACAGGCGTATCGTGTCAGTCTATCTGGATCAGTTGGCATCATTTACCTCCATTATCTTTCACTAATAACATCAATCGAAAAGAGGATTTCCCGAGTCTGCGAGGTCACAAGAGCAATAGTTCCGAAGGGGCCGGAGAGAGGAATTGGTCATTCGACTTGAGGCGCAGACCGATTCCGATGAAACCACCCCACGGCAGCGGCAATGCACACGGAAAGAACCTCCACAGTGTTGTCCGCCAGAAGGGGTCGGATGCAGAATCTTTAATTGCCCCTAGCATCTGGATCAGTTCGTCGGGTGTAAAGAAGTGGGCTGATTGCCAGGGGGGACCACCTTGTTGTTGATACTCCTTTCCGATCCAGCTTTCCCGGTTTATGACTCCAAGGAACACTCCCTTCTTGGCCACCCGCGTCGCTTCCCGAAGGGCGACTGATGGATCTTCTAGGAACTCGATTGTGGTGATCATGGCGACTAGGTCGACGGCCCCATCTTCGAAAGGGAGGCACAAGGCATCGCCCTGCACTGCAACGCGCAGTCCACGCAGCCTCGCTTCCGCCAGCATAACCGAGGATATATCGAACCCTGCTGTTCTCAACCCGATGGATTCAAACCATCGCGTGAAATGTCCTGTACCACAGCCCACATCCAAGATGGAGATAGGCTCCTGGAAATGCCCGATCAGCCACTCGAGGAGTGTCTTCTCAAGGCGATCTGCGCGACGCCCTTGGTTCGTGTACCAGTCTTCGTATTCCTGAACCAGTGACAGGTCATCGAAGGGATTCGAGTTCGTCTGATTTTTGGTCATCTTCTCCGCCAAGTGCTTGACTGCCCAGTACCTTTCAGGATCCTACCCAAAGCAACCATGGGTGTTATCCGCGGCACCTAAGTTTCCTGTCTGGAATTCGCTTACTCTGCCCGATTCTTGGGTATAGCGATTCGTCTCAAGTAGAAACGCCTTCCGCCATACGAGATCTCAACGAGTTTGTCCTGTCGTATAAGACCTTCCACGAGGTCCCGATTCGCCCCGGCCTTCGTGAGGAGCTGCTCGACAGCGTCCTCCCGCATGGGATGGACCGCGGTGATGCTCAACAAATCCTGCTCGGCATCTCCTGTGGAGGCGAAGGCATTGCCCTCATAACCGAGGAGGAGTTCGACTTGGTCGACCTGTTCTTTGAAGAGATGGTAGGCCTGGTAGATCTGATCCTCTTGTGCAGGGCGCACCCATTCCTCTGCAGGTGGACGCGTTGGGATCGCGAGATACGCCACCTTGGGTTGAATCTCGCCGAGGAAGCGGGCGGTCTCCCGAAGGTTGGCATCATCATCGTTGACCCCCTTGACGAGCATCGTCTCGGTGGCGAGCTCGCCTTTGAAGACCCCGGAGAAAGTTTGTATGCCGTCCAAGATCCTGTGGAGGTCGAGCTTCGCTTGAGGGCGATTGATCCGGCGCCAGGTAGGCTCCTGAACGGCGTCCACTTTCAAAGATACCCAATCCGCGCCCATGAGATCGTGCCGGACACCCTCTCGCCAGATGAGGGACGCGTTGCTGATCACGGCGATCGGTATGTTCAATTCACGCAATGCTGAGATCTCAGCGGCCAGGTTGAGATCGAGGGTGGGCTCGCCGTCAGGGACGAAGGTCAGGTAATCGACCGCCTCGTCGCTGGCGCGGGCTTTGGCCACCTTGTCGTATACAGACCGAATGACTTTCTCTTGCTTGTAGAAAGCTTGGCGGTTTACGCTCATCGTTAGTGTGCGTCCAAGTTGGCAATAGACACAAGAGTAGGTGCATATTTTTGGGGGGATGTTGTTGATGCCCAGGCTCCGACCGAGGCGCCTCGATGGGACAGGTCCAAAAGCGATGTTCATGTAGGACCTCCTGATTCGCGGTGAGATTTACAAAGCTGCCGATTATCCACTGTAAGTTCCTTATCAGCATCTCAGGGCGTCACCCGGTTTCGCCCGAATTACAGATGCCGTTTTCCGTTCATGGTCTTTTCAAGACCAAAGGATGTTGCTTTTAAATGATCCCCTCGCCTGTAACTGGACGAATCCAACCCATTATTTAATCCTATTGCTTGGACAGCACGATCCCAACGGCTACAAGGATGCCTGTGGCGAGTGAAATCAAGCTGTAGCGCCTGTTCTCCTTTTCCACCGCCGGCAGCAGGTGGGAAGCGCCGACATAGACCAACGCACCGGCGGACATTGCCAGAAGTATACCTAAGGTCGATTGGCCAATTTTGCTGATGAATGGAAAAGAAATCAGCGTTCCCAGCGGTGTGGATATGGCAGCGGCCAGAAAGGCATATAAGAACGATTTCCTTTTTGTAAAACCAGCCTGTTCCAGGAGCAGGAAGGTAACGATTCCCTCTGGGAATTCATGAAGCACCATGCCAATGGCTGTCAGTGCGCCGGTGAAGATGCTCACATTGAAGGTTACCGAGTAGATGATTCCGTCCAAGAAGGAATGAAGACCGATTCCTAGCATCGGGATGATACCTAAGGAGAGATTGGGACATTCATGCTCATGACAAACGAATATATTTAAAAAGCGGTTGAAGATGTGGAGCGACACGAAACCAACCAAGAGGAATATTGGTGCTGTGTTGCTCATATTAAAGGACTTTGGGATGATGTGGATGAAAGACACGGAGATGAGCACTCCTGCGGCGAAACTCATGAAATAGACAATGTTCTGGCTGCCCCATTCTTCATACTTGCCAATAACATAGATGCCGATCGTTGTCACCACGCAAGCAAGCGTGCTGGTTAACATAACAGCGCCGAAAACAGACAAGTTCATATGTTCCTCTTTCTTTTAAAATACTCGGGTTTCATCTATGTCCCCTTCACTGCTCCTCACCAATGCAGATATCCACCAGGACGCGAAACAGGTCGCTCTCGGTGATGATCCCTACTATCTTCCCGGAGTCCATCACAGGCAGGGTGCTTATTTTATGTTTAAGCATTATTCGGGCAGCTTCGACGACGTTCGCTGTCGGAGCGATAGTCGTCGGATTCTTGGACATGAGCTGACGTACAGGTAGCTCAGACAGCATTTCATTGACCTTGAGGGGGTTGATGGCGATGATTTCCGTATGGAAGGAACCACGCAAGTCATCCATCGTCACAATGCCTACCAACCGGTCTTTGTCGACGACAAGCAGGCGGCGAATGTTGTTCTCGACCATGAGCCAGTAGGCTTCAGGCAGCGTTGTGCTGCTGGAGACCGTTATGGGATCGGGTGCCATCCAATCACTGACCCTTCTTTCTTGTGTGTTAGTCATTACCCTGCTCCTCTCCCATTAAATACTGAGCTGTTAAATAATATGTGTCCGCCGCGACGCAAGCAAGTTCGACCTATCTCAAGGTATTATGCTCGGTTCAACTTCCTGACCTTGACAAGCGCCTATCTATACATTAGTATATACAAAAGTATATCAGGTGTCAAGATGAGCAATCGCGACAAGAGCAGTACATTCACAGGGTGTCAGAAAGAAGAGTTGCACCGTAGTTGGAGGTGAGCGTAATGAGCAAGCTGCGTTCTTTCCGTTTTCCCGAGGAAAAGCTTAAGCTGCTGAAGGAGATCGCCGAACTCAAGCACGACAACAATCAAACCCAGGCGTTACTCGAGGCGATCGATCGCTATTATAAGGAGCTTAACCCCCTGTCAGTGCAGGGGTATATCCGCATTGATCGCATCCAGGATCTCAACGGGGAAGATGGCTGTCCTGGCTGTGAACAATCGCTCGGATCGGGCGCATGGGTCGCGGTCTATTCCGACGGTACCGTGAAGGGTATGCTCTGTGACGACTGCGTGGAAAAGGGGCGGGCATGAATTGGGCGTTCGTGGAATGAAACTATCTTGGCTTTTGAGAAGCGACCCATAAGCTTGATTCGTGAGAATACATCGGTTGAGAGCAGGTTGGATCTACTCCAAGGACGAGGACGATGTGAGGGGGAAGCAAGACCAACGGAAGGCGGTCATGTCCTCGTCCGGCGTTAGATGTTAAGGGTAGTCAGCAATCAACTCCAGAACGGATGTTGCCTGGAATGCGGGGCGAAGGTAGGCGGGGTAGGGATGTCGGACCAGCTGTGAGGAGATCGAGAGGAAAGGTTGATAGTGGAGGAATTTGAAAAGAAGATCGCAGAATCAGTACACAGGATAATGGAGAGTCTCCCACCGGATGTAACCCTAGTGGCGGCTGTTAAAGGCCGTTCCGTGGCCGAGGTCCGGGCGGCGATCGAAGCCGGCGTAACCCATGTGGGGCACAACTACATACAGGAAGCGGAGCTGATGGTCGATCTGATGCGGGACAGCGCCAAATGGCACATGATCGGGCACCTGCAACGCAACAAGGCCAAGAAGGCCGTGCTGCTCTTCGATATGGTCGAAACGGTGGATTCGTGGTTTCTAGCGAGGGAACTCGACAAACGATGCGCCCGCATGGAAAAAACCATGCCGGTACTCGTTGAGGTCAACAGCGGTAGAGAGGCGAGCAAGACCGGTGTGAAGCCCGAGGACGTGGAAGGTTTGGTACGGCAAATGAGCGAGCTGGAGTACCTGCGTGTGCAGGGTTTAATGACTATGGGTCCACGTTTCGGCGACCCGGAAAATGCCCGCCCGTTCTTCCAGGAGACCCGGAAAGCCTTCGATCGCCTGGCACGTATGGATCTCCCTCATGCGAGCATGGACTATCTCTCCATGGGAATGACCAACAGCTACCGTGTGGCCATCGAGGAAGGGGCCAACATGGTGCGAATCGGCACGAAGATCTTCGGGCATAGAGGGAGTGAGGGGTGAAGCGCGATGGAGCGCGATTCAGCCGTGTGGTCTCCCCCCGGTTTTTCGGAAAGCATAAAGCAAAACAATAGCATAGGATCACGTCACGCCTCGAGATCAGGATTGCTCTGTTCATAGGGTGACCATATGGAACGTCTACGGATGATTAGGAAACATGCCACCTGCTAAAACTTAAGAAGGGAGATTTGTTTAACATGGCTGATGAAGGTCGAAAGGTATTGCGAGGGAAGCGAATCGGGATGGTGGGCAAGGGCGGCTCCGGGAAGAGCACTTTCACGGTCCTGATGGCGCGAGAACTCCGAACACGAGGGTATGGTGTCTGCATTCTGGATGCGGATTCCACCAATGTGGGTCTGCATGAAGCGCTGGACATCGAAAAACCACCCACCTCCATGATTGATTACTATGGTGGCATGGTCTTCAGCGGCGGGCGCGTGACCTGCCCGGTAGACGACCCTACTCCTTTGCCAGATGCCGAGTTGAGGTTGACCGACCTGGACAGTGATTTCTACGCCATCAATCCCCAGGGGATCGTGCTGCTGACGGCAGGTAAAATCGGAGACTTGGGACCCGGAGCGGGTTGCGACGGCCCCATCAACAAAATCGCCAGGGATCTTCGCGTCGAGGCCGATGACTCCTCCTCCGTGACCCTGGTGGACTTCAAGGCAGGTTTTGAGGATTCAGCCAGGGGCGCCGTGACCAGCCTCGACTGGGTCGTGGTGATCGTGGATCCGACCAGGGCGGCGATTCGGATGGCGATCAACATGAAACAAATGGTTGAGCAGATCAAAGCTGGTATACCCCCGGCGACGAAACATCTCGAAACCCCCGAATTAGTGGCCTTCGCGGAGAAAGTTTTCGGGGAATCTAAGATCGAAGACGTACTCGTTATCTTGAACAAGATCAAGGACGAGGATATGGAGCGATACCTGCGAGGAGAGTTGTCGAAAGCGGGCATTGAGCCTATCGGTACCCTTCCAGAGGACCCTACCATTACACTGAATTGGTTGGAGGGTTCGCAACTAGAAGGCTTGGGGGTTCAGGGAAACATGCAAGATATTATTGGAACGCTTGAAGAGTTCGCAAGGGAACAGTCTCCAGTTTAGTGCATTCGTAACCGCGGAGGTAATCAGGATGTGTCAAGCACGAGTTGTCTTTGGCGGGTTGGAGAGGGATGATGTCCTACTGGCCGATCTGGTCCACATGAAGATATAGGATGGAGTGGCGTGACTCTCGCGACTGATCGAGGAGCCTGTTTCGGTGCGAGCCACCGTCATCTTCCTCTAGATAAGGGAAAGTGAAACGTGGAAGGCATTTCATTCAAAGTGACGAAAGCGGTCGGGGAGAAGGATCTCCAGCTTGAATATGACTTAGTCATCATCGGTGGCGGCCCTGCAGGGCTGACGGCCGCGATCTATGCCTCGCGATCGAGGATGAGGACCCTCTTGGTTGAAAAGGAGGCCATTGGTGGTGAGGCAGCGAGCACGAGCATGATTGAGAATTACCCTGGTTTTCCCGAGGGCATTAGCGGCGCTGAACTGGCCGAAAGGATGCGGTCACAGGCGCAGAAATTCGGCGCCCAAATCGTCTTGGCCACGCCGGAATCGCTGGATCTATGGACCGAGCCCAAAGAGGTGGGTCTGAGAGGCCAACTTATTCGAGCTCGATCGATCATCATCGCTTCAGGGACCTCTCCGAGGAAACTGGGCATACCGGGCGAAATCGAACTCAAGGGGAAAGGTGTTTCCTACTGTGCAACGTGTGACGGGCCTATGTTTGCAGGCAAAGATATCGCCATCATCGGCTGTGGGAACTCCGGATTGCAGGAGGGCCTGTTCATACTCAAGTTCGTTAAATCTCTGACCATGGTGGAATTCCTCCCGACGATCCAGGCGGAGCAAATCCTGCAAGAGAGTATGAGGAGTCACAAAAACGTGCGCTGGTTATTGAATCATGAGACGGTATCCATTAACGGGGAGGAATGGGTTGAATCCATCACTGTAAAGGATCGAGAGTCCGGCGAAGAGAGGGGTTTGCCTGTAGAAGGGGTCTTTATCTACGTCGGCTTGAAGCCGAATTCGGACTTCTTAACAGGCCAGGTTGAACTAAACGAGTGGGGTTTCATCCCTACAAACGAGGGGATGCAAACGTCGGTACCAGGTGTCTACGCCGCGGGGGACATCCGGGTGACTGAGATGCGTCAAGTAGCCACGGCAATCGGCGATGGCGCCGTGGCGGCATTCTCCGCCTACCATTATGTGGAGTCAAACGAAAGAAAGGTAGCTTAGAGGAGCAAAGAAAATGGCACATCTATCAGACGAGGATCGAGAACATCTTCGTAAAAATTTCAGCGAGTTGGAGCGGCCGGTGAGGCTGATCTACTTCAGCCAGAAATTCGAATGTCAATATTGTGAAACAACGCAAGAGATCCTTTCTGAGCTTTCAGAGCTCTCGGATAAGATCGCACTAAAGGTCTACGACTTGCACGAGGATAGCACCGAGGCCGAGAAATTCGGGATTGATATGATCCCCGGCCTCGTCGTGGCGAACGAGAAAGATTATGGGATTCGCTATTTTGGTATCCCGGGTGGATATGAGTTTAGCTCACTCATTGAGGCCATCATCGATGTATCCAAGGGGGTTAGCGAGCTGAGCGAAGAAACCAAACAGGCGCTGAAGAAGCTCGAAAAGCCCATTCATATCCGAGTTTTCATTACCATGAGTTGTCCATACTGTCCGAGGGCGGTGCGTATGGCGCACCAAATGGCTATGGAGAGCGAAATGGTTCGCGGAGAGATGATTGAGGCGGCGGAATTTCCACAGTTGGTACAGCGGTACAACGTTGGGGCTGTGCCTAAAGTGGTCATCAACGACACCGTCGAATTTGAGGGCGCTTTGCCTGAGCACATCTTCTTGGATCACGTCTTGCAAGCTGACGGGGTAGTGCGTGGCTCGCGCTAAACAACTTAGACTTTGAGGGTTAACGCACATCCCTTTTGGAAAAGTTGGTAGGTCATCAGGTGACATCCTTTTGGGAGTCTGAAAAGGAAAGGATAGAGCCACCATGACCTACTGTTGGCGATTGCTCCTTGTCTGAAGAGTTCTTGAAGCAGTAGACTCAATAGAACCTGGAAGGGTTGTCGGAGTTGACGCGCAATAAAGCGCGAAAGAGCTCAAGCGCAAATAGCGACGTTAGTGCCAGCTGACCCGTCGGTTGAATGCCAAGAAAAGGTCTGATTTTGGGAGAGAGAAAATGCATGAAAAACCCATCAATCAAAATGTCATGGATACCCTTGAAAAAGTTGAGCATCCTGCAATCGCAACCAGTTTGATGTATCTGGGAATGCTGCGTGATGTGGTTATAAGCCCCGAAGGCCAGACCAGCCTGACCCTGGTG
>Ga0209013_10005996_pt1 | contig 10378 bp, 7 predicted proteins | sample Cruoilmetagenom2_FD_187291 | JGI IMG/M metagenome (GOLD analysis project Ga0209013, IMG submission 187291) | Oil polluted marine microbial communities from Coal Oil Point, Santa Barbara, California, USA - Sample 2 (SPAdes) (version 2) | ecosystem: Environmental > Aquatic > Marine > Oil seeps ...
TTACAAGCGTTAATCGATCAGGCGAAAAAGCTCACCCTGACTTCGCGGGCATTCCGCAATGACCAGCTGCCATTGTTTTATAAAGAATTAGCAGAGCTAACCGGTTATGAAATGTCATTGCCAATGAACAGCGGTACAGAGGCAGTAGAAACCGCCATTAAACTGGCCCGTAAATGGGCCTACCAAGTAAAAGGCATCCCAAAGTATCAGGCTGAGATCATCACATGTGAAGGTAATTTCCACGGGCGGACAACAACGATTGTATCCTTCTCAAGCGAATCTGAGTACCGGGAGGATTTCGGACCCTTCACACCTGGCTTTGAGACCGTGCCCTATGGTGATTCAACTGCGATTGAAAAATCAATAAACCCCAATACCGCTGCAGTATTATTAGAACCTATCCAGGGTGAAGCTGGAGTACGTATCCCTCCTCCTGGGTATTTGAGAGAAGTGTATGATCTATGTACAAAGTATGGGCTACTATTGATCGCTGATGAGATCCAAACCGGGCTCGGGCGTACGGGAGCTTTGTTCGCATGTGATCACGAAAATATCACACCCGATATCATGATTATCGGCAAAGCTCTGTCAGGAGGCTTTTACCCTGTGTCTGCGATCTTAGCTGATCGGGAGCTGATGGGGTTATTCCAACCCGGAGAGCATGGCTCAACATTCGGTGGAAATCCCCTCGGCGCAGCTATCGCCCGTGCCGCCCTGCGAGTGATAATAGATGAGGGGCTAATTGAGAATTCGAATACCTTGGGCGAGTACTTCATGGAACACTTGATGGAAATACCAAATTTTAACATCAAGGAAATACGCGGCAAAGGTTTGCTGATCGGGGTAGAACTGAAACAACAGGTTGGTCCTGCAAGGCGCTATGCTGAAGCCTTAAAAGAAAAAGGCATCTTGGTCAAGGAAACACATGAGACTGTGCTGCGGTTTGCACCACCCTTGATCATATCAAAGGACACGTTAGATCAAGCCCTACCAGCGATTCGGGAAATATTAACAGCGAAATTTTAGCGTGATCTCTGCCACATATAAACAGATATCAAAACACAATTACCATTTGAGGAGAATTCATGATCATCGGAATACCCAAAGAGACAAGACCTTTTGAGTACCGGGTGGGCATAACACCCGGCGGTGTGCAGATGCTAACCAAACACGGACACCAATGTTTCGTGGAGCACAACGCTGGCTTAGGTGCAGGTTTCAGTGATCAGGAATTTGAGCATGCCGGAGCACGCATTGCCTACAGCGCCCACGAAGTGTTTGGCCGAGCGGACCTGCTGCTAAAAGTTGCCCGACCTTTACTAGAGGAGATAGAATGGCTTAGACCGGGGACAGCTCTTGCGGGATTGCTACATATAGCATCCGCACGTCGAGACAAGATTGATGCACTGCTCAACCATAATATAACCGCCATCGCTTTAGAGCAAATCCAATTATCCGATGGTTCTGTACCAGTCCGCCGTGCTCTGGCCGAAATTGGTGGCCTAATGACTCCGCAGATTGCTGCTCGACAGCTGCAAAATGACGCCGGGGGTAAGGGCATCTTGCTAGGGGGGGTAGTCGGGGTCCCACCGGCGGAAGTGGTCATAATTGGTGCCGGTATTGTCGGTTCCTGCGCAACCCAGGCATTTCTCGGTATGGGCGCCCATGTGACCCTCTTGGATATCAACCTAAATGCGCTGCAGAATAACTTAGATAGATTCCCATCCGTTGTGACGATGATCTCGAATCCTGTTAATATCGCCCGCGCCTGTACATTCGCAGACGTAATCGTTGGTGCAGTACTGGTTCCTGGCGAACGTGCACCAGTACTCGTCACCCGTGAAATGGTCCGCAGTATGAAACCGCGTGCCATAATCATGGACCTAAGTATTGACGAGGGTGGCTGTGTGGAGACATCTCGTCCAACCACTCACGATCACCCGACATTTGTTGAAGAGGGCGTAATCCATTATTGTGTACCGAACATTCCCGGAGTTGTAGCACGCACATCCACACATGCCTATATTAATTCCGCTATGCCGTTTATCCAGGAGATCGCAAATTTCGGGGTAGATACAGCAATATCCAGAAACCCTGCCATAGCAAAAGGGGTTGAGACTCATAATGGTGAATTAGTAGGCCTTTCCTTGGCGAGCAGCACAGGAAAGGAGGCCTAATCATGGCTCGATGGCAGCAATCCTACAATTCGCGAATAATTACGCCGTCTGAAGCAGCTCAGAAGATTAAGTCTGGGCAGAGAATTTTCTTGACTGGAAACTGCTCCGTTCCCCAACAAGTTTTGTCGGCATTAGTAGATTACGCACCGAATCTGGAAAATGTTGAAATCTGCCAAGCACTCACTGTTGGACCAGCGGATTACGTTGCTCCTGAGATGGCCGGCCATCTGCGGGTTAATACCATGTTCATCAGCGCCAATATCCGCCAAGCAGTCCATGAAGGCCGGGCAGATTTTACTCCCGTGCTGCTGTCTGAGTTCCCTCTGCTTTTTAAAGAAAAAGTGCTGCCGGTGGACGTAGCCCTCATCCATGTCTCACCACCCGATGAACATGGATTCTGCAGCCTAGGTATTGAAGTTGGTCTAACTAAAAGTGCCGCGGAATCAGCAAAAATTATCATTGCAGAGGTTAACCAATGTATGCCGCGTACTTTGGGCGACTCCTTTCTCCATGTCAGTAAACTTGATTATGTTGTTCCGGTGGATTATGCACTGCCTGAGCTCCCAATGGCGGGCTCGGGTCCTTCTGAAGTTATCGAAAATATTGCTCGGAACATTGCAGGCTTGATCCCGGATGGCGCAACCATGCAGATGGGAATCGGCGCCATCCCAGACGCAGTGCTGAAATATCTATTTGAAAAACAGGACCTTGGCATACATACTGAGCTGTTCTCAGATGGGATTATCGATCTAGTCGATGCTGGTGTGCTAACTAATGCCCGCAAAACACTCCACCCAGGTAAAATCATCGCTGGTTTTCTCCTAGGAACCAGCCGATTGTATGCCTGGGTGGATGATAATCCATTGATCGAGCTGCATCCAACTGAATATGTGAACGATCCATTTGTGATCGCCCAAAACGAACGGATGGTCGCCGTAAATTCAGCGATTGAAATCGACTTAACCGGTCAGATATGTGCCGACAGCATCGGTCCGAAACTGTACAGTGGTGTCGGAGGCCAGTTAGATTTTATTTATGGTGCATCACGTTCAAAAGATGGCGTCCCGATTATCGCGCTGCCGAGTACAGCCAAGGATTTTAGCCGCATAGTGCCGACTCTCAAACCTGGCGCAGGTGTGGTTACTACACGCAATCATGCCCGATTTATAGTTACAGAATATGGTATTGCTGATTTATATGGGAAGTCAATCCGCCAACGTGCCCTTTCACTCATTGAGATATCGCACCCATCGTTCCGTGAAGAATTAACCATGCGTGCAAGGGAACTGCACTACATCGATTAATATCAAAATATAAGACCGGCCTAACGGCCGGTTTTTTATTCCAATATCGGATACCATTATATTTCTACTTTAGTTGATTTTTACAATATCAGCGCTATACTAATAGAGGAGTGCTGATGGCTAACCCAGTCGCGTTTTACCCCGGAGTGGATCTTGATGATAAGCATCCTTTGGTTCGCTTTATGCCCCCCGTTCCGCGAGGATCAGCATCAGGGTGGGCAGACAAGAATCTACGACCTGGATCATTAATTCTTGACCCTTTTGGTGCATCCCCTTTCGTACCGGTGGAATTAGCCCGCTCCGGCTACCGCGTCATCGTCACAGCAAATAATCCTATCACACGCTTCCTGCTTGAACTCAACGCCAATACACCGTCAAGTGCAAGCCTGCAGTCTGCCTTGGCAGACCTAGCAGCACATCGGAAAGGTGATACACGCCTAGAACCATATATCCGATCATTTTATAAGACTGAGTGCCATCAATGCGATCGCGAAGTCGAAGCAGAGAGTTTCATATGGGAGCGAGAAACAAACACTCTACTTGCACGAATTTACAGCTGCCCTTCTTGTGGAGAATCCGGCGAATTCCCGGTAACGGATCAGGATATTACTCGTGCAGCAAGCTTTGCACACAATCCGCTTCATCAAGCCCGGGCTTTGGAGCGGGTCGCATCAATCAACGATCCAGATCGACCCCACGTAGAGGAAGCACTTGCCACATATTCACCTAGGGCGGTATTCAGCCTATTCACATTAATCAATAGACTAGATAGCTATCCAACATCGCACCCTCACCACCAACACATTATCGCATTGCTGCTTGCGGCTTTCGATCGCGGAAACAATCTATGGTCATATCGAGCCCGCCGGCCACGGCCAAAACAACTGTCCTTACCTCCCCGCTATTTCGAGCATAATATTTGGATGGCATTGGAAAACGCGGTTGGTTTTTTTTCAGATGGAAACAGGGCCATCCCAATAACAAAGTGGCCTGAATTACCGCCAACAAGCGGCGGGGTTTCCATCTATGAAGGTCGCATAAAGGAGCTGGTTGAAAGCATCTCGGATGCGAACATCGATGCTGTCATCACTACTTTCCCGCGACCCAATCAAGCATATTGGACGCTATCGGCATTATGGGCTGGCTGGTTATGGGGTCGCGAAGCAATCGGACCATTCAAGTCTGTTCTTCGCCGACGACGCTACGATTGGAGCTGGCATTGCGAAGCGTTGTTTTCCGCTCTTACCGCTCTCAATCCACTTTTACAATCAGGAACACCGATATTCGGTCTGGTACCCGAAGCAGAACCGGGGTTCTTGGCAGCTGCCATAGTCTCTGCCTACGCTGCGAGTTTCGATTTAACTGGAATCGCGCTGCAATCAGAGAAGCATCAGGCCCAGATGACATGGAGTTACATTCCAACAGTTCGCACCCATACTAATGTCAATCTATACGACCTTGTTAAAAATAACCAAACATCAGCCGCCGAGTTTCTGAGCCAACGTGTCGAACCCTCCGTATTCATTAATATCCAAGCGGTAGTCCTGGAGAATATGGCTGGGACTGGAACCATGACAACCGCAGACTTAGATCCAAGGAGAGGAGCTGTATCAGCCACAGATATATTGGCGAGCGCCAATCATATTCTTGAGAATACTTTTCACAAAGCCGGACTATTTCGACGATATGAAGGCAGCGATAAATCACTCGAAGTTGGTAAATGGTGGTTGGTGCACCCTGGGGGGGCTACTATCCCTCTCTCAGACCGGATAGAGATGGAATTCGTCAACTATCTATTGCAACATCCAGGATCGACGAGTTTAGATATCTCTTCACATCTCAATCAACAGTTCCCTGGAATGAACACTCCTGCGCGCTCATTGATTGATACGTGTTTGGAGTCCTACGCCGAGGAACGACCAGCAAACAGCACATTGTGGTATATGAAAGAGAAAGAACAAGCACGGAATCGGAAACAAGATATCGCGGCTATTTATGCATCATTACGGGTGGTAGGAGAGAGATTGGGTTTTATTGTCCACGGGGAACGGCCGCTCATGTGGCAAGATGAAAAGAATATACTAGCGCTTGCATTTTTTGGATTCGCATCTGCCACTTATTCCGAAACCGTACTCACAGGCTCCTTACCGCCTGAGAAATCAATTATTGTAATCCCGGGCAGTCGAGCGTCACTAGCGATTTACAAACAACGGAATAACCCCTACTTATCAGAAATCCTGAAACTCGGCTGGCGTTTTATGAAATTCAGACACGTGCATTACCTACTTGATTCCCCATTGTTAACCAGAGACAATCTTATCGAAAATCTTGACCTAGACCCCCTGACGATTGACACTTCACAACTACGCTTGTTATAAGGACAAAAAGATTACGAATCCCTCTGGTGTTCTTGTAGTAATCGGTTGAATTTTGCCCGTGAAGGCAGGGATGGCTGCGCACCGGAGCGTGTGACTGCTAAAGCTCCTGCAATTGTTCCCCAACGGGCGGCATCGTATAACTCATAACCTTCAGTGAGTGCGACCGCGAAAGCACCTGCGAATGCATCGCCAGCCGCGGTGGTATCCACAACCTTGACATCTAAGGCCGGTATCTGCAGTTCACTCGTTTGATCGACAACCAGTACTCCTTCGCTTCCCATAGTGATTACCAACGCTCCAGCACCAAGTTCCCGCATTTTGTCAATCGCACTGCTCATCTCTTGCTCGCCTGATATCAATGCTAACTCTGACTCATTTGGAAGCAGGTAATCAACCTTGCCGAGCAAATCACTCCCCAATACCTGTCCAGGTGCTGGGTTGAGGACGACATGAAGTTGATGCTTCTTAGCTAAGTCGATCGCTCTTACAACCGCCGGTAACGGGCATTCTAGCTGTACCAACAAAACTGCGGCCCCGATAAATACATTTTCCGCGGCTTGTACATCTTCCGGAGAGACATGAGCATTGGCTCCTGGGGCTACAACGATCGAATTATGTCCATCTTGATCTACTGTAATAAACGCTACTCCTGTTGGTTCGGTAGGATCCCGGATAATGTATTCGGTATCAAATGTTTCAATACTGATTGCTTCCAGCAGCTCATTCGCGAAAGGGTCATTTCCTACCCGCCCAACCATCTTAACCGGACAGCCAAGCTTCGCAGCCGCGACGGCTTGATTTGCACCTTTACCACCAGGGTAAGTCCTAAACTCACTCCCCAGGATAGTCTCCCCCACCTTCGGGTGCCTTGGAGTTTTAACAACTAGATCCATATTTAGACTGCCGACAACTACGATATGCCCCGCCATTTTTACCTCCATGTACAGTATTTCGAACCCATCAAAATCTTACGGCAAGCTGTTATCTCTCTCCCAATCGATTCCAAGAAATAGGATAATATTCTCATCCTGGGAAACGTCGCTATCTGCCTTAATTCGGTATTGGACAATATCTATCAAATTCACGATATAACTTAATGTATATGGTGTGGATAAATCTGTGATCACTGAGCTGACAGTAGCGTACTGCTCGCCGGGTGAAACTGACACAATATGCATACCAAGCGACTCCAGGTGATCGGCAGTTTGTTGCCCCAGGGCTGGGTCGTTGCTCTGATTGATGATCGAGACGTTCGCTGCCTCAGCTTGCACACGTTCTTGAGCATTCCCCGGCGTTTGGGGGCTCAATACACCAGAAGATGCAAATATCTGATCTCGCAGCAGATGAATATCATCGGTGATCGGGATCAAAATGCTCAATCCATCCGGGGATTTACCAAACAACACTTGTTCTTTGCCAATGATACCTTGCTGGATATCTTTTTCCTTAACTTGACTAGCTACGATAGCTAATTTGATCGCATCGCTCAAATTGATGTTTGTATGGATGCCACTAGATAATTGCTGGTAGAGGACATCGGCTTTCCCAATTAAGGTTGACAGTAAATCAACACTCAGAATCCGGTCCCGTATCCCTATAATGACCTGCTGCTGTCGGGCAGCGCGATCAAAATCGCCCCCATCTGTATTCCGAGCACGTGCATATGCTAATGCCCACTCGCCTGGCAATACTTGTACCCCAGCTTGAAGATTCTTTTTTGTAGCCGACCCTGAGCCAAGTAAATCAATGGTGATTGGCTCCGTGACATCCAATTTCACACCACCGATTTCATCAATAAAATCCACAAAGGCACCGAAATCTATCTGAGCATAGTAGTTTATGGGTACACCTAAAAGTTCTTCGACCGTTTCAACTGCTAAACCCGCCCCACCACCGGGCAGTTTATAGGCATCACCCAAATAATATGCTGTGTTGATTTTTCCATGCTTGAACTGGGGGATCGATACCCATAGATCGCGCGGGATCGATAAGATGCCTGCTGTCCGCGTCAATGGATCTAAAGTCAGCAATATCATCGTATCGCTGCGTGAGTAATCTCTATCAGTCGACCAATCGCGGTAATCAAGTCCCAAAACCAATATCGTTACCCGGCCTGCACCATCCCATGGCGTCAATGTGGGCGCTGATTGGGTTTGATTTACGTTGGTACTACTCTGATAATCAAAGACGCTTTCGTCCCCTGCACCCGGCGTGGTAGTGCGCTCGGGGACAATTGGTTCGAACCCGCTAACGACCTCCGGAATCGCACTTGACATATTCCGGGTGTACCGGTACGCGCCCCATCCCACAAGAGCCGCTGCAGCCGCAACGACTAAAAGGATTAATACTACAATAATAATAGTTCTAACGATCCTCATCCTGAACCTGGATATCTATAAATATATTATTGATTTATCTCTGACATGCACACCCTTTAATTATCGAATAACCGCTGCCATTAGAATTTAACTCCTTGGTGTCACTGCTGGTGTTGTTTTACTAGATTCGGTCGGTAGTGGTGTCTCAGAAGGTGCCGGGGTGTCTGTCGGCAGAGGCACTTCAATGGGTGTCTCTGTCGGGCTAGGTAGTGGTGTCGCCGAAGGGACTGCTGTTTCGGTCTCAGCTGGTAGTGATGTAGGTGTCGGTGATAAGTAGACTTCGGTTGGTGTTGGAGTGACGACAACGCCTACAGTTGAGGTTGCTGTCGGAGAGGCGTCAACCACGATGGTAAATGTAGGGGTTGGCGTTTCTGTGATCGGTGCCGGGGTTGCTGTGGGGGGAGAACACTTGATACTAACAAATGATCTCCGCTCTTCGATGGAAATCTCGGAACGAATAGATAGTGCCAGCCAGTAATATTCTTCTGCCTCACACCACTCTTCAGCAGCCATTAATTGGTCAGCGTATTGGGTCAATACCGCACGGTAGCGCTCTCTCGCGGTCCAACCTGAAGAATCCAGCAAATAGGGTGATGCAGAGGCAACTTGTTGAAAATAATAAACAGCCTGTTCTGGATATACTTCCCAGAATCCTAATCCGATCATATATAACCTGGCGAGATTCCGCCAATTGCTGGCTTCCGCATCCAGAGGGGCAAATTTTTCTGCTAAAGCAAGATCAAAGATACCCCCCTCCAGGTTGCTCTGATTGCGGATTTTATCGACACCGCGGTGCCTCAACGCTTGATACAGCATAGCATCAACTTTTACAACCTGATATTGAAGATCCAAATTCCGCAGCGCAGTAATGGTAGTTAGAACGGCATCCCAATCTCCAAGCAAAAACTCTCTCTCCGCCTGATCGTATAATTCGTAGATTGGTCGTAGATCTGGTGTGCTGGTTGGGGTTGGTGATGGAGGTGGTGTGGTTGGTGTAGCAGTAGCATATAGTATCTGTTTTACAGCGGTGAGCTTCTCGATCGCACTAGGGTAATTGGGATCCTCATTGAGGACATACTCTAGTCGCTGCTCGGCTAATATATAATCTCCTGCTTCATAATCCAGAATAGCAAGTGAATATTGCTCTGCGATGTACAAGGCTTCGGCAGTTTTTGCAGTAGTTTCGTTTTCCAAGTCTGCACTTTGAAGACCAAGCCAAGCACCATAAACAGCTGATGTTGCGAGCGCAAACAATACAATAAACAGAAGTATGGAGATAACGATGAATTTAAGTATTTTGGTGTTAAAAAACCTGCGCTGATAATTGCGGTCTGCATCCATGTTCTTACGCTAGACGATACGATATGCTATTTGGTTCCCTTCTGCGGAGGACTCTTACGAAAAACGCCGCAAGTATCCTTGCGGCGCAACATTCACCCGCTCCAGGGTTATTTAAAACTGTCTGTAATCTCCCAACAACAGCGGACAAAATCCAGGACCGTGGGGACGCTGTGCATCGGTACTGTCATATTGCCATTGACGCCTAGTTTGCGTGTACGTAGTGCTTGCAATGGATCGACATCACCATTCAACACGTTCACAATATTGCAGCATGAAGCTGTTTGTTTGAAAGCGGCATCTTGTCCGTTGTTTTTGCTAACAAGATATGCATCACGACATTTCCCATGCCACAGATCATGATAGAGCATCCTGGAGTTCTCGTAATGCTCATCCAAATTCAATTTGTCCATTAATGAATTAACCCAAGCAACAGAGGGAAATTGTGCCATATATTTACCAATTGTAATAAAACCATAAAACTTTCCACTCATCCTATGCATTTTCAGTGTTAACGACTATTATTATACATGGATCAGCTTGCAAAATTTCGCAAGTTAGTCCATTCTAATATAGGCTCGATAAACACCTTCTTAAGTTCCGGTTGCGCCACCGGTTCAATGAGAAAGGTCAATAATTTCATTTTATTGAAAAACGGATGAAGGTTGAGGATTAAATCAAGATATCAGCGCCATAAATGACGCTGATATCTCCATTAATGCGCTGGGTGGGAGTTGAACCCACACGCCTTGCGGCACATGGCCCTCAACCATGCCTGTCTGCCAATTCCAGCACCAGCGCGA
>Ga0209013_10005997_pt1 | contig 10378 bp, 8 predicted proteins | sample Cruoilmetagenom2_FD_187291 | JGI IMG/M metagenome (GOLD analysis project Ga0209013, IMG submission 187291) | Oil polluted marine microbial communities from Coal Oil Point, Santa Barbara, California, USA - Sample 2 (SPAdes) (version 2) | ecosystem: Environmental > Aquatic > Marine > Oil seeps ...
CGCAACTTTGCCGTAATCCTCAACACGCAGCGTGCGGTGACCGACTGTGCAGCCTGTTGCCGCCACGACCCCGTCCGCAAAACAGCCATCCGTTTCAATAATAATGAGCAGTTCTTTATCCCGGCGCGGGAGCTGCATGCCCAGCGCTGCCGCACCTGACAGCCCCATACGCACACCGAGCACCTGTCGCGGGCACAGGTGGCTGTGCAGCCGGGCGGACTCTTCAAGGAGAGCGTCCAGATATTCCACAATCACTGTGTGGCTCCCTCAGCGGGTTCCTGTACGGTTTCTTTAGAAGCGCGGCTGTTAACATGCGACTGGCGCAGGATCAGCGCCATCGCCAATGAAATTGCGGTCAGTGCGATATAGGTAACAAAACCGGTGGCGTAACCAGGCGCGCCCAGGTAGCGCACAAAGATACCCAATACCGGGGGAATGGCAAAACCGCCGAATGCACCCAGCCCGCCGATCCATCCCGCCGCGCCGCCCACCGCATCAGGCACGTACTGGGGCATCATTTTGAACACCGCCGCATTAGTGACCCCCATCCCCAGCGCCATTAAAATGACACCAAGGATGCTCAATATATACAATCCGGAAAAAGCCATCAGGAGAGAGCCGACCAGCATAGTGCTGAGCGCCATCAGGGCGGTCCTCTCTCCCCCCAGGCGGTCTGATAATGAGCCGCCCGGGACGCGGATCAGCGAAGCGGTCAGAGAATACAGGGCGGTCAAGGTGCCAGCGGTGATGGCTGCTACTCCGAAGAAGGATTTCCAGTAGGTCGGCAGCCAGGCGGTCATGGCGATAAATCCACCGAATGTGGTGAAGTAAATGATCACCAGCACCCAGGTCTTCCAGATTCTTGCTGCGGCAATCAGGGTTTCTTTGGCGTTTCCCTTCGGAAAGATCTCCTGACCCAGTTCCTGTGCCTGTTGTCGGGCATCCTCTGTGGAAGCTCCACGGTCTTTCAATTGGAAAAAATACGCATTCAGACCGCTCAGATGATAAAGCGCCACACCGGCAACCAGGAATATCAACCAGGCCAGGTATGCGCCTCCAAGCCCCCAATTGCCCAACACCAGCGGAAGCAGGAACGAGAACAGACCGGGAGCCAGGTTGCCGACTCCAGCATATGTGCCCAATGCAGATCCCTGGCGGCTCTGCGGGAACCAGTAGGATACCTGCCCGATACCGACCGAAAAAGTGGCGATGCCACAGCCAGACAGCACGCCAAGCATCAGCAGCAGCGGGTACATCGAGGCGGTCAGCCCATCGGGGTAGAGCAGGAAAACCACCAGCGTCAGTCCCAGCATGCCGATCACGGATAACCAGAGCAGGATCAGGAACGGTTTGCGACCTCCTGTAGTATCCACCCAGGCACCGAACGGGATACGTAACAGCGACCCGGAAAGCGCGGGCACCGCTACTAGCAAGCCCACCAATACCGGGGTGAGCTCCATGACCTCATTGAAGCGACTGGCTGTGGGACCAAACAGCGAAACGGCGGCAAAGCCAGCAAAAAAACCCATCGTCGCGCCGAAGAGACCTTGTTTTGGGTTACCTTTTACATTATCCATGCACATTTACCTCCAAATTACTTGCTGTCAGCTAACGGGTTTCTGCCTTCGGCGTGCCCAGATTACGATCTGCCAGGGGCGCAGCAGGTAGCCCAGCGGATAGGTTAAAATGTGCACCATGCGGCTGAAGGGGAAGATAAGCAGCAGGATAAAGACATTGAGTGCATGGAGCTGGACCACCCACGGAAGCGGTGCAACCAGGCCAGGTTGGGGCTGCAGTGTAAAAAGCGAGACCAGGTAGGGTGTGAAAATAGCGGTGTACCAGTAAGAGCCGAAGCGGAAAAACACCGCCGTGACGACACCGGTGACCACGGACAGCAGCAGGAATATCAAAACTACGTAGTCCATCCAAGTAGAGACTGCCTGCACGCGGCGGTTGACCACCCTGCGCCAAAACAGCACCAGCAGCCCGATCAACGTCCACAAGCCCATCGCCAGACCGCTGGCTTCCAGCAGGTACAGGCGCACCGGAACGGAATTCCAGAGTGTCAGCCCGCGCGGGAAGAGCAGCGCCAGAAGGTGAAGGAGCAGGATTAAAATAATACCCCAGTGGAACGGTATCGAGCCCCAATACAACTGCCTGCGCTCCAGCAGTTGAGAAGACAGGCTGGAAACTGTAAACGGGCGAAAGAGTGAACGGTAGATCGTCACCACCACGAACAGGACTATGGAGACGTAGGGAAATATTACAAACAGTAGTAAGTTCCAATTCATTATCGACCTCCTCCGGCCATGGTTACGAATCGAACACTTCTTTATGAATGGCGTCAGCCAGTGCGCGGTATTTATCAGGTTCGCAAACTCCAGTTTCGGCATCTTCGACCTGTTTAAAATCCACTACCAAAGCTGCGTGCTCATTCAACGGAATAGCTCGCTCCGCCATGGGAAACAAGATGTTGTCCTCTTTCATGATATGCTGGCGGAGCAACTGAATGTAACCGTAAGCATTGCTGATGATCAACTGGCGGGCGCTCTCATCACCGGTTTCTAATGCTTCGACCGCCTGGCGCATACCCTGGGTGTACTGCCGGCCCTGCTCATGCTCGACCAGCATCACGCCAATGGGTCCGCCCTCCACCGGAACACCGCAGTCCGCCATCTTTATAAAGAGGATGTTTTCTTCTTTACGGTGGTGGCAGCCGTCGGCAAAGCCCTTGATGAAATCGGCAGCGTCCAGGAAAATCCCACTACGCACCGGCTGACCCATCTCCAATTGATGGGTCGCGGCTTCAAGCGATTCAAGCACACCTTCAATGACCCGGTGCTCGCTCATTAATATGTCTGTTGCCTGCATCTTCACCTTTCTACTGTAATCTCTCAGAGCTTGTTTGATCGCCTGACACCATGCGGTGCAGCGCATCGATCAGGATCAGGTATGGGTTGTCGCGCTCGCGCTTCCGCAGTTCGGAAGTCATTTTTTTGATCGCAGGCTCCAGGTTCTCCTTCAGTTCTTCCGGTTGATCTGTACCTCGATCCATCAGCCTTAAAATGGGCACCAGGTGATCGGGCAGCTCCCCGTCCAAATCGATCTGATAATCTCTCAAGCGCCGGTTGATCAATGCCATAAAATTACCACGCTGGTAGCTCTCACCCCAAATCTGGTAGCCAACGTATGGGGCAACCAGGGGGGACAAATCCAGCGTGCGTGTGTGCAGTTCTTCCCATTCCCCAATTGTCATCTCTTCGATCTGGTCGATGAACTCTGTTATAGCGTCACTCACCTTCCGATCAGTTTCTGCTTGAAGACCGGTTAGTATTTGTTCCTTACGCCCAGGTGATGGATAGCAGAAAGCGTCTGCAAACAAGGCATATTTACCCATTATTCACCTCTCTTGGGAGCTTGAATATAACCCAACCCGGTTTCACCTTTGTGCGCCAGCGGATCTACCCAGGCTTCAACCGACATCTCGCGGTTGTACGGCGGCAGGACGAAGCGATCGTCCAGAGTCGCCTGCGTAGTCAGGTGATAGATTGCCTGGGCTTCACCCTCGGAAATCCCTGCCTCTTCAAGAAGAGCAAGGACATCACCTTCCAGGACACCTTCGACAGTTTTTCGCCTCATATAAATGCGCACCACCAGTAATTTTCTCAGGACGGATCGAATGATGGTTTCATTCCCAGCTGTAAACAGGTTGGCAAGATATTGGATCGGCAGTCGCGCTGCATCCATCCGTTCGTACATTTCAAAATCGTTCAGGGCTTCCGTAAGATCCAACTTAATCAGGTCGTCCTGGATCATACTGATTACGGGAGATAGAGGTGGGATGTAGTACATCATGGCCATCGTGCGGTACTCGGGATGCAACGGCAGAGCCAGCCCCCATTCCTTAATAAATTTATAGACGGGCGATTTACGAGCGGCTTCCAGCCAGCCATGATCGATTCCGTTCTTTCGAGCAGCCTCGATCACCTGCGGATCATTGGGATCCAATATGACCCCGTTGTGGGCACTGACCAGTTCATGGTCATCAACTTTGGCGGCATCTGGAATACGGTCTACATCGTAGAGCAAGACACCCATGTAACGGATACGACCGACGCACGAATGAGCGCAAGCAGGAGCCTGACCAGTTTCCAGGCGTGGAAAGCACAGGATGCACTTCTCTGACTTCCCAGTAGACCAGTTGTAATAAACTTTCTTGTAGGGACAGGCTGCCACGCACATGCGCCAGGCGCGGCACTTATTCTCATTGACCAGCACCACGCCATCCTCAGCGCGCTTGTATATCGCGCCGGATGGGCAGGCTGCCACACAGGCAGGGTTCAGGCAGTGATTGCAGATACGCGGCAGATAGTCAAACACCACGCGTTCGAGCTCGTCAAGTTGTTCCCGAATTTCCTGGGGCACACCCTCCATGCTGGGATCGTTACGGGCATAAATCGGTGACCCGCCCAAATCATCATCCCAATTTGGGCCACTCTCAATCTCAATCGGTTTACCAGTGATCATGGAAACCGGTCTTGCAGTGGGTTGGTCGTCTCCGGCCGGTGCGTTGAAGAGGTCCTGGTAGCGAAAGGTAAACGGATCATAATAGTCTTCCAAGCTTGGAAGCGAGGGGTTGTAAAAAATATTGAACAAGCCCTTGGCCCTCGAGTGTAGACGCAAACCCAGCCCCCCATTTCGTTTATCCCAGCCACCTTTGTAATGGGACTGGTTCTCCCACTGCGTGGGGTAGCCGGTGCCGGGCCGTGTCTCTACATTGTTCCACCACATGTATTCTGCCCCTTTGCGGTCTGTCCAGATGTTTTTACAGGCGACCGAGCAGGTATGGCAGCCAATGCATTTGTCCAGGTGAAATAACATGCTCATGTGAGCGCGAACTTTCATCGATTCTCTCCTCTTAGAACTCTACCTTGTCGACCTTGCGAACAAACACAAAGGTGTCCCGGTTGACGCCCGTCGGTCCCCAGTAATTGAAAGAGTAGGTGAACTGTGCGTACCCGCCGCTCATCAAGACCGGTTTGAGACGGGCGCGGGTGAGTGAGTTGTTCATGCCGGCGCGTTTTCCGTGCAGCGGTGATTTTGGAATTCCTATCGTGCGCTCTGTGGCATGGTACACGAAGACCGTGCCCTGGGGGATGCGAGCTGATATAATCGCCCGCTGGACGAAAACCCCGTTGTCGTTGAACAGCTCCACCCAGTCGTTATCACGGATGCCCAGCTCGGCTGCGTCCTTATCGTTCAGCCAGACCGGGTACCCGCCACGCGAGAGGGTCATCATGCGATGGTTGTCAGAATACGTGGAGTGGATGCTCCATTTGCCGTGCGGAGTGATGTAACTGAGCATCATACCCTGGGCTTCCGCCAGGCTGTTCTGAGTCTCATCCAACATGGTGTGGTCCGGACGCGGTTTGTAGGTCGGCAAGTGCTCGCCCCAATAAAGATACGACTCATGGTCAAGGTAGAAATGCTGCCTTCCGGTCAGAGTACGCCAGGGGACCAATTTCTCCACGTTCAATGTGAATGGTGCGTATGCCCGGCCCTTGTTCAAGATGGCGGACCAGGTGGGTGTGGTCAGCGCGCGGCGTGGTTGGGCAACGATGTCTGCAAAAGAGTAGCGCACATCACGCAACCCCTGGGCCAGATCGGTCAGTGGGACACCGGTCTTGTGTTCCTCAACTTCGAAGGCGCGGTGGGCGAGCTCCCCGTTGGAGGATGGATCGAGCAGCAGGATGGCTTCCGCCACTTCGCGCGCATCGTAAAGAGAAGGATAAGCCTCTGAGACCCCGTTGTGGCTGAAGTGGCGCGGCTGCAGATCGCGTAATCTGGCGTATTCTTCACCGACCGGGATCTTCAACCCGTGGGCAGCCACACCGTTCATCTCCACACCTTTACCCAGGCTGACCATACGCTCGTAAAGGTTGACGTAATCGCGCTCGATCACCCGGAATTTGGGCATGGTCTTTCCTGGAATGGGCTCCACATCACCGGTCTTCCAATCAGCTACCTGGGTTTGCGCCAGTTCGTCCGGGGTATCGTGCTGGAGCGGCAGCATAACGATATCTTTAACCGGTTCGGGGAGATGGTCTTTCGCCAACTCACTGAACTTGTGGGCGACCGCCTTGAATATCTCCCAATCGCTCTTCGATTCCCAGGCCGGCGGCACCACGGCTTGCATGGGGTTAATAAATGAATGCAAATCGGTCGTATTCAAATCGTCTTTCTCATACCAGGTCGCTGCTGGCAGGACAATGTCGGAATACAGGGCTGAAGTATCCATGCGGAAGTTGAGGTCCACCACCAGGTCCATTTTTCCCTCCGGCGCTTTGGGCACATAACCCACTTCATGGGTGTGACCGTCGGCCATTTCTGAGGCGATAGCGTTGGAGTGCGTACCCAGGTAATGCTTCAAGAAGTACTCGTGTCCCTTGGCGCTGGTCCCGATGGCGTTGCCCCGCCAGATGAACCATACCCGCGGCCAGTTCTCGGCGGCGTCTGGTACTTCTACAGCGAAGTTCAGCTTTTCGTCACGCAGCCGCTCGACAGTGTGGCTTACAATCTCCTCATCCGAGCTGGCACCCTTCTCGATTGCATTTTTAACAACTTCCAATGGACTGCGGTTGAACTGGGGGAAGAAGGGCAGCCATCCCCTGCGAACCGCGCGCACCTGGTAATCGATGGTGTGCTCCGCCGGGCGAGAGTCACCGTCCTGAGGCAGACTGTCGTAGGCACTGAAGCCGCGCTCGTAGCGCCACTGGTCGGAGTGCACGTAGTGGAAGGAGGGCGTGTTTTGTTGGCGAGGTGCCATACCCCAGTCTCCGGCGAAGGCAATTGCGCCCCACGAAGCCTGGTTGACAACTTTTTCCTGCCCGACGTAGTGCGCCAGACCACCACCGTTTACCCCAACGCTGCCAGTCAGCATCAGAGCCACAATCGCTGAGCGGTACAGAATATTGTTGTGGTACCAGTGGTTGGCTCCAGCCCCGATGATGACCATGTTCTTCCCCTCTGTCTTCTCGGCATTCTCCGCCCATTCACGGGCAAAGCGCAGTAATGTATCGCGGTGGATGCCGGTATACTTCTCCTGCCAGGCAGGAGTGTAAGGCGCCTCGTCTGCGTAAGTAAGCTCCTCATCGCCGTCCAGTCCGCGGCCCACACCAAACTGCGCCATAATCAGGTCGAATACGGTGGTGACGAGTACTTCCCCATCCGCAGTCATGACAGTACGGGCGGGTACGGGGCGGCTGATCTTACACTGGTTGTTAAAATCATCAAACTCTACCTGAACGACTTTATCGTGGATCTCAACGAAGCTCATCTCGGGCGTGAGCGAGTCATCATTAAGCCCGTCTTTCATCTCCAGGTTCCATTTTCCAGGATCCTGGTTCGCCCACCGGAAACCGATGGTGCCTTTGGGCATGCACGGGCGTCCGGATTCCCTATCCCAGATTAGCAGCTTCCAGTCCCCATTCTCCGTGTCCTGGTAAACGTCCAGGGTATTGGCGCGCATATAGCGCCCGGGTTTACTGCCGTCCAACTCGACCAAAAAAGGCATGTCCGTGTAGCGCTTGAGGTATTCCTGGAAATAGGGCACCTGCTTCTGAACGTAATATTCTTTCAGGATGACGTGGTTGACCGCCATCCAGAAAGCAGTATCCTGTCCGGCATTGACGGGGATCCAGTAATCGGCGTACTTGGACACCTGGGAAAAATCCGGTGAAAAAACGGTCAATTTAGCGCCCGCGTGGCGCACCTCCGAGATAAAGTGCGCGTCCGGGGTGCGGGTCATGTTCAGGTTCGAGCCCACCACGGCGATGAAACGCGAGTTGTACCAGTCAGCGGATTCGTGGACGTCGGTCTGCTCGCCCCAGATTTCCGGGCTGGCCGGAGGCAGGTCGCAATACCAGTCGTAGAAGCTCATCACCACACCGCCGAGCAGGGATAAAAAGCGGCTACCCGCGGCGTAGCTGACCTGCGACATGGCGGGGATGGGAGAAAAGCCGATGATGCGATCCGGGCCGTGTTTCTTAATAGTGTGGATCAGGGATGCGGCGATGATCTCCAGGACTTCGTCCCAGGTGCTGCGCCTGAAACCGCCCTTGCCGCGCGCTTCCTGATACTTGCGCCGGCTGCCCTGGTCCGACACGAGCAGCGACCAGGCCTGCACCGGATCTTCGCTGTTTTGTTTAGCCTGGCGCCACAGGTCCAGCAGGATGCCCCGCACATACGGGTATTTGACGCGAATCGGACTGTACAGATACCAGGAGAAGCTGATCCCACGCTGGCAGCCGCGCGGCTCATAAGGCGGCAGCCCATCTTCAAGTTTAGGATAATCCGTGGCTTGCAGCTCCCAGGTGACGATCCCATCCTTTACGAAGACTTCCCAGGAACAGCTGCCCGTGCAGTTGACCCCGTGAGTGGTACGCACCCGCCGGTCATGCTGGTGGCGGTTGCGGTAAAATTCTTCCCATTTCCGCTCACCCGGGGACTCAATTTCTTTAATCCACTTCATCGTCAATTCCTCCGCGGTTTTGTGTTGGTTAACGTTGACTGCGTAAACGGTCCGATATACTCTGGCGCTGGCGCGACCAGAAGATCACCATCACCCCTAATAGCAGTATCATACCCAGGATGCCTGCCCCCCAGAACCAGATCGGGCTAGAGAGAGATCCAGGGGCAGCTTGTCCGTTGACCTGTTCGAAATACGCATACAGGTCGGCCTGTTCCTCTGGGTTCAATGGGCGTTCAGCGAAGATGCCCTGCATGGTCGGGAAAGGCAGCGTCTGCAGCGAGGCAGCCAGACCAGTTTCGCCATAGCGATCCAGCACATGGGTGAGATTCGGACCCAGGCTGCCGCCTCCGAAAGCGGTCGCGCCATCAACGGTGTGACAGGCCAGGCATGCGCTACCGCCGTTCTGCAGGCGAACTTGCCCGGTAAATATGTTCGCGCCAATCTGGGCGCTGCCGGAAGTCGGTATTTCCGCGGGACCATCGCCCTCTGTAGAAGATTCACCCAAAAATGCCAGCACAGATTCGATTTCTTCATCCGTCAGCCCCAGGCTGGGCATCTGGATGTTGTACTCCTCAAGGAGCTGTGTGGCAATCGGGTCTCCCTGGGCGATCATCCCGCCCGGGTTTTGAATGAAAGAACGCAGCCACTCCGTGTCCCTGTTATCAATGACACCATCCAGGTCGGGACCCACCAGTCTTCCCCCGCCGATGGTGTGGCAGGCGCGGCATTTTTGATCGAAGATCCCCCCTCCCTGCCCCACATCCTGAAAAAGCGGGTTGGCGGAAACAAGATCGACACCGAACAGCACCGCCCCAAAGAGGACCAGTACACCGGTCCATAAGAGAGTGATCGCTTTAAGAGAAGTTCGTCGCTTTTTAATTAGCATTTCTCGCTCCTATCTTGACTGGTTAAACTGCCAGGGTGCGGATGGCATCAATCAGGTCACTGCTGCGGGCGGGTCTCGTGTCCGAACTATAGATACGTACTGTATTTGATTCGAGCATAACATGAACCACGGGTAGATTGCTGAAACGTTCCAAGATTTGCGTAGTCAGTGCAGATGCCGCTGCGGATTGCTGCTCTTCATCGGCGATGATGACCACATCGGGCAGGTTTCCGGACAATCGGCCAAGCGCATGCTGATCAATCTTCCATGGACCCAGAATCTCCATGCCTCCGGCGTCAATTAAGACATGTTCCAGGCTCTCGCCCAGTAAATGTTTCGATGAGAAGAGGGCTACGCGCCGATTGTCCATCTCTTCTGTCCATCCTCAGTTCGCGTGTGCATTCAGCCGCTCAGGGCTGGCCCTGCCAGAGACGTAAGAAAGCGACGATGCCGGCAATCTTGGTCTCGTCTAGCCGGTCACCAAAACCCGCCATAGCCGTGCCCGGGCGTCCAACCCGGATGAACTCGACCAACTCCGAGTTGGTTTGCTCTTGGACTAACTGGTTAACCAAAAGCGCCGGTCCGATACCCCCCTCTCCACCCGCTCCATGGCAGGCGGCACAATTGAGCGCATATTCGGCTGCGCCGGTGGAGGGATTGCCAAGCGGCCACTGCTCGCGCAGTTCAGTTAGAGTGATCGCGGCGGCATGGAAGTCACCGGCTCCTATCTGGTCTGACGCAAGCTCCAGAACCAGGAGGCTTTCTTCACCGACAATATCCAACGCACGCTCAATATGCAAAGAGGCACTCTCCGGATCGTCATTTTCCAGTGAAAAGATGGCCTGGTCTAATAACACGGTGACCGAAAAATCCGCCTGGACATCTTCCCCTCTGCGCCAGGCTCCAAACAGAGCTACAAGATCCTCGACCTGGTCCGCTGTAAGTACCGTACCCCAGGTCGG
>Ga0209013_10005998_pt1 | contig 10377 bp, 11 predicted proteins | sample Cruoilmetagenom2_FD_187291 | JGI IMG/M metagenome (GOLD analysis project Ga0209013, IMG submission 187291) | Oil polluted marine microbial communities from Coal Oil Point, Santa Barbara, California, USA - Sample 2 (SPAdes) (version 2) | ecosystem: Environmental > Aquatic > Marine > Oil seeps ...
CTGAACTTCCGGTCGGCATTCCGGATGAGCAACGACTTTTGCTCCGGGATGTGCCGCTTTTGCCGCAATCAGGGCTTCAAGCGATATCTTGTGGTGCACGGGGCACGCCCCGTTCTTAGGAACGGGTATAAGCTCCCTTCCAGTCCGTTTGCTGATGTAGTAGGATACACCATAATCGGGACCGAACAGGATGGGTGAACCGCGGTCCATCGTCTCTGTGACCGTCAGCGCATTTGTAGCGGTGCAGACGCAGTCGGCAAGCGCTATGACACTTGCGTGCGCGTTCAGATAGAGTAGAACCTCGGAGTCCTGGTTCACCCTCTTTGCGTCGCGCAACTTCCGCGGCGACAGTTGTTGTGTCAGCGGGCATACGGCATTTTGGATCGGAGAGATGACTTTTCGGTCCGGGTTCATGACTGCTACCATCTCTGCCATGAAATCGACACCGCAGACGAGGATTGTGTCGGCGCTCGTCTCGTTTGCCGCCTCTGTGAGCCCCAAAGATCCGGAAACGACGTCCGCCACAGCTCGGATCTCCGGTCTTTCGTAGTTATGAGCGAGGATGATTGCGTTCTTCTCCCGCTTCAGTCGTTCTATTCGTTCCACACACCCCGTGTCTGTATTGTTCTGCATTGTTGCCACATCCCTGAAGTTATCATCATTATTATCATAATGATAATGAGTTATTATGGCGCCCATAGTACATAAAGGTAACCCTCGTGAAAGTGGTGGGGCAAAATTCGACCGATACCCCTGCCTGCGCCAGTCAGGCACCACGGCTTCCGATATCTCAAGATACTCCACCCTTCCAATACCATGTTCAAGTTTCAGCCCCCTTCCGCGATTTAAGCCATTTCCTCCACGGCACGCCGAACCTGCGTTTCACCATCGAATTGACCGTGTCCGAAATCGAGCGCATATCGCGTATGGCACTCTTCTAACTGACATTCCGCAGGTGGTCATTCATTTTACATAATTTCTACTGGTAGCGGTTTTGAATATCTAAAAAATATTATTTTTATACTGTGGTGGCACAACATATCCAATTTCAACAGAGAGTGCTTTACAGGTGTATTTAATAAGTATGTATTTTAATAAATATATTGTCTTCAAAAACAAAAAATCACAATCATTAGCCAATAGTCACCATTTGCAAGAATAGATCTTCTTACAAAAAACACGTGCGGAATGTCAGATACGAAAACAATAACGAGAAAGATGCAATGGCGCAAAGAACAAAAGTCTCCGGGTGCAGTTCACTGGAATCTCCAATTGTACCGGTTCCGGGTCATGCAGTGCGGACATAGTGAGGTTGCAGGACCCTGTTTTATTTACTTATATATGAGCAGTTACTGCTAATCCACGCCTTTTGTACTGTTGCACATCCAACTGACCCTCGCAGAATATGTACAATGCCCGGGACGGGTTTCGATCCCGTGATCTCCAGATTTCTCCGGATATTTCAGCGCACTTCTGTTGTCCCTATGAGTCTGGCGCCATCCCGGCTAGGCCACCCGGGCATATAAGAGAGGTTTTGAGCGGTGGTGGTACTAAAGGGTATCGGCAGATGGAACCAATTTGCCACGCGTCTTGATGCGTAACCGCATCTCAGAATATTCAAACCGGACGCTCATGCACAACCTACCGACAGAAAGACGGATGTGTTATTGGCAGGAGGTGTTGGCCGGATTCTCCTATACTCTCTGAGATTTTCTGGCAGTTCGTAGCGAGAAAACGTGTCCAACAGCCGCCTCATCCCTTTTTCATAGATGCGGTATGATATCTTTGTTCCTGCAGGCAAGACCTCTGCCAGATAGCTAAAGATCGCACTTTTTGGTTCTGCCTGAGCAGCCACCATGATCAGATCGACCGGCCCCTCCAGGGGCAGCGTGAACTGGTTGCCATCGATTATCTGGATCTCCTTTGAGAGCCCAATTCTCTCAATCACCTTTCGCGAGAGTTCTGCCCTCTCTTTTTCCTGCTCGATTCCGATTCCTCTGAGTCCGTACTCGCGGCAGAGGATGATTAAGCTGAGTGGCAGCGGTCCGCTTCCGAGAAAGAGAACTGTGTCGCCCGCTTTGAGTCCGGCTCCATGAAATTCGGTTCTTGCAAGCTGGATATAATTGGAAAAGTAGTCGAAACCTTTGAGCGATCGCCACGGGTCACTGCTATTCAATATTGCGTTCGCCTGTTCGATCTCCAGTTCTGCGGTGTAACGACTTCTGAATCTGGTGATCACATCGAACGCAGAATTGAGCCCGGAATTGGACAGAATCGTATCTGTGACCACATCGTCTACATCCAGTGCGATCAATTGGTCCAGCCTTTCAAAGACGGTATTGAGATGAGTTGATGGGTGGGGGTATGTCTCTTCGCGGTCAGAATCCGCGACCATCGAATAGATACCTATGATCTCTCCGGCTACCAATCCTGCGCAGGAATCCGAGCAGATGCCAAGAGCCGGTATGATCTGTTCATGCATATCTGAGTCGTGAATGAATGCGGTCTGCCCGCCCGTGTAAAGTGAAGTTGTACAGGTCATATTAATCACAATACAGATGTAAACCATGACTGATACTTAAAAGCTCTGGCGTACACCGGTTAATTTAAGATCAAAGTTCAATCATCACGCAAAATTTCTGACAATCCTCAGATATGTGGGATTATGTATTATCTTTATCAGATTCGTAACATTCTGCCATTGTGGCGGCGCCAGAATGTCAATTCTGGTATGAATGTCCGCATCCTCGCGCGTGGGTCTCGCAAAAGATATATATAGGAGGGGTAAACACTGTCACATACCGAGATAACACCAACACATATCTCGTGCATACCTAACAACATAGGATGTAATAAATATGAATAAAAACACACTACTAACCGCGTTCGCAACATTGCTGCTGATCGCGTGTACCGGCATCGCTGGTGCGCATTTCACGATGGTCTTTCCAAGCGACAGCGAGGCTACCGTCTGGGATGTGACACCTGAAGACTACATCGCAGAGCAGGGCGAGACAAAGACAGTATATGTGATGTGGGGTCACCCATACGAGCACATATCATTTGATATGACATCCGCACCTGAGATCTCTGTCACAAATCCTGACGGAACAGTCGAGCAGCTTACACCCGAACAGATCACTGTTCCGGGACAGCATGAAGACGGAAGTCCTGGTGACTTTGTAGCCTATAAAACAACGTTTACCGTTGATCAGGACGGCGATTCCATCGTACTGGTGAAATACGAGGATGATGGAGAGAATCTGATCGACTACTGCAAAGCCGTGATTCACTGCGGCGAAGAGACATGGTATGGCTGGGATTCCGAGGTTGCAGCGGAGCAGACAGAGGTCATCCCGTATGTGAGACCGTACGGCATGGAAGAGGGATTTGTCTTCTCCGGAAATGCGAAGTATGGCGGTCAGGTGCTTCCGGCTGCCACAGTTGAGGTCGAGCAGTATCACACGCTGGACGTCGGTAAAGAGATTGTAGAGATTGCAGAGGGGAAGTTCTCGTACGACCCGCCGATGGTATTCACAAGACAGGTCAAGACCAACCAGAACGGAGACTTCTCATACACTCTTGACGAGCCCGGAATCTGGTTTGTCTGCGCAGCGAAAGAGAGCGATACCGGAGGGCGCACCATAAGGGGCGTCTTTATTGTTCCAGTTCTCGAAGAGTTCCCGGAAGAGGAATCGTCCGGCTCATCGTCTGCGGAACTTCAGCAGGCAATAACTGAAGCCAAACAGGCAGCGGCAGACGCAAAGGCAGCGGCAGAACATGCAGCAACATCGGCGACATCTTCGCCAGGATTCGGAGCGATCTTTGCCGCGGTCGGGCTGCTTGCAGCGCTTGCAATTCTGATGCGACGGAAGTAAAGCGTGTGATCGTTGCCACGGATGAACCAACAGGGGTTTTGATCACCCCTGCCAATCTTTTTAATGGTGCGTTATATGGTTGATCTGTTGAAATATGTTCATAAGAGGTGGTGAAGAGTGAAATCGATGAAAAGTTTGAATATTCTGGTGCTCTCACTTGTCCTGTGCATGGCGCTCGTATGCCCGGTTGCGTCCGCACACAGGGTGATTGTGCAGGGATACGTGAACGAGATTGCGGTCAAGGCGTATTACGGCGGGGGAGGTGCAGATCCCATGGCTTATGCGGATGTTACGGTCTACGCAACCATAGATGGTAAGGAAGAACCGGTTCCATTTATCACAGGCGAGACCGATGAGGCTGGCATGTATTACTTCGCGCCGAAGAAGCGCGTATCCGAGTACCGGGTGGTGGTGGAAGCGACAGGTCACAGGGGCGATGAATGGGTGAACCTGACCGAAGGCGCAGGACTCACAGAAGCAGAGCAGGAAGAAGCAGAAGAGGAGGCAAAGCTACCGCTTAAGGAAGTGATCACCGGATTCGGGTATCTGGCAGGGATTGCCGGGATCGCAATGATCCTTGCAGCCCGGAAGATGAATAAATAGTGCGAAGGCAGATTGCAAAGAGAAGGAATGAAACAATAAAATGGTTCACATTTCAGACGGCATACTTGATCCGTTGCTCTGGGAGAGCGGCTGGGTGATAACAGCTATAATCCTCGCATACACGCTCTCAAAGATGAAGATTGAGGACGTGCCGAAACTATCAGTCATAACAGCAGCAGTCTTTGTTGCGTCATTGATCCACTTTCAGTTCGGACCCACGAGTGTTCACTTCATATTAAACGGCTTTGCAGGGGTAACACTCGGACTGCTCGCGTATCCGTGCATCTTTGTAGCACTCGTTCTACAGTGCTTCCTCTTCCAGCACGGAGGTGTCACCACGATCGGGATCAACACGATAAACATGGGCGTCCCCGCGCTGCTGGCGTATCTGCTATTCAAATACGGAATGAGATTTGATCTCGGAATAAAGCAAAAAGAGATCTTGTTTGGTACACTCGGAGGTGGCATAGCGGTTGCGCTTGCTGTGCTCTTCCTCTCAATCGAACTCGCCACAACCGGCGAGGAGTTCTTTGAGGTGGCGATATTTGTCGCGACTGCACACATCCCGATCATCGCAATCGAGGCGATCTTTACCGGAATTACCGCCGGATTCCTTGCGACAGTCCAACCGGAACTGCTCTGCAGACGGTGATTGAGCATGATCTCAGAGATTGACAGGTACGCGGGGTTATCCTCACCGATTCACAGGTGGGACCCCCGTCTCAGGATCGTGTCCATACTCGCGCTGATATTCTCGGTCGTGCTGCTCTACAACCTCACACTGGTCACAATCGGCATGATCTTCTCAATTATTCTGGTCTACCTATCAAAAATCCCGTTTTCCTTTGTTCTGGACCGTCTGAAGTTGGTATTCGTATTGGTGCTGCCGTTCTTTCTGATAATCCCGTTCACCACTATGGGTACAGATACCGGAGTTGAGATAGCACGTTTCTATGGAATCACACTGAGTTACAGGGGAATTGAGGCGGTCGGGTTCGCTGCGATGATCGTTCTGAAGGCACTCACATCGGTGATGCTGATCTTTCCGATGATCGGGACATCACGGATGGATATCACGATCAAGGCACTTGAGGGTCTGCATCTGCCAAACAAACTGGTCCAAATGTTTGCTTTTACATACAGGTACATCTTTGTGCTGGATGATGAGTTCGTGCGAACCGAGCGCTCACTTGCATCGAGGGGATTTAAGCGGCGAGGAGACCTTTACACGCTCACAACGGTGAGTAAAGCGATTGCAATGCTCTTTGTGAAGAGCTACGAGCGGGCAGACCGTGTATTTTATGCAATGCGGTCGAAAGGCTATTCCGGAAAGGTTGTCACACTGCACGAGTTCGATTCCGGACGGCAGGACTGGATCAATGCGATAGCGGTCTTCGGTTTCGCGGTTCTTCTGCAGGTCGCAGCAATGTCCGGAGCGTTCAGCATATATGGTGGGATCTGATGGCTGCAATACGCGTCCACGATCTGAACTACACGTACCCTGACGGGACGGCTGCGCTCAGAAACGTCTCGTTTGTAATCGAGGAGGGCGAGTCTGTAGCGCTCGTCGGACCGAATGGCGCAGGCAAATCAACACTCCTCCTCCACCTGAACGGGATTTTGCATAGCACGGAGTCACGCGAGGCTGTCGAGATTCTCAGCGAGACCGTTGATCCAAAAAAAGTGCATAAGATGCCGAAGAAGATTGGAATCGTCTTTCAGAACCCTGATGACATGCTTTTTATGCCCTTGCTCGGCGATGACGTCGCGTTCGGTCCGATCAACCTCGGTGTTGCGAAAGAAGAGGTGAAACGTCGGGTCAAAGATTCGCTCGATCTGGTCGGGCTTGCCGGCTATGAGGAACGGGTCTCGCATCATCTGAGCGGCGGCGAGAAGAAACGGGCTGCAATAGCGACCGTGCTCTCGATGGAGCCCGAGATCATCGCTCTGGACGAGCCAACCGCGAATCTGGATCCGAAGAGTAGGGCTGAGCTGATAGACATCCTCCGGAGACTGAAGGGTGCGGGAAAGACCCTCATAATAATCACGCACGATGTAAACGCGATTCCCGAACTTGCAGACCGGGTAATCGTCCTGGACAAGACCGTTGTTGCGGACGGAACCACTCGCGAGGTCTTCTCAGACACAGAGACGCTTCTTGCGGCAGGGCTCGAGGTCCCGACGATCATGCAGTTCTTTGAGGTGCTTCAGGCGTTCGGGTACCCGTGCGATGTGCTCCCGCTCTCAGTTGAGGGCGCGGCAAGGAACCTGACACAGACGATGGAGGAGGGGGCTGGGCATATCCACCTGCACCTGCACGAGCACACGCACCGGGAAGTCAATTCCGCGCTCGGTAAGTATCGGCATCATCACCGCATAGCCGCGGATTCCGGGCATCCATAGGAACTCCGGAACTGCAAAATCTCAGTCTTTCTCGCAAAAGGCAACCAGAACTAATGTGGCAAGGGGGCCGAAGAGTAGTGACAGGAGAAACCAGTTGAGACCACTTCTGTTCTTCCCCTGGGCGATTCCTGCATTGATCAATGCGAGACTGCCCCCAACCGAATCGCATAGGGTTTGGGGCTCACGGAAGTGCCCCCAGCGGTCTTGAATTTAATATATTCATCCGTAACATCTATATCAATCCTTGACATGAACATTCCTGTTCTCTTTCTTTGATAGACTCACCGATAATTACAGCTATGTCCATCAGGCAATCGTTAGATCGATTGTGGCGCAGGGTATCGGCTTATGACGATTCCAGAATGTGTACGACATTCGCAACAGTTCGGTTCCAGTCTATGTCCTTGGAGAGCGTACCTCTTGCGCCCGCAATGAGCGCATCCTGCTCCACCTCGGTTCTGGTGTACGCCGTGAAGATATGGATGTTTGCATCCGGGTGGCTCTCAAGTATCCTTCTGGTCGCTTCAACTCCATCCATAACAGGCATTCTGAGGTCCATCAGCACGATATCCGGTTTGCGTCCACTGTTTGTCAGTTTGCTGTATATATTGATGCCTTTCTTGCCGTTTTCAGCGGAGTATATCGTAAATGTGTGTTTCTCGTTCATCTCCAGAAAAAGAGACATCAATTTGCGGATATCCCCCTCGTCGTCTACGATCAAGATACTGTAGTCCATTTCTGGTCACTGCCCCCACTACCCGTTTCTTCTTCATCCTCTAAATATCTTCCCTCAAGCGCGAGCCCATCCGGAAATTATGTAATGCCAGTCCGGATGCACAATCGCACGAACGATGTGGAGATGCGGGTTGACGATATCCTTCGCGTCTTTGATGGCTGAGGTGAAAAAACCACGAGATTTCACAAGATCAGCACAAGAAAATGATAGTCTTTCTCGTGGAGATGGCTGCGCCGCTGCTTCGCAGACTGTGTAATCTCGTGGTTTGTATGCGGATGTCCCCACAATATTGAGTAAGTACATCGATTTCAACAATCCAATCCGATCAGTGTTTGCAGGATTGACGCCATGCTTTTTAACCGACCGGAAGAAATTGAAAAGACGCAATCACCCCAAGTTTCCGATGATCGCATCTGTCATCTGGCTCATGCTCGCACTTCCGCCAAGATCATACGTGGTCGTGCCCGCTGCAATCGTCTGTCCGGTTGCGCGGATGATCCGGTCAGCTGCGCCATCATCGCCGAGATACCGGAGCATCCATGCGCCGGCAAGAATCGTTGCGCACGGATTCACTTTATCCATTCCTTTGTATTTCGGAGCAGAGCCGTGCGCCGGCTCAAACATCGCATAATTGTCGCCGATGTTTGCCGAATAGACGAGACCAATGCTACCGATCAGCCCTGCGCACTCCTCGCTTATGATATCCATAAACAGGTTCGTTGAGACAAGCACCTTATGATCAAAGAGCTGGGGATTCTTTACGAGTTGCTGCGCCATGTTATCGACGTGGTACTCCCAGAGTTCCACGCTATCGTACTCCTCCGCAGTTGCACGCAGTATGTCCATGAATGCGCCACAGGTCATCCTGAGGATGTTGCTCTTGTGGATTCCGACGACAGCATCCCAGCCTCGCCCCTTCGCGTCCTCAAAGGCGTATCTTGAGATATTCTCGCAGGCGCGTTTCGTGATTCTCCTGATCGCAATAAAGGTGTCATCTGTTATGTCCACCTCTTTTCCGAAATACATGCCCTCGGTTGCTTCCCTCACTGCGACGAAGTCCACATCACCGAGCGGCGCAGGTGCCCCCTCAAACGTCTTGATCGGGCGCACATTCGCATACAGATCGTACCGCTGGCGGATGCTTACCGCAACGCTTCTTGGTGCGCCAACAGCGCCGGGAGTGGTCGTCGGTCCCTTGAAGCATGCGTCGGTCTCGTTTAATGTGCCCCATGTCTCGTCCGGAATCAGGGAGTCTCCGCCGTGTTCCTTCCACCATTCCTCGCCTGCATCGCAGAACACGAACTCGATCTCAGGGCTCACCGCGTCCATGACTCGCATCATGGAGTCCACAAGTTCCGGTCCTGTGCCGTCGCCTCGAATAATTGCTGCTTTCTTCATGTTATCATATTTAGCAGAACCTATATCAGATAAACATGTTGTGGTGATGGAAGGATTAATGGCAAGAAAACTCCAAACCCATCATACGTGACGTCCTCCCCGCTACAAGTAGCGGGGTCTTCTGCCGCATATCTATAAAAGCATCTCAAGAGTGGGGCTGTCGGCACAAAATGGTATAGGCGTACCGTTTTGAGTAAAGATTTATAAACATACATACGCGATTAACACTCCAGACCGATTGAAAGGATGTGCAGGAATGGATACGAAAGACAAGATATATTCGGCGATGATGGTCATATCCGCCTTTGTATTGACGTTCAAATGGCTCATGTGGCTGGGAAATGACGATCCTGTGATCTACGTCTCTGCGATGGTTCTGGTGGCATCGCTCGCCGGCATGATAATGAACATAAATGAACGTCTCAACAAGATCGAGTCCGAAATCGAGGCGAAGGAACGATCGCTGCGTGTCAATATCCAGGGCGTGGAGGCGAGTATGGACCGCAAGCTGGATGCCATGGTCGTTGAGAACAGAGCAAACTTAAAAGAGCTTACAGGGCGATTATACCGGTGAAGAGCGATGCGAAAAGCAAGCATAAATCGAAGAACCCGTGAAACAGCGATTGATCTGACATTTTCAATCGATGGAACCGGCGTATCAGACATCAACACAGATGTGGCTTTTCTTGACCATGTGCTGGAGTCATTCGCAAGACACGGCTTGTTCGATCTTGCGATCACCGCATCAGGGGACATCGAACTCGGCGATCACCACCTGGTTGAGGATATTGGGATTGTGCTCGGTCAAGCGATATCCCAATCACTCGGCGATTGCAGAGGGATTGCACGGTTTGCCGATGTCAGGGTTCCGATGGACGAGGCGATGGCGAGCGTGGCTATTGATCTCAGCGGGAGGAGCTATCTGGTCTTTGATGCTGATTTTTCCTCGGATCTGGTCGGCGATCTCGCAACCCAGATGGTCTCGCATTTCTTCCACTCACTCTGCGCCAACGCGGGCATCAATGCTCACATCTCGGCGTATGGGGCGAATGATCACCACATCGTCGAGGCGATCTTCAAGGCGTTCGGGATTGCACTTTTTAGGTCCGCTGCAATCGAACGGTCGGACATTCCGAGCACGAAAGGCGTCTTGACCGGGCAGTGACCGTGAGATTTGTGAATCTGCTCAACACCGCGTGACATGAACTGCAAGATTTCTGTGTTAGTCTTGTGGATGTGGTATGTGTTTAGCTGATGCGAAAAAAACCACGAGAGTCACGAGATTAACACAAGAAGAGTGTAGCGCAGGCATAACTACACAGGGGCACTGTCTGGAAATCACGTGAGTTCCATAATGGT
>Ga0209013_10005999_pt1 | contig 10376 bp, 10 predicted proteins | sample Cruoilmetagenom2_FD_187291 | JGI IMG/M metagenome (GOLD analysis project Ga0209013, IMG submission 187291) | Oil polluted marine microbial communities from Coal Oil Point, Santa Barbara, California, USA - Sample 2 (SPAdes) (version 2) | ecosystem: Environmental > Aquatic > Marine > Oil seeps ...
AACAAATACTAGCGAGTAGCGGGTTACAGCTAGTTTTGTCGTCGAAGTAAATGGGCAAAAGATCGAGTTAAATGACTTATTTATTTTTTTAACGTGCCTAAGGTAGAGGGGTTTAAAATGGAGAGGAAGAACAAAGCTAAATATAGTACGTTACAAAATATGATGTATGTTTGTAAAGGGGCATGGGAATATGAAAAGAGAGTTTATTTGTATTTTGGTATCTTTACGGTATTAACATCTGTTTCACCATTTATAGGAATATTTTTTCCTAAATTTATATTAGAAGAATTAATGGGTGAAAAAAGACAACAAAAATTAATAATACTTCTTGTTGCTTTTTTCATAATATCATCAATAGTTGGATATTTAACGGTATATTTAAGGCAAATATACTATCCTTGTATGATGAAAATTCGGTTTGAATATATAAATGATCACAGCAAAAGGTGTATGACGACAGACTTTAAAAACACAGAAGATTCTACTTTTTTAAATGATATGGAAACTGCCTTTAGAGGGATTAATAATAATGATTCAGGGATAGAGGGAATGCTACATTCAAGCTTTAAGATTGTAGGAAGTTTAATTGCTTTTGTTGGTTATATTGCTATTGTACTATCATTAAATATTTTTTTACTAATATATTTAGTTATAAATGTAATGATATCATATTTTTTAACATTTAAAGTTAAAAAATTTGAGCATAGTAAAAAAGATGATATTTCTGATAACGATAGACGTGTTAATTATTTATATAATATTATGTATGATTTTTCATATGGTAAGGAAATGCGGATATACAAAATAAGTGATTGGGTTGCTAATTTATTTAAAAAATATAAAGAAGATAGACTTGAAATACATAAACAAATTAAGTTTAAAAATTTATATGTTGGGATTGTTGATGTATTATTATTTATTATTCGTGAAGGCATTATATATGGATATTTAATATATCTAGTTATAACAAATAAACTTTCAATCCCAAACTTTACAATGTACTTCGCAGCAATAGCAAGTTTTTCAGATTGGTTTAATAACATTATAAAGGATATTGCAACGATGAGAGGTCAAAGTTTAGACATTTGTGACTTAAGAAAATTCATAGAAAAAGTTGATGAAATGGAAACAAAAAATACAATGAATATGCCAAGTGGACCTTATGAATTTGAGTTTAGAAATGTTTCATTTAAATATCCTGGTAGTGATCATTATATTTATAAAAATCTAAATCTTAAAATACCAAAGGGACAAAAGCTTGCAATAGTTGGTCATAATGGAGCAGGTAAAACAACATTTATAAAACTATTGGGTAGGTTATATGATGTTACTGACGGAGAAATATTACTGGGTGGCATTAATATTAAGTGTTTTTCAAAATCAGAATATTACCAAAGATTTTCGGCAGTTTTCCAAGAAGTAAAAGTCCTTGCTTTTTCAATAGCTGAGAATATTACCTTAAGCGAAAAAGATAATATTGATTATAAAAAATTAAATAATTGTATTGAGAACGCTGGATTGTTAGGAAAGGTTAATACGCTAAAAAATGGTGTTAACACAAGTATACAAAAAATTATTGATGATGAGGGGATAGAATTTTCAGGAGGAGAAAATCAAAAGATTGCAATGGCAAGAGCTTTGTATAAAGATGGTGACATCATGATATTAGATGAACCAACAGCTGCTCTAGATGCCCTTGCAGAATATAACACATATATAAACTTTAATAAAATGGTTAAAAATAAAACTGCCATATATATATCCCATCGTCTAGCTTCAACACATTTTTGTGATAATATTGCTATGTTTGAAAAAGGTGAGCTTGTAGAATATGGGACACATGATGAGTTACTAGCACTAAAAGGTAAATATGCTGATATGTTTGAAACGCAAGCAAAATATTATAAAGAAAGTGAGAGGGCAGTTGTATGAAAATAATAGATTATAAAGCATTAAAAAAAGATTTATTAGTAGCGATACATTTTCTTCAGTCTGCAAATAACATTTCAAAATCATATTTACCGCTTATTATTATAGCATCGATATTTAAGGCTATAACACCATTTTTCAACATTGTTATACCTAAGTTTATAATAGATGAACTTATGGGTCAAAAACGAATAGAGACATTTATAATACTTGTAAGTATTGTAGTTATAGGCAACGGGGTGTTCAATATTATAAATCGGTTTTTTGATACCAAAATTGATATTGCTAATATGGCGCTTATAAATGGATTTGAACTTAATTTAGGTAAACATATAATGAATATGGACTTTGAGAGTTTAGAAGATCCAGAGATTTTAAACAAAAAGGAACAAGCCTTGTTTCCAATTAAAAATCAAGGGGTAATGCAAAGAATGGTTAATAGCATTATAAGTTTAATTCAGTCAACGATTACAATTGTTGGACTTATTGCCTTAATTTCAACGCTTAACATTATGATTGTTGCAGTTATTATTTTGGTTGTGTTATTAAATTCATTTATATATAAAAAAATACAGAAAGAACAGTTTAAATTTCATCAAAGTTTAACACCATTAAATCGTAAGTTTATATACTATATGATGACGGCTTCTGATTTTTCAATGGCCAAGGATGTAAGAGTTTATAATATGTCCCCATACATGCTTAAAAAAATTAGTAAATTTGAAAAACAGTCATTAAATGAATTTAACAAAACGTTTAAAAAATTAGGTGAATGTGAAGGATTATCAAGTATTAACCTACAGATTCAAATGATATTTATATACTCATATTTGGTTTGGAAAGTGTTTATTGGAATGATTAGTATTGGCGACTTTACCATGTTTACAGCAGCTTGTAATAAATTTTCAAATAGTATGTCTGAATTTTTAAACAAGTTTATAGAGTTTAGACAGATGTGTAAATATCTTGATTTATATTTAGAGTTTGAAAGGTTACCATCAAAAAGTAAAAAAGGGACAAAGTTGATTGATAATAAAGAAAATGTAACAATAGAATTTAAAAATGTTTATTTTAGATACCCTAGAAGTGATGATTATACGTTACAAAATGTTTCAATAAAAATAAATAGTGGTGAAAAATTATCAGTGGTTGGTGAAAATGGAGCAGGTAAAACAACATTTATTAAGCTACTGTGTAGATTATACGAACCTGAAAAAGGTGAAATTCTTGTTAACGGAATAAATATAAAAGAATATAAGCTTAATGAATATATGGATTTACTTGCTGTTGTATTTCAAGATTATAAGATTTTTTCATTTAGTGTTAAAGAAAACTTAATCTTTAATAAAGAAGAGGATGAAAAACAATTAATAGCTGCGCTTGAAAAATCAGGTGTATATGATAAAATAAAAGCATTAGATAAGGGTATAAATACATCTCTTTATAAAAACTTTGAAGAGGATGGAATAGAGCTTTCAGGTGGAGAAAACCAAAAGATTGCAATAGCAAGAGCTATATATAAAAATGCACCAATTGTAATTCTAGATGAACCAACAGCAGCATTAGATCCATATGCAGAATATGAAATATATTCTAAATTTAACGAGTTAGTAGAAGGTAAAACTGCAATATATATTTCACATCGTTTATCTAGTTGTTTAATGTCTGATAAAATAGCGGTGTTCGATAATGGCGAATTAATAGAATACGGAAATCATACAGAACTTAAAAACTTAGGTGGAAAGTATAGCAAGTTATGGAATGCACAAGCTCAGTATTATGTAGATGCAGTTTAAAAGATGTAATTTATTTCCTGGGAAAAGTGACAAGTAAATTAAGAAAGGATCATGATGATTAAAAATTTGAAATACGGATATAAAAAAGATAAAAGATATATAAAAGTTATAAAAATAATAATAGAAATTTTATTAAAAAGCAATCATAAAAACATTAAAGGTGTTAGAAAAAATATGCTACAAGTCAATAAATTACAAAAGAAAAATATTAAAAGGTCAACTAAAATGATGAAGATAAACAGTAAAAATCAATACAAAATATTAAAACAATTAAATAAGCTATTAAAATCATCCTCAAAAAATAATTATAAAACAATTTTGAATATAGTTGATAAAAATAATAGATAATAAATTGAGGCTGATTAAAAAGTAGTATTTAATAAAAAAGCCAATTTTACGAAGAAATTTTGTTTATTTATAAAATTTCAAGTTAAATTGACTTTTTATTTTTTAAAATATAACATATTTTTACTTATATATATCACCAGCAAGTTTTACAAGAGAATCTCTGTCTAAGATAATAATTGTTTTCTTATCTCTTTTAATTATGTTTAGGGCACAAAGTTTATTAATGACCCTAAGTAAATGTCGATAGCTAGTACCAAGAAGCTCTGCTATATGAGTTAAATTAGTCGTCTTAATTGTACTGATAGAGTTAATTTCATTACTAGAAGAGATAGAGAGTAGATAGCTTGCTAATCTATTTTCTAAAGGGTATAAAAGGTTGATAGAGTTTGATACAGAACCTATAATAAGCTTTTGACTTAAGCTTTTACATAAATATCTTAAAAATATAGGGTCATTAAAAGCATATTTATTTATGTTATCAATAGATATTCCAATACATAAAGCTTGCTTTATAACTTCTACATGACAGTCAATAATATTATTATAAGAAATTTCAATATCCCCTATTAAGCTTAATGGTTTATAAAAACGAAGTAAAAGAGACTTACCGTTTTCAAGTAAAGTATAAATTTTTAATTTACCGTCTATTAAAAAGTAGAAATAAGTTATTGGATCTCCAGATCTATAAATATGTTCATCCTTATTGAAAAGATGAAGTTCCATATATTCAGTCATATCAGATGAAAAAATTTCATCAATATTATATTGTTTAATATAAAAATTTAACTTTTGTAAGTCATTAATTTTTTTCATTAAGACACACCTCTCTATTATAATTATACAATTTTAAAATATAAAGGTAAATATATTTTGAATTATATGACGTATGTCATATATATATATGGGAGATAGGGTTAAGATTAAATATATTAATAAAACAAATTGAAGCGGAGGAATATAATGTATCAAATATTTGCAATTTTAATTGGTGTACTAATAACTATGATGATAACAATAAATGGGATTTTAGATAGTTATACAGGTAATTTTTACTCACTATTAATAATCCATATAGTTGGATTATTAGGGGTAATAATTGTATTAGTAGTGACAAAACAAAAAATAAGGTTTAAAGAGAAAATACCATGGTACTTATTTATATCTGGTACAATAGGCGTTTTTGTAGTATTTTCAAATAACATATGTATACAAACATTAGGCGTAACATTAACCGTATCATTAGGTTTACTAGGCCAAATAATTATGGCATATATTATAGATAATTATGGATTACTGGGAATGAAAGTATGCAGGTTTGAAAATAAAAAATTAATAGGTGTAGGAATAATGATACTCGGCATAATCGTTATGAGTATATATTAGGGGGGAAAGATGGTTTATATAATTTTAGCAATAATTGCAGGAGCTATGGTTATTTTATCAATGATAATTAATGCAAAATTAGCAAATAAAATAGGCGTATTACAAGGAACTTTTATAAATTATGTAGCAGGGCTTATATTTGTTTTAATACTTATGCTAGTATTTAAAACACCAGGAGTAGAAACTATAAAACTAAACAATATACCAGTTTGGGCATTTTGTGGCGGATTAATTGGAATTTTAATTGTAGCAGGTTCAAATGTAATAATACCCAAAATACCTGCAATATATACAACCTTGTTCATTTTTACAGGACAGATAATAGCAGGAATAACCTTAGATTTTATTATAGATGATAAAATTTCAAAAGGTAAAATTATTGGAGGATTGTTAATCGTATTAGGAATAGCATATAATTCAAGAATTGATAAAAAACATACAGAGAAAACAAAGTAGTTTAATAGTACATTTGTGTAATATAGAGTTGTTATTATATGATATAATAAAAACAAACAAACCTAGAAAGGATATACAAATGGAAGATTTTGAAAATGTGATTGTTTTTGATATAGAAACAACAGGAATAGATCCACTTAAGAACAATATTATAGAAATTGGTGCATTGAAAATAAAAGATGGTAAAATATCAGAGGTGTTTCATGAGTTAATTAATCCAGAGATAGAAATACCTCATTTTATTACTAATATTACAGGGATAACAAATGAAATGGTTAAAGATAAACCTACTATAGAAGACGTAGTAGGTAAATTTATTGATTTTTGTGATAGTGAGTATATTATGGGGCATAACATATTATTTGATTATAAATTTATAAAAATAAATGCTTCAAAATATAAACTTAAATTTGAAAAACAAGGATATGACACACTTCATATAGCTAGAAAACTATTAAAAAATTTACCAAGTAAAAAATTAACAGATTTATGTGAGCATTATCAAATTCCACATGAAAGAGCTCATAGAGCAGATGATGATGCTAAAGTTACATATGAATTGTTCTTAAAGCTAAAGGACGAATTTTATAGAGAAAACACAGATGTCTTTGTATCCAAACAAATGGTTTATAAAATTCCAAAGCAATCAAACATAACGCTAAAACAGGAAAAGTATTTAAAAGATTTAATTAACATACATAATGTAGATTTTGATAGAAATATAAATCTATTAACAAAAAGCGAAGCTAGTCGTATAATAGATAATATAATAAGCAAATATGGATATGTAAAAAAAACTATATAGTTTTTTTTATATATTATTAAGGTATGATACATAATAAACAAGACAGGTTTAACAGAGATATTTTGTTTGTTATTTTATTATGCCTAAAAACACAAATTTAATAAAAAGGTGATGAAAATGAGAATTAGAAATCTAAAAGGAATGCATGAAATAGTAGAAAATCATAAAATAGTAGTTAATGAACCAGAGAAAAACAAAGGTAAATGGAATGAATTTTTTGGAAATGACAATAAGTTATATGTTGAACTCGGAATGGGTAAAGGCGACTTTATAATTCAAAATGCTGAAATTTATAAAGATATAAATTTTATTGGTTTTGAAAAATTTACAAATGTATTAGTAAGAGCAGTAAAAAAACTAGATGAAACCCAGTTAACAAATGTAGCAATGATTAGAGTAGATGTAGAAACAATACAAGAAATTGTTGAAAAAAAGGAATTAGATAGAATCTATTTGAATTTTTCAGATCCATGGGTAAAAGATAAATATACAAAAAGAAGATTAACATATAGAAAGTTTTTAGATATATATGAATCTATTTTAGCGGATGATGGAGAAATACATTTTAAAACAGACAATAATGATTTATTTGAATTCTCATTAGAGGAATTTAAACATTGCGGTTGGGAAATTAAGTTAGTAACAAGAGATTTGCATAATAGTGAATATAAAGAAGGCAATATTATGACAGAATATGAAGCGAAGTTTGTTTCATTAGGTGAAAATATAAATAAACTTATAGCAAAAAAACCAGTAAGGTAGAACAGAGTGAAATTAGTTTTACTATAATAGGGTGTGCTCAAAATTGAGAACACCCTATTTGTTGTGAAAAAAAACAGCAGAATTTGTTAGTAAAATAGTTTCATTATCTCGAGAACTTTTTCAATTTGTATAACTATTTTTTTGGTGATGTCTTAATAAGGCACGAGCAAATAATAAACAAGGCAGGTTTAACAGAGATATTTTATTTATTTTCAAGGCAGTAAAACGTAGCAATAGTGGGGAGCTTGCAAGTTTTGCTAACGCAGAAAATAAATAAAATAGCCTGCTAAATTGACTAGTTTATTATTTGATTGTGCCTAAATAACAATATTAAAAGAACTATCGTAGATATATTGAATATAATATCATAAGATAGTCTTATGGTGATGCTATGAAATTGAAAGAAAAAATAAGATATAGAATATTACAAAATTTATATGGAAAGAAATTTAATAAAAAAGCAAACAAATTTATAGACAGTGTTGATGAAATTGATGATTTTATTGGTGAAGTACTAGATAAGAACACATCTAAAGACAATAAGTATAAAGTTAAAAGAAGAAGAAGAATATAGCATAATAGCTACATCTTCTTCTTAATGTGAATTACATAAACTGAGTTCTTGGATTCAGGGGGAGGGTTAGTGACACTTAGCTATCAGGTAAACTCCACTAGTAAAGAGTAACTAGCAAATATTATAAATACAACACCAATAGGCCACATAACAGGGAGAATTTTAATATCTGCCTTCTGTAATTTGAAATTTAATAAATGTTCTCTTTTATTTATCCTTGCTAATAAATGTAAAAGAAGTAAAGCGATAGGGGTGCAAATAAGAGCTAATATAAGAGCACCAAGTACTGCAATATATAACATAGAAGGATCCAGAGTATTTATGTCAGGCATAGACTTTCCAAGTTGATTTAACTGGTCTAATTGTAATTTCATCAGGAGGGTCTGAGAACCGTTAATAATAAAATGAGCTATAATACTAGCAAATATAGAATTAGTTATTTTAACTAGGTATACGAACAAAAAACCAAGGGCGAAAGCATAAAAAAACTGTTGAAAGTTTAGATGTAACATCCCAAAGAATAAGCCGTTTACCAAAGCTGCTTTTTTTATATCAACATCATCATATCCACTTAGAAGAATTCCTCTAGTCGTTATTTCTTCAAAGAAAGCGGGAAGTACAGCTAGAATGAAAAAATAAACAATAAAAGGGAACTCGCTTAAATCAAATACGAAAGAATTTAAATTATTGGTAAAAAATAAATTTGATATTGAACCAATTAACATCATAAATGGTTGAATAAATATAGAAAAACCAATAACTAATAAAATGCTAAGGAGACTAATTTTATTTAATTTTAAAGTATTTTTAACAGGTAACTTTGTTATATAAAGATAAATTAAAGCTGGTATAAGCAGAAATAAAACATCAACTACAAGTACTTGTATTGGTAATGATAATGATATACCTACCATTGATTCAAAAAAGTTTAAAAGAAAATTACCACTAATCCAAATTACAATAATAAATAAAGCGTATAAATTAGATCTAAAAACTGAAAACATATTAGGACCTCCCAAAATCAAACTATAAACCAAATTATTCATGACAAGAGTTGAAAAGTAGCAAGTATTTGGGGATTGATGTGAATAATTAGAATTTAAGTTTGTATATTATATAATAATAACAAAAATAAAATAATGTATCAATACATATAAGTATGAAATAATAATCAAAGAATTATTTGACATTATAAAAATTACATTTATAATTAAATAATGCAAATATAATTGACTAGTATAAACCACAAAGGAGAACAAAATGTTCGTGAATTTTTTCATAATAGTAATGATAGCAATGCTTGTAGGCGTGATAATGAATAAAATAAAATTACCATCACTACTTGGAATGTTATTACTTGGAATAATAATAGGGCCTCATGGCACTAACTTAATACATCCTACTATAATAGAATTATCTCCAGACCTTAGAAAAATGGCACTAATAATAATATTATTAAGAGCAGGGTTAGGGCTTAATAAAAATGCTTTAAAACAAATAGGAAGTACAGCTATAAAGATGAGTTTTATACCTGGAGTTATAGAAGGTCTAACTATAATGTTTATTGCAACAAAATTATTAGGATTTTCGTATATACAAGGAGGGATACTTGGATTTATTATAGCAGCAGTTTCTCCAGCAGTTGTAGTCCCTCAAATGATAAAACTAAAAGAAAAAAAGCTTGGTGAAGATAAGCACATATCAACTCTTATACTTGCAGGAGCATCGGTGGATGATGTAGTTGCAATAACAATTTACACATCTTTTATGGCTTTATATTTTGGGAAAGATATAAATATAATAGAACAAGTAATAATGATACCAGTAAGTATAATATTCGGTATTTTTTTCGGAATATGTATAGGATTAATTCTTAATAAATTATTTAATACATATAAATTTAGAGACACGAAAAAAATAATAATATTAATTGGAATATCGGTTATATTTAATTATATAGAAACAAAATTCCAAGTGGCAACTTTAATCGGTATAATGACAATTGGATTTATAATATTAGAAAAAAGTGAACAACTTGGGGTAAGATTATCTGCAAAACTTAATAAGGTTTGGATTTTAGCAGAAATAGTTTTGTTTGTATTAATAGGTGCAGAAGTAGATATATCAGTAGTGTCTGACAATTGGATAATAGGTGCTATAATAATTATTGTAGGATTAATATTTAGAAGTTTAGGTGTAATTATTGCTACTAAAAGCACAAATCTAAATATAAAAGAGAAACTATTTTGTATTATAGCCTACTGGCCTAAGGCAACAGTGCAAGCTGCAATAGGAGCGGTTCCACTCAGTATGGGGGTAGTCT
>Ga0209013_10006000_pt1 | contig 10376 bp, 9 predicted proteins | sample Cruoilmetagenom2_FD_187291 | JGI IMG/M metagenome (GOLD analysis project Ga0209013, IMG submission 187291) | Oil polluted marine microbial communities from Coal Oil Point, Santa Barbara, California, USA - Sample 2 (SPAdes) (version 2) | ecosystem: Environmental > Aquatic > Marine > Oil seeps ...
CAGAGCGTGTGCATGCGATCTAATCTGATTCATTTCGTACTCGTCCTCGTGCTCGTCCTCGAAATCAGAATTTTATAGGAGACGAGGGACGAGGACGAAGTCTGTACTCTGTAAGCGCGGGTGGAACTTAACGACAATTACATCAGATTTCATTAAGTTTCATACGAGTCAGAGTACAGAAGACAGAGGTCAGATCAGCCGCCGTAGTAGTAGGGCGGGCCTCCGTGCCCGCCGGATTCAAATCATTGCGTACCCCAGAATATGGTCGGCGCAGCCTGCGACGAGCTCAGCCGAGTCGAGGCCGATTCAAGGCATAAAAAAACGAGGTATGAAAATACAAGGTGTAGGGTTTAAGGTATAGGGTATAAGGTAGGAAGAAATGAGATAAAAATATAAATCAGCGTCTATTCCTTATTAAAAATCCGAAATCCGCAATTAAAAATCTAAAATCGAAAGGGCTTACAGCTTTCCTTTTCTAAGTATTGCCACCAACAGCCAAATCCCCATAATGGCAGCGGCAGAGAAGAGAAGGATTCCGATAAGGGAAATCCCGTAGATAAGCGGCGGCGTTTCGGATATCACAATCAGTGCGGACCCGATAATCAGCGCCGCGATCAGGATGGAAAAAGAAATCCGGTTGGAGATTCGGTCATGGGTTGCCAGCATGGTCTCCAGACCCCGATGCTCAATTTTCAAACTGAGTTTTTGCCGCCGGGCTAAATTGGCAAGGTCAAGCAGGTCTTTGGGAAATTGCTGAAAAAATTGAAGCAGCTGGGAGGCCAGATCGTAAACGTCGTCGGCGATTCGTTGGGGTTTATACCTGGCCAGCTTTACCTCCGCGATAAAGGGTGTGGCCTGAGCAACCATATCAAAATCCGGATCAAGCATATGGCCCACACCTTCCACGGTGCTGAATGCTTTCATCATCAAAAAAATATCCGGCGGAATTCGCAACCTTAAGCTGGTGGCCAGTTCCAGCAATTGCTGCAGCAGCTTGCCAAGCTCGATATCCTTCAGAGATTTGTAAAGATGCCGCCCCATGAAGTCCGCCACCTCCCTTTCAAACAACCGCATCTCCGGTTCGTCGTCCCAGTAGGTTAACTTAAGAAGTACCTGGGCTGCGCGAACTTCATTCTGATGAACGATACTGTCGAGCAGATCGACAAAATTCTCCCGGGTCTGTTGATCCACTATACCTGTCATACCGAAGTCCAGCAGGCAGATCACATTGTCGGGCAATACAAAAATATTGCCCGGGTGCGGATCGGCATGAAAAAAACCGTGGACAAAGATCTGTTTGAGCACCAGATCGGCACCCCGGGCGGTGATAATTCCCCGGTCGAGCCCTGCGGCGTCCAGGCTCTCAATATCTGAGATCTTAATGCCTTCAATGAACTCGGTGGTCAGTACGCGGGTTGTGGTGGTATCCCGAAAAACCTTGGGGATATAAACGCGGGGGTCGTCTAAAAAATGGCGGGCAATCCTCTCCATATTGGTTGCTTCGTTTTTATAATCAATTTCTTTTTCCAGCGTTCTGGCAAATTCTTCTACAATTTTCACCGGGCGCTGGAAGGACAGCTCTTCTATGTGGTGTTCGGCCAGGGTTGCCAGATGCAGCATGATTTCAAGATCGACTTCGATGATTTTTTCAATACCGGGCCGCTGGAATTTAACGGCCACCGCTTCGCCGTCTTTCAAAACCGCCCGGTGCACCTGACCGATGGAAGCCGATGCAAACGGCTCTTCTTCGAGGCTGTCGAACAGTTCTTCGGGGGACATGTTGAACTCAGAACTGACAACTTTGCGGACTTTTTCAAATGGAAAGGCCGGAATCTTATCCTGGAGCAATGACAGCTCTTCGATATATTCCATCGGGACAAGATCCGGACGGGTGGAAAGTATCTGACCGAGCTTTACATAGGTGGGCCCGAGTTCTTCAAAAGCCATTCTCAGCCGCCGGGGCCGGCTCAGTCGTTCTACCCGGTTGGCCCGTTTCCTCGATATCATTTGAAGACCGACTTCAATATATTGATCGATCTTCAACATCTCCAGCAGGTCCCCAAAGCCATACTTAAACAATACGGCCAGGATCTGCCGGTAGCGGTTTAGGTGTCGATAGGTCCGGCCTATGACACCTATTTTTCTTATGCTCAGCATAGGCCTAATGCAAAAATCAGTTACGTAAAAAATTGCCTAAATTGCACTTTAGGCATTTTCCGGTTTATCCGGGTTAGGAATTGAGGAATTAATGCGCCGCCGATTGACTGCTTTGCAATACCTGAATTCCTGAATTAGGACTTGTCCTTTTCGCTGCTGATCATTTTTTTTAAATCTCGGACTTCTTTTTTCAAGGCCTTTAATTCATCGGTTGTTACCACATTGGCTTTCTTAAATAATTCCTTGACTGTTTTTTCGACCCGGGCTTCCAGTTTCTTCTGGGTGTCTTCATAGCGTTTTTGTAGATCTTTTGTAAACTTTCTGCCATCTTTTTCGGACATCTTCCCTTTATCAATCAATTCTTTGGCCAGATCTTCCACTTCATCCCAGGTTTTCAGCGCCAGGCCGACACCTGTCAGCAGGGTTTTCTTGATCAGGTCAGGCATTTCACCCCCCTTTCGATCCTAAAAAGACTACAGGATCATTAAAAATAGTTTTGGTGGTTTATACCCCAGAGGCGTATCAATGAAACTATTTGCATTATATCGAAAAAAAGCAAAATTTATCAACTATTCAGTTTCCATCCGGAATCCGCCGCAGGCGGACCGGATGGAAACTATTTTATTTTACCGATCACCGCGCTGGCAATCGTATTCTTTTGAATCTCCTTGGTACCCTCATACAGTTCGGTGATCTTGGCATCGCGGTAAAACCGCTCGACTTCATATTCCGTCATGTATCCGTATCCGCCCAGAAGTTGTATGGCTTCATCTGCCACTTCAACCGCCGTGCGTGCCGCATACATTTTGGCCATGGATGTCAGTTTGGGGTCAATGCGGCCCTGATCAAAATTCCAGGCCGCCTTGTAAGTTATCAGTCTGGCAAGCTCAATCTTGGTGGCCATATCCGCCAGCTTATGCTGGGTGACCTGGAACTGGGCAATTTTGCGGCCGAACTGTTCCCGTTCTTTTACATAGGCCAGAGCGCGGTTATAGGCACCCTGGGCGATTCCCAAGGCCTGGGCGGCTACTAAAATCCGGCTCTCGTCGAAAAATTCTAAGACATGGTAGAAGCCTTTGCCCTCCTCCCCGATAATGTTGGTGGCCGGAACACGCACATCCTTGTAGTTGACCTCAGCCGTAGAGATCATGTGAATACCCATCTTTTCACCGACATCGGCGGTGGTGAGGCCTTCTTGACCATCCTCCACCAAAATCAAGCTGATACCCCGGTAAGTGGGCTGTGCCTCGCTGTCTGTCTGACACATGGTGCAATAAAAACCGGCCATGCCACCGTTGCTGATAAACGTTTTGGTGCCGTTAATTACCCATTCATCCCCTTCGCGCACGGCGGTCGTATCCAGTGAGGTGATATCTGATCCATGTCCCGGTTCGGTAAATGCTCCGGACGAGAGCATTTCACCCTCGGCCACCGCCGGGAGATATTTTTGCTTTAATTCCTCGCTGCCAAAGCGTAAAACACACTCAGTGGCAAAGCTGGAAAGAATGACGGCGCTGCCGATGGTGGAATCCTGGGCGCACAACGCATCGGCGATAATGATGTTTTCCAGAACACCAAGCCCCTGGCCGGAATACTCTTCCGGATAATGAACGCCGATAAATCCTAAATCAGCTGCTTTTTTCCAAATCTTGGTTGGAAATTCGTGCTTTCTGTCAAGTTCAAGGGCAAGGTCTTTGTCAAATTCACCTTTGGCAAATTCCCTGGCGGCTTTCTGAATTTCTTTCTGCGATTTAGTGAGTTCAAAATCCATCCTAATTCCTCCAAAAAATGATTTGATATGAACAATTGATTAAATCCGTATCTTGGGGCGAAACCCCTAACTTGCTGTTGGGATTAGCACATGCCACCGGCCTTTGCAAGGGGTTTGAAACCGGTATGGCCTGAATTTAATGAACACAAATAAGCCCTTATGCCCATTTAGATGACAATATAATGATCGACTCGTCCGGCTTTAAAGCAAAAGGGACTTGACTGATGAGCGAAACTAACTTAATTATTTTAGAATTAATCCGGACAAGCTGGAATTGACTATTGAATATTGAAGATTGAATATTTGTGGATGTCGCTTCTCTCCGTCATTTTTATGATCGTTTTTTTATAACCGAAAGAATTCCTTAAATATTCAATCAGTTGAAGATAACCAGAATAGCCCAATACAATCTTTTTGACACAAAATGTCGTAGATCCGCCTCTGGAGGGCACAAAAATAATTCCTAAGAGCCTAATCCGGACTGTACAGACCGGTGTTGGATTGATACATTGGGAGTAACGGTTCAGAGGTTCGCAATCACGTCAATCCTGGTTGTTGAATCTTCGACTCTGAAGGAACCCCCATAAAGAGTGGAAAGATTTGATGATTTTTCAGCAACGTAACCTTGAACACTGAACCTTTGAACCTTCACTATTAGAAAGGAAAGCTGCAAAAATGCCATATACAATCGCTCTGGCCGGCAAAGGCGGTACAGGTAAAACCACCATGGCCGGTCTGCTAATTAAATATCTGGTTAAAAATCAAAAAACGCCGATCCTGGCGGTTGATGCCGACTGCAACGCCAATTTTAACGAAGTACTCGGCCTGGAGATCAAAGATACCCTTGGCAACGCCCGGGAAGAAATGAAGAAAGGTGTCGTCCCCGGCGGCATGACCAAGGACATTTTTATGGAGATGAAACTGGAAGAGTCTTTGGTGGAAGCGCCGGGATATGACTTGATTGTGATGGGGCAACCTGAGGGCGCCGGCTGCTATTGTGCCGCCAATACCCTGCTGGCAGGATTCATGGACCGTCTGGCCGACAATTATCCCTTTATCGTGATGGATAATGAGGCCGGCATGGAGCACATCAGCCGTCTGACCACCAAAAATGTGGATATTCTGTTAATTATCACAGATCCTTCCCGACGCGGCCTTCAGGCTGCTATAAGGATTGACGATCTTGCCGGACGGTTGAACATCGGCGTCGGCAAAAGCTATGTGGTGATCAACCAGGTGAAAGAAGCGCCGTCCGAAAAAGCGCTGGAAATGATCCATGAGGGCGGGCTTGAATTGGCCGGCACAGTGCCGGAGGACCGCACCATCTATGATTTTGATTTTAACGGGCGTCCAACCATTGAAATGCCTGATGACAGTGTGTCTGTCCAGGCGGCCTTCGGAATCTTTGATAGGATAGTGGCCTAACCCGGACAAGCCGGAATTGACTATTGAAAATTGAATATTTGTGGTGTCGCTGCGCTCCGTCTTTATTTATGAACGGGCAATGGTTGGCCTATGTGAAAACCAGAAATCAGCGAAATAATAAAATTGCGATTCCCTGTACGCTTTGCTGATGGCTGAAAGAGTGCGAGTTGAAATCCCATGAAAAAAACCGGCTTCTTGTATGATGAAAGGTATCGGTTGCACTTAACCGGCGACTATCACCCGGAGATGCCGGACAGGCTTCCCTGCGTTTACCGGGGCATCCAGGAAGCCGGGTTGCTTTCCAGGATCATTCACATAAAGGCCAGCCGGGCAGATATGAAATGGATCGAACTGGTTCATGACGGGCGGTATATTTTGCGCTTTGAGGCCGCCTGCCTTTCCGGTAAGAGTATGTTTGACAACGCGGATAACCAGATATGTTACGATACCTACGAAACCGCCTTACTTGCTGTGGGAGGAATTCTGGATGTCGTCAGCCGGGTAATGAAAGGGGAACTCGACAACGCCTTCTGCGCAGTCAGACCCCCGGGACATCATGCGGAAGTCAACAAGGCCATGGGGTTTTGCTACTTCAATAACGTGGCCATTGCCGCCCGGTACCTGCAGAACCAGTGGGGCATCGAACGGGTTGGAATTGTCGACTTTGATGTTCATCACGGCAACGGCACCCAGCATATCTTCGAGCAGGATTCGGCGGTATTTTACTACTCCATCCATGAGCATCCTTCATTTGCCTACCCCGGTACCGGACGCGAATTTGAAATCGGCAAACACTCCGGACATGGCTTTACAAAGAACTCGCCGGTATTGCCCGGCCAGGGCGATGACGAATACAAACGCCTGATGCAAAAAGACCTGATTCCCGCTTTTAACGAATTCAAACCCGAAGTCATCCTGGTCTCGGTCGGCTTTGATGCCCACGAGGATGATGATATGTCCGATATGAAATTATCAACCGATGGCTTCTCGTGGATTATGCAAAGAATTGTTGAGTTGGGCCGGCAGCATTCAAAAGGCAGAGTCATATCTGTACTGGAAGGAGGCTACTCACTGGAACGCCTTCCCGAACTGGCCGCCAATCACGTTGAAATATTGCTAAATGCGTAGATTTGGTTAATTTGGTAATAAGTTGAATATTAGTATGAACAACTATTTTAACTAATCAACCAATTTACCAATCAACCAATCAACTAAATTTAGGAGGCATTATGTTTGTAAGCAGATCCATGACCCGCAAGGTCATCACTGTGGCTCCAGAAACACCTGTCATTGAAGCCCAGGAATTGATGGCGGATAACAGTATCCGCCACCTGCCGGTAATAGACCAAAACCAACAACTCGTCGGCATTGTCACCGATCGAGATATCCGCAGTGCGTTGCCTTTTAATTACCTTAAGGATACCTGTAGTGAAGAACAAAGGGAACAATTCTGCGCCCTGCCGGTTAAGGACATCATGGCCAAAGACCCTATCTCGATATCACCGACTTTTACTATTCAGGATGCACTGCTGCTGATCCAAAATTCAAAAGTCGGAGCGCTGCCGGTGGTCGATGATAACCGCCGGCTGGAGGGTATCATCTCGGTGCGCGATCTTCTGCGGGCCTTTATCAATGTTCTTGGTATCGGCGAGCCCGGCACGCTGCTGTGCATTCTGGTGAAAGAAGAGGTAGGCCAGCTGAAAAAAATTGTGGACGCGGTCACGGCAGAGAATATCTCCTTTGGCAGTGTTCTTGTCGCCAGGTACTGGGATGAAGACAAGCGGGCCGTTTTTACATACCTCTTAACCCAGAATGTCGCTCGTGTGAAGAAAAAAATAGAAGACTTGGGCTTTACACTGCTTGACCCCATGGAATGGTATCTTGACCAGTTGCCCAAAAAGGAGCCGCCTCCGGAAAAAAAATTGACAAATGACGAATGAATATTGACAAATTATGGAAGTCGCTTCGCTCCGTCATTTGATATTATTAAAGGCACTAAACTGTATAACATGCACCAGAAAACGAGCGCCGGGCCCTGTCAGGAATTATTTATTTACTACATCAAGGGCCGCCTGAAGGCGGACAGCGTGATGCTTCACGATGACTTTATTGGAAATTGGGAAGAAGAAGACGATTCTTTTCTTTTTTTCTCCCGTCCCGCTGCCGGGCAAGTCAAAAATCTCTTATGCCACCAACCCCATCTGAGCTACATTGACAGCTATCAAATGCTCTACGAACAATGGTTGGGAGAAGTATTCAGCACCTTCGAGCACGGAAAATTTCGCGTCATACCTCCGTGGGAGGGAACGCAAGACAGGGTTAACGCCAACGGGGATAAGCTCCAAATTCTGTTGGATCCCGGACTGGTCTTTGGCACGGGCACACATCCGACCACCCGTGATTGCCTCGAGGCCCTTGAACTGGCGGCCGACTCAAAAGAAATCGATACCGTGCTGGACCTTGGAACCGGAACCGGCCTGCTGGCGCTGGCTGCCGCAAAATTGGGAAGTAAACGCGTTACAGGTGTTGATTTGAATTTTTTGGCAGCCAAGACTGCCGGCCGAAATGTGAGGCTTAATCATCTGCAAAATCGTGTCGCAATTGTTCAGGGTCGGGCTGAAGATTTCATTGCCTGTCCGGCGGATCTTGTTGTGGCCAATATTCATTACGATGTCATGCGACAGCTGGTTAACGTCAAAGGTTTTCTTGCCAAGAAAAGGTTTATCCTCTCCGGTCTGTTGCGCAGTGAAGCCAAAGATATCGCCGACAACCTTGCAAGGCGTCAGGTCAATATAATAAAACACTGGACCCATGACGGCACCTGGCATACGTTTTATGGGCAAACAGAGCAAGATGGGTCCTATAATACTCAGTAACCCATACGGTTTGTGTAAATCCGTGGCGAACAATTACTAAATCCCAAATTCCAATGTTCAATGACCAAAACATTAGAATCAAGAATTTAAATCATCATCATAGGCGGATTTGTCATTGAGATTTATTTGATATTTGTGATTCAATGTCATTAACTTAAGGACTTGGGTTTATTGTTTGTGGGAGCGGCTTCCAGCCGCGATTAAGACTTTGAAGAGACTTCTTTTCGTGGCTGGAAGCCACTCCCACAAAAAGTTAAGGATAAACAAACATGATAGTAAAAGTTTGGGGTTCCAGAGGATCCATTCCGGTATCGGGCAAAGAATACTTAAAATACGGTGGTGATACGACCTGTGTTGAGATCCGGACAAAAAGCGGTGACGTTATCATCGTGGATGCCGGGACCGGCATTCGCAGGCTGGGCAACCAACTGGCCGACGAGCAATGCTATGATCTAAATTTTATCTTCACTCATGCTCATTGGGATCATCTGATGGGCTTTCCTTTCTTTAAACCGCTATTTTTTAAAAAATTCAATATCCAAATGCACCGCTGCCCATATCACAGCAAATTCGTGGAAACCATTCTCTCCAAGGTCATGGCCCCCCCTTATTTTCCAGTCAAATACAAGGATGTCACCGCCCGGATGGCTTATCCGGATGCATGCCCTATGGATTTTGAAATCGGGTCGGTCACGGTTGTACCCATTGCGCTGAGTCATCCAAACGGCGGCAGCGGATATAAATTCATAGAGGACGGCAAGAGTTTTGTTTTTTTGACGGACAACGAGCTGGGCTATGTCCATCCCGGCGGACTTGAGTTCAAAGATTATCTGAAATTCTCCAGCAACGCGGATCTGCTCATTCACGATGCCGAATACACACCGGAAGAATATAAAACCTTTGTTGATTGGGGACATTCCGTATATACCGATGCCCTCGAACTGGCCCAAAAGGCCGGAGCCAAAAAGTTAGGCCTGTTTCACTTGAACCAGGAACGCACCGACCGGCAAATGGATGACATCGTCAATGATTGCCGGACGCGAATTACCGACAAAGGATTCAATCTGGAATGTGTGGGAGTGACATGTGATATGGTTTTTGAGCTGTGAAACCTCAGATAGACACCTGAACACTTTTTTAGGCCCCCAACAATTCGACCTGAATGAGGTAAATATGAAAGAACTCATTAAACAGGCTGCTGAAGATCTGGCCGCTGCCGGTAAGGTGACAGCCCTGACCGGGGCCGGAATCTCTATCGAAAGCGGCATACCGCCTTTTCGGGGAAAGGGCGGACTCTGGGAACGGTTTGATCCCATGGAAATCGCCCATATCGATGCCCTGATGCGGGATCCGGCTAAAGTCTGGACCATCCTGGTCAAGGAAATGAAAGAAATAGTCGACACAGCCGTTCCCAATGACGGCCACAAGGGGCTGGCAAAGCTTGAAGAAATGGGTAAATTAAAAACCGTTATCACTCAAAATATTGACGGGCTTCACCAGGCCGCCGGCAATACCGATGTGATCGAATTTCATGGCACCTTTGCCTGGCAGCGATGTATGGACTGCAGCCGGGAGTATGAAACCAGCAAAGTTGACATATCTGAGATTCCGCCCCGCTGTTCCTGCGGTGGAATTTTAAGGCCGGATGCTGTTTTTTTCGGTGAAATGATCCCCCAGGAAGCACTGTGGCGTTCCCGGCAGATTGCATTCGATTGCGATTTGATGCTGGTGGTCGGTACTTCCGCCGTGGTCCAGCCGGCGGCCCTGATGCCGGTTATCGCCAAAGAAAACGGTGCCAAGGTTGTCGAAATCAATCCGGAAAGGACCCCGTTAACGGACGAAATCAGTGACTATCTGATCACGGGCGGAGCGGGAGATGTGATGAATCAAATAATTGAGAAGCTGGAGCAAATTTCCTAGCTCCGATCTCAATTCGACTATTGTTTGATATAAAAAATAACGTCTCTGCGTTCTCTGCGAGCTCTGCGGTGAATACAACATTTAAATCGTAGCAAACCATGTCTAAATAATTATTGCCGTATAAGTAAAAAATATATGAAAAAAAACGCTTCTCCCTGGATCCGAACAGTTTCCCTCAATCCCCCAACCCTTCAGGACAATACCGCCGATGCCGACCGGCTGATCTC
>Ga0209013_10006001_pt1 | contig 10375 bp, 11 predicted proteins | sample Cruoilmetagenom2_FD_187291 | JGI IMG/M metagenome (GOLD analysis project Ga0209013, IMG submission 187291) | Oil polluted marine microbial communities from Coal Oil Point, Santa Barbara, California, USA - Sample 2 (SPAdes) (version 2) | ecosystem: Environmental > Aquatic > Marine > Oil seeps ...
TTCCGTTGTGTAAATATAGTCGGCGACTATTATATTCATCGTGCCTATCCTTAAAACAATTTAGATAAAATAATACCTAAAATATATAAACGAAGGTAGTTAAATGAAAATTGTTGTTATACAAGGTCCAAACCTCAATATGCTAGGAATTAGAGAGCAAAATGTGTATGGTCAAATGAAGTTAGAAGACATACACGGACAAATGAAATCATTTGCAGATCAGAATAAACTTGAGATCGAATTTTTCCAAACTAACTTAGAGGGTGAGATCGTAGATCGTATTCAGGAGTGTATCGGTGAAGCTGATGGTATCATCATTAATCCTGCAGCCTATACACATACGTCTATTGCTATCCGTGATGCTATTGCTGCAGTACAGATACCTACACTAGAAGTTCACCTTTCAAACATTTATCAAAGAGAAGAGTTTAGACACACTTCATTAATAGCACCTGTATGTGCAGGTCAGATCACAGGTATGGGACCGTTTGGTTACCACTTGGCAATGGTTGGTATGACTCAAATACTTAATGAAGTAAAAATGATGAAAGAACACCAGGCTAAAGCGCAGGCAGCACAGAAATAATCTTATACTTCTCCTCTCCTCCGAGAGGAGGTATATACTCCAACTTTTACATTAAAGGTCATTCATGAACTACATGCTCAAAGATGAAAATGCCATTTACTATGAATGCGGCTACTCTTGTGATAATGCACTTTACCTCTCTTTGGGAAGTGAAGAATTTTTTGTCACTGACAGCCGTTATACCATAGATGCAACTCAGAATGTACAAGGTGCAAAGGTTATCATCAACGGTGACTTGTATGGTGAAGCAGTTTCTTTACTGAAAAAGTCTAAAGTGAAAAAGGTGACTTTTGATCCAAAAGAGTGGTCTGTGGCAGGTTTTGAACGTGTGAGTTCTCACTCTAAAGTGACATTTCACCCCGAGCCGGATTTCTCACATAAGAAGCGAATTGTGAAGAGTGATGAAGAATTGAAAATAGTGGCGAAGGCTGCTAAACTTGGTGCGAAAGCCTTTAAAGCTTTGGCAAAAGAGTTTAGAGCAAATGGTTTTGGTGAAAATGAGTATACTTTGACCCACAGAGCAAAAACTATTTTGGGTGATTTTGGCAAGTATGAACTTAGTTTTGATCCTATCGTAGCGATCAACGCTAATGCAGCAAAACCGCATGCTATGCCTACCGCTGCAAAATTAGAAAAAAATGATCTGCTTTTAGTGGATGCGGGATTGAAATATAAACGCTACTGTTCTGACCGTACGCGTACGGTACAGGCAGATAAATATTTCATGTTTGATACCCGGCAACACTTTAAAAGAAAAAAGATCCAAAAAGCCTATGATACTGTACTCAAAGCACATGATAATGCTATTGCCAAGGCACGTTCAGGAATGAAAGCCAAAAAAGTTGATGCACTTACCCGTGACATCATCACTAAAGCAGGTTTTGGAGAGTACTACGTACACTCAACAGGGCATGGGGTAGGGTTGGATATCCATGAAATGCCTTACATCTCTACAAAATCCGATACAGTCATCGAAGATGGTATGGTCTATACGATAGAACCGGGGATTTATATCCCTGATGAGTTTGGTATCCGTATCGAAGATATGGTAGCAATGGTAGACGGGAAAGCAAAAGTACTCTAATAGATGCTCCGGATTATGTTATGATAAGAAAGAAGATAGATACAAAAAATACTTTGCTGAGAACACAGAGTTTTCCTTCTGTTTTAGTAGTTAAAGGCGGTCATAAAGTGTTACTCGGGATCGGTGGGAATATCGGTGATGTTGTGCGTCGTTTTGAACATCTTTTTCACTATTTGAAAAGATCTTCTTTTGTACATGTCATAGCGACAGCACCCATACTGAAAAATCCTCCTTTTGGTTACACAGAGCAGGGAGACTTTTACAATTCGTTGATGTTGATCGAGACACGTTTGGATCCCAAGGCGTTATTGCGTTATGTATTGCGAGTGGAGAAGGTTTTTGGGCGTAAACGTTTTTTTAAAGATGGACCACGAACACTGGATATAGATATAATATTTTATGAAAATGTGAAAATGGAAACAAAAAATCTGACGCTTCCTCATCCTGGATGGATGAAGAGAAGTTCGGTACTTATCCCTCTTTCGCATATGAAAGGTTAAAATGATTAACGAAACATTTGTGGCTTCTGACCCTAAGGGTGCTTATGATCAAGCTGTTGAGAAGTATGGAGAAAGTATTGAACTCGTCTCGGCGAAACAAGTCAAATATGATGATGGTCAATTGCGTTGTGAAGTAGAGATTGCTATACCAAAAGATATTTTTATGCAAAAATCTTTTGGTGATATTTCTCCTGCGAATAATGATACAGATAAAGAAGAAGATGAGGCACTTTTATCAGAATTGGGTGAATTGAAAAAACAATTGGCTTTGATGAAAGAAGATATGTTAGGGGAATCAAATGAGTCTGTTGCTCAAAAGGTTAAAAGACTTTTTCTCAAAAAAGGTGTAGCAAAACCTTGGTTGGATGATGTCTTTGGCTCTTTGCTGGGGTCTAATATACTTGAAGATGCAACACTTTTGGTCTCTTATCTGCTTGAAGAGATAGATGAGTCTCTGGAAGTACAGAGTGAGATATTGGATGAACCTAAGATCATGATGCTTGTTGGTCCTACAGGAGTAGGGAAAACGACGACCATTGCGAAACTGGCAGCACGTTATGCCTACTTGATGAACAGACCTTACAAAGTAGCGCTTTTAAACCTTGACAGCTATAAAGTAGGGGCGTTTGAACAGCTTGCACACTATGCAGACATCATGCAGATAGAACATATCACTGTAGACAGTGTGGAATCGTTCTCTAAAGGCTTAGCGGATCTGGATGACTATGATATCATACTCGTTGATACAGCAGGGATGTCTCCTTATGATACGCAGAAGTTCATTAAAACAGTTGAATTTGTCCAGTCTGATATGCCTAGAAAGATAGAGGTGAACCTTGTACTTTCCGCTACTGTCAAATATGAAGATATGGATGATATCTATAACAATTTCTCATTCTTGAATTTAAACTCTGTGATCATTAGCAAATTTGATGAAACGAAGCATTTTGGTACCTTGTTGAATTTTATGTTATTATACAAATTGCCTATGAGTTATTTTTCTATAGGACAAGAGGTACCTGATGACCTTACACTTGCTTCAAAAGAGTATCTTCTAGAACACTTTATCGGGGATCTGGATGAAGAGTGAAACGCAGGCTTTTCACTTAGCGAAAATGATGCAGGATCATACACTCTATCCCAAGTATGAATTAACACTGCCTCTTGTCACGATCCGTAGTAAAAAGATTAAAAATTTATTTCTGAATGATGTGCTTCTTTTGGGCTTAAATGTATTGGAATTTGTACTGATGGACACAGAGAGAATTTGTGCAAATGTTGTACTTAAAGATATAGAAAATATCCATGAACTTGAAATTATTAACCTGGATGAAGATACGCTATATCCTATTGATAGTAAAAAATATGAAGCTCTAAAACTTTCTTTTGGTACAGTGCAAAGTAAAGTGTTGGAAGTAGGACACACGATAGATATCACACATATAGATCTTGGGAAAGTAAGTCTCGTGTCAGAAGATAAAAAACTGGCAGAAGGCTCGTTGATCAATGTTGATAATCAGATCGCGATAAAGATAGACAAGGTGATCAAATGACAAATAAAAAGGTACTTGTAGGGATGAGTGGGGGTGTTGACTCAACGGTCACAGCCATACTCTTGCAAAAAGAGGGCTATGAGGTAGAAGGTGTGTATATGAAACTACACCATAAACCCGGCTATCATGAAGAAAACTTTGCAAAAGCACAAAGAGTAGGTGAGTATCTTGGTGTAAAGGTACACTTTTTGGACCTTGCTTCTGAATTCAAAGAAGAAGTCTATGACTACTTTGTTGAGAGTTATAAAGAGGGCTTGACCCCAAACCCCTGTGTGATGTGTAACCGTACTATTAAGTTTGGTAAGATGGTTGAGTTTGCAGACACTGTAGGTGCAGAGTATGTAGCAACAGGGCATTACATTAAATGTGATGGAGAGTTTATCTATACAGCAGAAGATCCAAATAAAGATCAGAGTTATTTTCTATGTGAAGTGAAAAAAGAAGTATTGCCAAGACTTGTTTTCCCATTAGGAACATGGGTGAAAGATGATGTGAAGGCGTATGCAGCGGACATCGAAGTACTGAAGGATCTTGCAACACAAAAAGAGAGTTCCGAGATCTGTTTTGTAGAAAATACTTATGATGAAGTACTTGCAAAGCATATGGATATCGATATGCCAGGTGAAACAGTAGATACAGAGGGAAATGTGATCGGTACACATAAAGGTTATATGCACTACACGATAGGAAAACGCAGAGGTTTCTTTGTGAATGGTGCACATGATCCCCATTTTGTACTCGAGATCAAACCTGAAACCAACCAGATCGTTGTAGGGACAAAAGAGAAACTAGAAGAGAATGAATTTGAAGTCACACAGATCAATCTCTTTAAAGAGCTGAGTGATTTTGATTGTATGGTCAAAGTACGTTATCGTACTACGGCTGTCCCTTGTCATGTTGTGATCAAGGACGGCAGGGCTAAAGTAACGTTAAATGAACCGGTATTTGGACTTGCAAAAGGACAGATAGCTGCATTTTATGAAGAAGACAAATTATTGGGTGGCGGAGTCATCTGTTAACCTTTAGTCAGAGAAGAAGGAATTAGCATGAAATTATTTATAACATTGGTCATATCAGCATTTTTGAATATGGGTATGCTTTATGCGGATAGTGTCAAAGTGGTCTATGATCTGACTACCGGTAACATCAATAAAATAGAAAAACAGCTTCTCAACAGTGTGACGGCAGTGGCGAAATATTATGCGGCAGAGAAGAAAATGTTAAAAGTCATTGTGGTGATCTCCGGTGATGCCTATAAGTACTTTATCGATGATCTTGATTTTTCTCCCTACGCATCCGATGAAGATGCAGTGAATGCACAAAAACTGTTTAAACCCCGTTTGGCAGAGCTTAATGATATCTATGGTGTGACATTTTATATGTGTTCTAACGGTATGAAGGCACGAAAGATAGACAGAGACATGCTTTATAAGTATGTGCATGCTGACGTGATGAAAAGTGTGTATCTTATAGATGCACAAAATAACGGCTATGCCTATATGCCTATCCATTAAAGTACGTATATCACTATGACATATGAAGAAAAGATTCAAAAAGCTAAAGCCAGACTGATGCTTGATCATCCATACTTTGGGACTGTGGCATCTTCCTTGACACTGCAAAAAAATAATGAGATACTTACCTTCTCCAGTGATGGTGAGATGATGCGTTATAACTCTGAGTATCTTGACCGTCTTTCTGTTACTGAAGTAGAGTTTATGATGGCAAATGGTGCAATGCATGCAGTGCTTCAGCATCAAGACCGTGCCTCAGGACGTACAAAATGGCTATGGCAAACAGCGACAGACTATGTGGTCAATGCCATGCTTGTTAAAAATGGTTTGCAACCTCCTGAATATGCCAATTATGAATCAAAGTTTGACGGTATGTATGCAGAAGAAGTGTATGAGATACTGCGTTCTGAAATGATGGATAACTCTCAGCACAGTATGCAAGAGGAAGAGCAGAAGATCACAGACAGTGATGATGCACTTGCAGAAAACCTGCATATGCAAAAAGAACATACTCCTGATATGAATGCGGAAAATACGCAAGAAGAAGAGAATGCAGAGGATAAAGAAGAGAGTGCTTCTACTCCAGATACAGATGAATTAAATGAAGAGATGAAAGAGCAGTTTGAACAGATATTTCAAAAACTCAAGCGTCAGGGTAATTTGCCTGCAGATCTGGAACTGGTTGTGCCGGAGTATTTTTCCCATAAAGTGGACTGGCGTGAATTTTTATATGGTTACATCGCTTCCCATGCGAAAAGCACTTACAGTTTTACGCCACCAAATATGAAGTACCTGTACCGTGGTATTTACTTACCCTCTTTGAGTTCTGACCTTTTGCGCATCATTGTAGCCATAGATACTTCCGGGTCCATAGATGAAATACTCTTGGGTACCTTTCTGGGTGAAGTCTCTTCTCTGATGCAACAGTACCCTAACTACGAGATAGACCTCATAACTGCAGATGCCAAGATACAATCCCACAAAGTCTTTTTACCGGGTGAAGCATTGGAATATGAAATAAGCGGAGGAGGGGGAACAGATTTCCGTCCTGTCTTTGAATTTATAGACCAGGAGATAAACTACCCGACACTGCTTCTGTATTTTACCGATGGAGACGGCAGATTTCCGGAGGTGGAGGCTTCTTATGATGTCTTATGGGTGATGCCTGAGGTTAAAGAAGTACCGTTTGGTGAAGTGGTATCTTTAGAAACTAACTAGTTAAACAATTTCTTTTCATATCCATAGATATCATGTCTAAATTGTACGATACCTTCATCATCTACCCAGACAGTATGGTACTCTACATAGACGGGTATTTTCTTTTCTAAAGTGATCCATTTATTTTTCTTTGAGTTATAGCTGTATCCCAACTCGTTTAATAATTCTAAAGGTTTTTCCAGTCGTATACACCCATGTGAAAATGCACGAACTCTTCTGTTGAAGAGTGATTTGGCTGGTGTGTCATGCATATAGACATTAAATTTATTGGGAAAGAGAAATTTCACAACCCCCAATGCATTGCGCCTTCCTGATGGTTGATAGAGCTTACCTTCGCTGTTGTATCGTAGCCCCAGTTTTTGTAATTGACTTTCTGTTTTGTGCGCATACTCTTTTTTATAAATGGATGGTGGTACATTCCATCTTGGATTTTTCACGATATATTTCATTTTTCTGTTGAAAACAGGGGTTCTCATTTTGGTTTTACCCACAACGATCTTCATATTTAAGATAGGTTCATCATTGTCATAATAATGCATTTTGAATTCAGGTATATTCACTAAAACATAATTGGAACCTTTTGGGCTTGACATTCTTTCCAAGGCTAAATTCTTTTTTACTTTTCTAATGATACTGTAGATAGATGTTTTTAATTCTCTCTTTGTACTTGGACCTATGTCTCCATCAACGGCTAAGCCATGTCTTCTTTGGTATTCTAACAGCTCTGCTTCAAATTCTGGAGATCGCTCTGAATTTTCTTCCAAACCTGCAGACTGCAGTAGATTAAAGACCTTTTTGATCCTGATGGTATCTTCTGCCTCATCTCCTTTGAACTGTGGCGGTGTATACTCTTTTTTGATAGAATAGAGGTAATCCATATACTTTTTCAGACCGGTATATCTTTTTGTTTTTGGCATAAGGTTCATTGTATAATCATAGATATCATCATTACTCGCGGCTTTTCTTATCTTGTTTTTAGAGACAGTTTTATAGCTATATCTATCTCCTCTGAAGCGGGCATAGTTAAGGTCACCGTTGATTAAACATTGAGATATTTGATAGTTTGTTTTACCTTGACACAGACTGTATCTATCCTGGTAGTTTATCAATCCCTGATCAGGGACTGACGCGAATATAAAGGTATTAATGAGGAGAAATATTATTTTTTTCATATAACATCATATCTAAATTTTATAATAAAATTGTGCAACGTTATAGTAAGAGCACAACGTACTTAAGCTTCATTTAGAGATTTTGGATATAATATCTTAATTTCTTATATTAGGATGCTTTATGCAACAATTCGACAGACAAAATTCATCTTCCTGTGTTTCACGCTCATTTGCAATACTTCTTATACCTTTTCTTTTTTTATTGGGTCTGGTACTTGCCTACATGGGTATATTCCCTTTAAAAGTAGAGCTACACACTTTTGGAATAGTGACATTTATCTTTCTTGTATTTGTATCTTTTGTCAGACATAATGCGAATTATGCCGTGTGTCATATGCAGGGCTCTTTCTTTAAGATGGAAGAGGAGCTGCAAGCGGCACTGCGCGCAAATGCATTGACCATTATGGGAAAAACAAAGTCTACACTTCATGTACAGGATTTTATCTCTGATTACTATAAAGAGATACGTAATGACAACTTTGCACGTGTGGCACCTTCGGTATTCCCTATGCTGGGTATTTTGGGTACGTTTATTGCTATCGCTCTCTCTATGCCAGACTTTACAGTAAAGGATCTTGGAGCATTGGATCGTGAGATATCTGTCTTGCTTTCGGGGATAGGTACAGCGTTTTATGCATCGATCTACGGGATCATGCTTTCTCTTATCTGGACATACTTTGAAAAAAGAGGTATTGCAAAAGTAGATAAGCAGAGTTATGACCTAGAAAAACTTTACGGTAAACGTGTGTGGAAAAAGTCTGAACTTATCAAGCATGAGCATATGCAGAGTGAGCTTAAAGACCAGCAGATCGTTCAAACGCTTAAAGAGACATTCAACATGGACTTTATCAAAGAACTCAATGATCAGTATTTGAAAAACTTCACAACGATCATACATGACACCACGAACAGTTTTACAAAGCTAACGGTTCATATGCAAGAAGCTTCATCAGAATTACGGGATACTTTGGAAAATATTCATAAGAGAACAGAGGGTGTGAAAGCTGTTTCAATGATGGAAAGCAATATTGAAGGCTTTAATAAAAATGCGAAGAACCTTCAAAAAACCATGGAACGTTTTGATGGTTCAGTGGATCATACTTTTGATAAGATCGATGAAGAGTTAGGTCAGGCGGTTGATAAGCTTGCTAACTTTGCACGTATCGTCTCTGAACAAAATGAATTGATACTTGAAAACATTGAAACATTAAAACAACAAGAAAAGTAAATAGATGTTTAGCAAAGACAAAGGCAGTGAAGAGAGCAATTTCTGGATATCATATGCCGACTTGATGGCAGGATTACTTTTTGTTTTTATTTTACTTATCGGTGCAATTGTTTCAAAGTCTATTATTTTGAAATCAGACTTGCATGACAAAGAAGACAGGCTTTCAAATTTATCTCAGTCCCTTGAAAATAAAGAAACAACCCTGGATGAGTTAAGTGATACCTTGGCAAAAAGTAAAGCGCTTGTGAGTGAAAAAGATCACTATCTTTCGGATAATGAAAAACTCTTAGCGAAAAAAGAGAAGTTGTTGACACTTAAGAACGCCCATATCGCAGATATTGAAACTAAAATGAGTGAAAATGAAAAATCAATTCAACTTAAAAATGCACGTATAGCAAAAGACCAGATCCAATTGGCTAATAATGAAAAAATGTTCAAGCTGAAAATATCTGAGATCAAAAAACTCAATGAGTTGCTGCTTGCTGCAAATGCAACACAGAGTCAGCTCAGTGACAAGATCATCATCGTACAAAACCAATTGAATGATAATAAAGATGCTTTGAAGAAAAATGAAGATGCCATGGCCAAAAATAAAAAAACGTTAAAAGACTATGAAGGGAAAGTGCTGATTCTCTCCAATGAATTGAGTGACAGTAAAGATACAGTCAAGATCAAAGATGACAAACTTTTAACACTTCTGAATGCCATGGATGAGAAGGAAACAAAATATGATGCACTGGTAGCAAACCTCCAATCACAAAAAGCGAAGATAAAATCGCTTACGGGTATTAAACTCCAGGTGGTTGCTGCACTTAAAGAAGCATTGGGTGAGAATATTGATATAGATAAAAAGAGTGGATCTCTCAGACTTGCTTCAAACATCCTTTTTGGAAGCGGAGAGTCCACACTGAAACCTGAAGCCAAAGTAGCTTTGAAGCAAGCTTTTGAAGAGTACATAGGGGCACTTGTAAGGAACCCAAAGATCAAACCGCATCTTGACAAGATCATCATTGAGGGGCATACTGACAGTGTGGGTTCTTATATCTATAACTTAAACCTTTCACAGAAACGTGCACTTGCGGTGATGGAGTATTTACTGACTTTAGATTTTACAACAGAACATAACATAAGACCACTCATGACAGCTTCAGGTAGAGCGTATCTTGATACTATTATGGTTGATGGTGTAGAAGATAAAAATGCTTCAAGACGTATCGAGATCAAGTTTAGACTTAAAAATGAAGATGCGATGCAAGAGATCGAAAAGGTTTTAGATGCGAAGTGATTTTGAACCTCTGCATCTTAAAAAGGCCAATGCCAAATTAGATAAACATGTCTTGTCTTTACCTCCATATCAGAAAGATAAGGATGGGAAAGATCGGACATCATTATGGAAAAAGTTTTTAGGACTGTTTAAAAGATAAATATACTTAAGTATCACAAAAATCTGACATAATGTTGATAATATGCTAGAGTGAGAATAAAGGAAGAATAAAATGCGATTAAAAATATTCAATACG
>Ga0209013_10006002_pt1 | contig 10375 bp, 10 predicted proteins | sample Cruoilmetagenom2_FD_187291 | JGI IMG/M metagenome (GOLD analysis project Ga0209013, IMG submission 187291) | Oil polluted marine microbial communities from Coal Oil Point, Santa Barbara, California, USA - Sample 2 (SPAdes) (version 2) | ecosystem: Environmental > Aquatic > Marine > Oil seeps ...
GCTCGAGGGTCTCAGAGCAACGGGTATGGGCTTGACTCTCGCGCACGAAATAGAGTTGCCGCATGGGTGCAGGAACCGTCAGTTCCGCGCAGGCCTGCCCCACGTACAGCAGACAACCGTGCGCATGATCAGCGAAGCTATGCGCTGGGTCCACGGCATCGTCAGCGGCTTGTTCGCAAAGGCTATCGGTCTCCGCGCCACTTTCATGCGAGTGGTCTCCGGCATCATAAGCGATAAATTCATGCGGGCCGTGGCTATGCAGGGCGTGCGCTGTATGGATGTAACAATCGGCGAAGAATGCTGAGAAAAGAGCAAAGCAAAGCAAAGTAGCGATGGCGCGATGTACCCGCCGGCCTCTGCCGCGCCCTTTCAAGAACTTCACCATCAGCGTTCTATTTCCCCAGCCTCGCCTTCGCCTCGGCCATTCCGCCTCTTTGTTCAATTGAAGAATAATGGCTTTTCATTGACCGCGGTTCACGGATGGCAGTCTTTTGGTCCGTCATCAGGGCGTTACCTCTTGCAGGCGCCATTCGCGCCAAGCTTGCGTCAGGATATGAACAGCTGAGGATAAGAATAGCGCAGCCATGATCCCCGCGACGATGAGGTCCGGCCAACCCGTCGACGTCCCCCAAACCCCGAGGGCGGCGATCATGACCGCGACATTGCCGATCGCATCATTGCGCGAACACAGCCAAACAGAGCGCACGTTTGCATCTCCGTCCTTGTAGTTGATCAGCAGGAGGACACTCGCGACGTTTGCAAGGAGAGCCAGGAAACCGACGATACCCATCACCTCCGCCTGCGGCGTTCCAAGGATGAATATCGAGTAGATCGTCGAACCGAATACCCACAATCCCATCGCCAGTAGACTGAATCCCTTGGCGAGGGCGGCCGTTGCTCGGATCCGCAAGGATGCCCCGATCACGGCCAGTGAGATACCGTAAGTCAAGGTGTCGCCGAGAAAGTCGAGCGCGTCGGCCTGCAGGGCCCGCGAGCCGGCCAGATGTCCCATGACCATCTCGACGACAAACATCACCGCATTGATTGCGATGACAATCCACAGCCGCCTCTGGTAGTCCGACGACATACCATCGAAATCGTGTTGTTCGTGGTCGCAGCACGCGCCCATGGTCGCTCCGCTTGAAAATAGCTTTCGTCAATCTAATCTCTCTAGCAGCTAGAGGTTCAAGGGGCTCGATGCAATGATTTCAATTGGTGAGCGTGCCATACGGACGGGCGTAAAAATCCCAACCATCCGGTACTACGAACAGCAGGGGCTAATCGCGGCACCGCGTCATTCCAATGGCAATCAACGACGCTACTCCGCTCAAGATGCCAAGCGGCTTGGATTTATTAGGCATGCCCGTGACCTTGGATTGCCGCTTAATGCCATCCGTGAATTGCTTCGATTGAGCGAGCATCCAGGTGAACCCTGCGTCGATGCGGACCGCATCGCGGCAGGACATCTCAAGCTCGTCCGGGAGAAGATTGCTCGGCTGCAGGGCCTCGAGCGAGAGCTGCAGCGCATAGCGTCCGGGTGCAACGCGGAGCACGTCCGCGACTGCTATGTGCTCCAGTCTTTGTCCGACCACTCTCTGTGCGCCGACGAGCACTGATGCGCGGGCTAAGGCGCCTGATTGCCACTGCCCATTCCCCACACCGCAGGTCGGCTTCACAGTCGCAAGTTAAACACGCAGTGGACACGCGCACTGCAACAGCCGCGGTAATGCTAATCGTTTAAGTGCTGAGCATCACGTATCACGCATTCCGCATAGGGCAGCCATCGGGCACAGACGATGCCGATAATAATTCCGAAGCAAAAGCTTCCGCCTCCGATCCACGATTGCCGTAAGAGTCCATCAATCCCGTGGCGACCGGTGTCATCTTACAAATCCGCGTCATCTCAGGGACGAGAAGCTAGGTCTTGCTGAGGTAGACAATTTGCCCGCCCTGGTGCAGGCCCGTCAATGTGCGACTGACAACGTGCGGGTTGAGACCAAGGTAATCAGCGACGTCGTTGCGCGTCATAGGCATCGTGACAAGTGTGCCCTCTCACTCCCTGCGCCGGCTCCAACACGAACTCAGTCGCTCGACGATGTTCAGCCGCCCAAGAAGGAGATGTTGCACCCAGCAATGCTGCATTTGCATGCCTGTCGTTCGGATAAGAGTGTCGGTCAGCAAGGGTTCGCAACCCGCTCGATTGGCCAACGCATCTCGCGCAACGCCTAGCACCCCAATATCCGTCACCGCCTGCGCACTCGTTTCTGGTAGATTGTGACTGAAAGACGCGCACAAGAGGTAGCCTGCAAAGCGAAAAGCCAAGACTTGGCGCCGGCCGCCGCCAAGCAGACTTCGCACCAGCAGTGTGCCAGACTTGACGATGTGGACAACGTCTTCGTCCGGATCTTTTGCCAGAACATCGCCACGCCTCAGCTTTTTGAATCGGCTGAGGCTGGCGACCATCTGCGCGGCTCAGTCTCGGAGAGCCTCTCCTTCACCGTTCGTGGCCGGCTATGCGTTATTCACCCTGCCGAATGGGCCACCTACTCCAGTCTTTCTTCGCGAAAGAAGAGGTAAAACTATCGACAGGTTGTGTTCGCAATGTTGTCTTTATTCAATGTTGACGAAAGCAATAGGGGGCCATGAATAGCAGGTCTGGAACCATGGTCGATCAGTGGCGAATTATGGGTGCGAACGCGGCTCGATTACCGGATTAGTCTTCTGTTCAAGTATGTCTTTTGCCTTCAGTTCACAGGCTTATCCGAGAGCCTCGCGTGTTTCAAATCGACCTAACCAAGGGCACCTGCATTCGCCAGGAGCTGGGGCATCGAGCCGCATGAGCGGTCTGCCGCAGGTCATCGGCTGTTGACGGGTGCGCACACGCAGCGCATCTGTTCAAAGACCGCCAAGCTGTCAGAGCTGCAAACAAAAGGCGACGGGATCGCCGACCAACATTACGACACAAGGGAGAAACGCCGATGCACGTGACAATGGAAGACGCCGAAAAGGTCATCGCTGCTGCCCAAAAGGCCGCCGGCAAGATCGATACGAAGATGTGTATTGCCGTAGTCGACTCCGGCGGCAGCCTAAAAGCCTTCCTACGCATGGATGATGCTTGGACGGGCTCGATTGATATCGCAATCAAGAAGGCCCGGACCGCTGTTTACTTCGGCATGCCGACCGACGAGATCGGCAAGCTGTCCCAGCCCGGCGGTCCGCTCTACGGGATCGAGCATTCCAACGACGGGCTGATCACATTCCCCGGGGGGCTGCCGATCGTCGATAAAGAGGGTGTCTTAGTTGGCGCTGTCGGCGTGAGCGGCAGCTCGGTCGAGAACGATCGGCACGTGGCCGAGGCAGGCGTCAAGGTCGCTGGTGTTTGCGATTTACCTGCGCATCCCTGGCGGACGTAAGAAGACGACACCTCATCCGTACTCGCCGCTGTAAACGCCGAGTTTATTCTAGCTTGAACGGCCACAGGGCGTCGACTTGGCGCAGTATGCATAGATCCCGTGGCGTACAGATCGCTACGGGTTTTTTTGTTCGGCCTGCTGGGCTGTTGCTGACTGTGAACTTAGAATACACACTTCAGCGCATAGACCGTCAGCAAGGAGGCCACTCACGAAGAACCCGATACTTGCTCTGGTCGCGTGCACCGCATTCATCTTCGCTGTTTCCACGAACGTCAGCCACGCCTCGTTCACCCGCGACGATCTCACGGGTCGTTCACACCCCGCCGTGCTCGCCAAAACCGGCGGCATACGACTCGTCCAGAGAATTAGGATCCGCCCTAGGTTCCACTCCCCCTACAAGCGTCAAGCAACGCCACAGTACCGCCCATCAGTGAGACGCCCGGGTACGGGTCAGCCCAAAGAGGAAAAATCAGGTGGAAGCCCTGGTCGTGTCGATAACTGCGATACCAAGCGCGGCGGCGAGGTCGAATGCTCCTCGCAGGCGACGCGCCTCTGGGACATACTCATGAGTTGGTTTTGAGCGCGTCCGATCAAGCTCTTTTGCAAGGCTGAGGGCGCCAACGCATCGCCCAACATGCTTGTCCCGTTATGATTTCCACATGTCGGACTGACGGAAATCAATGCCTGCAAGCCCCATACAACTTACAATGTTTTTTGAGTTTGCCGCACGATAAAGTGTTGCCATCCCCCCGGGACACTGGCGGTAGCGTGCCCCCTGCTACGCATAGCGGCAAACTGAGGTCGGAGATGCCCCCGTCCCTCTGGACATGTCTCCGGCCTCGCCCACTTCTCACGCGCTGCCGGCACGCAAATGGTTGTCGGAAGACCCAGTTTGTGCGCGCGCCGCCAAGGTTAGTAGTTTGTCATAAAACGAGCCGGGCAGCCTGTGCACCGGCGCCCATGGCCCCGGTGAAGCCACCGGAGCCGCCGTATGATGAAGCAAGGAAGAGCCCGGGGATGGGTGTTCGCGGTGAGCGGGGAATACCACTCAGAATTGAACTTGTCGGCGGCTCTGGTGCGAACCCGTAGATCGCGCCGCCAGGTGTTGCCAGATAATCGCGCGTAGAGCGGGCAGTCACGAAAACGCGCTCGTCCACGGCTTCGGCAAATCCCGGATAGCGCTCATCCAACGTCGCCAGAATGGCATCTAGCCAGGCGTCGCGGCGGGCCCTTTCCTCGTCCTTCGACAGTCCACTCCAATTCTGGATGTGATCGACGCCAGCGACGGTGACGAGGATGTGACCATCGTCGTCGAGACCGTTGTCGAGCGCACCGTAGTTGACAACTGTTAACGGCGGCAAGCGGCCTGCTGGTGCGGCCGCGAGCAGATCAGCGGCGGCCGCATAATCGTTGAGCGACGTCATCCAATCCGGCAGCAAAATCGTCGAATAGCCCTTCAATCCGAGGTTTGCCGGCTGTTGCTTCATGCCGAAATGCGCGCAGAATAATGAGATAGAGGGTGTCAGTCCGCGATAGGGTGCCAGCAAGGTGTCGCGTTTGGCTTCGGGCAGCAGCTCGGCGAGCATCGACGGCGCGCAACCGGCCAAAACCGTCTGCGTTGCAAGCCGGTCCGACGCCTCGCCGTTGGGGCCAGCGTGATGCACGCCCGCCGGTCGGCCGGTGTCGTCGATCTCGATGTCCGTGGCCCTGCGGCCAAGGAAGACGTCACCGCCAGACTGCTTGACCACCTTCGCGAGCGCACGGCTGAGCCTCGTTGAACCGCCGCGAATGAATACACCGCCAGAACCGAAGTACCCCCCTTGGGCGACGGCGAAGAACAACCACCAAGTCTTGCGCGGATCATCGGCATAGTAGGCAAGGTTCGCCGCCAACGCGCATTTCGCCCCCTCGCAATTGCCAAGGTCGCGTTGCAAAGCCTCGTCGAGGGAGAGTTGCCAGTCGCGCGCAATCGGCCACGACTCTGTGGCGCTAAACAGCAGTTTTGATAGCGAATGGGTTTCACCGGCTGCGTTCAGCGCGCCGGCCGTCGTATAGGTTTGCTCCATACGCTCGAGCAGCCGGCGCACACCTGAAGCCTGCGCCGGAAAGCGCTCGCTCAGCTGATCGCCGATTGCCTCAAAACCATGTCCGAGTTCCAGCGGCTCGCCAACGGGCCCGCCGATCACCGTGTGCAAGTTGGTGATTGGCACCCAGTCGATCTTATCAAGGAGCCCAAGGTGGTTAAGTATTGCGTGCTTGAGATCGCGTGGATCGTGGGGATCGGCCGTTTCGTGGAGCGACGCTTCAATGGTCAGCTGACCGGTCCGATAGCAAGAGGCGGCACCGCCGAGGCTACTGTTGCGCTCGACAACTGCAACCCGCTTGCCAGCGCGGCTGAGAAGTGCCGCCGCCGTCAAGCTACCAAGCCCTGAACCAATCACCACAGCATCATAAGTACCGTTTTTTGCCATTGCGCTTTCACCCGCTATTTGCCTGCCGCCAAAACAAAGTCGCCAACAATGCTGCCGGGGTCAATGCACACTGGTGTTGCACTTCTGGCTGGCGTGTGGTCATGCGGACTGGCGCGAATTTCGCGGGACACCGCTGACCTTGCCGTTCCCGTCAGTTGACCCTGCCAACAGTATCGACAGACTTCCCTGGGGGTGGATTGTGAAATCTTGAAGGTGGTTCGTACGACCACTAAGGAAAGTGGCTTGGTTTTTCGGGTTGGGCACGCCATCAACCTTCGCCATGGTTGACAAGGCATGGTTCCTGTCGCTTTTTCTCGCATATTCTCGGTGTGATGTGGAGCATCCATCACCTGCGGGCATCACCATATTGACCACCATGCGAATGTTCTGAGGCACCATTGTCAGAAACTATTGAAGTTCACGCGTTCATCACGCTCACGATTGCCTTCATCGTCTTTTTCATTGGCGTTTTCTTGAGCCGGCACGTTGCGTTTCTGCGCGATTACAACATACCCGAGCCGGTCGCCGGCGGCCTTTTTGCAGCCTTGTTCACATGGGCGTTCTATGGTGCATTCGGGCAGAAGATCGTCTTTGATCTCGATGCCCGCGATGAGCTGCTCGTCATCTTTTTCGCCACCATTGGCCTCAACGCGCGGGTTTCAGACTTACTTGTCGGCGGCCGCCTGCTCGGTATTTTGCTTGTGCTGACGGTGGTCTTCATTTTCGTGCAGAACACGGTCGGGCTCATTGGCACAAAGCTGTTCGGACTGCCCGCAGGGACCAGCGTTCTCGTCGGGTCCGCGTCCCTTATTGGCGGACACGGCACAGCCATCGCATGGGGGCCAACCATCAAGGAGGCAACGGGTTTCGCCGCCTCCGAGGAAATTGGCATTGCGACAGCTACACTGGGTCTGGTTTGCGCGGCTTTGTTAGGCGGACCAATCGCGAAATACCTTATTGATCGCGATAAGTTGGAACCCGTCGCAAGTGACGGTCCCATCGTTGGTTTGCCATATGAAACCGAGCTAACCAAAGACGATGACATTGACCATATCAACCTAATGCGCGCAATGCTCGCAGCCAACGTGGCGGTGATCCTGGGCTACATTGCCAACCAGGGCATCGCCGCCATGGGCCTGAAACTGCCACTGTTCGTGCCTTGCCTGCTGGCCGGCATTTTGATGTCGAACACCATACCCTATATTTTTCCAAAGCTCCCCTGGCCGGCGCGAACAAAAGCACTTGCTCTTCTGTCCGACTTCTGCCTGTCGGTTTTTCTGGCGATGTCACTGATGAGTATGCAGCTCTGGACGCTCGCAGGACTCGGCGGACCGATTGTTGGCACCCTTGTCCTGCAGGTCCTGGCGGCCACCGCCTTCATCTTGCTCGTCGTCTACCGCTTCATGGGCGCCGACTACACCGCCGCCGTGCTGAGCGCGGGTTTTGCGGGGTTTTCGCTCGGAGCGACTCCGACCGCGATCGCCAACATGTCCGCCGTCACCAAGCGCTACGGACCAGCTCCCTTGGCATTGATCATCTTGCCGCTGGTCTCGGCATTTTTTGTCGACCTGGCTAATGCAGTCATCATCAAGTTCTTCGCCAGTCTCTAAAACCAATCAGTTGCCAGTTGGCCGTCTGAGGCGAATGCCGGAGTAATTCTGCGTATCGTCTCCAGGCGGTATCAACCCTGATTGACGGTCGTCGAAGTCGAAATAGCCGGTGTCGAACTGCCACTTTTGACGCCGGCCAATCGGTTTGGAGTCGAAGTCTTTCGACGTTTCGAGTTCGGAAGCCAGCGGCTCAAGGTGTAAAAGAAAACCATCTTCATCGGTCGTCTTGTCGGCTTGGCCGGCGACCGTGATAACACCATTTTCGCCCGCGATTGCTGCTGGGCCGAAAGGGAATAAGGCCGCCAACAACACCAGTGTTGGGCCGGATACAAATCGCATCATTTCTCTCCAACGGAAAAGCCGCCACTCGGTGGCCCCAAGGGGCGCAGTCCGAAGGATCGGCGCGGCGCACCAGAGCCTTCGGTCGGCGGTAACATTGCAATGTGGCTCACAGCCAGGCAGCCGAACCTGCAGTTGGGCGCATGGCTACCGGGCAATGGGAGTCAGGGTCAGCCCGGCGACGCCAAGAGCCAGGTTGACACCCGTTTGACCCTTCACGCTGAGCGGTTGCAAGACGACGGATTTACTGTTGCCGCCAATCAGTATGTTAGCGCCGGCGCCGATGCCGGCTGCGATGTCGGCCGAAGCGCCAGCGAACTTGCCGCCGAGTGCTTCGGCCGGCAACTTTGTAGTGGATCCTAGAACCCCCCAAACCATGACGCTTTTCCCGCGAACCCCTATATCAAGCCCGATCCGAGTGATCTTGCCTGCCAAGTAACTCGGCGGCTGGTTGTCGGAAGGTGTGTACTTGCACGACAGTTGTTCCTTGGAGCCCAGGATCAGTCCCACGCCGCCTTTGCCTTGGCAGGTCAACGTTCCGACTTTCATCTTCGCTGTTTCTGCAAGCGCGGCTTGACTGGCGAGCAATCCGAACGCAACCAAAAGCGCGGACGAAACAATTCTACGGATTCGGTGAGAATGCATTTGTAATGTCCCTCTTATTACAACAGCGCCGGTTATTATCATGGAATTTCTCGCAGTGCATCTTTCGACGCAATAATGCGCTAAGCGTTTGTTGTTGCGCGCATGTTTTGAATGGGAGCACAAAGAAGAGACGGGCTTGTTGTTTTAAGTTTTTCGGCAGGGCAGCAACTTCAAGGTGCTCCAAGAAGCTTCTCGAGCAGCATCAAATTGGCGCCGTTCAAGATAGCAAGCCAGACGGCACTCGCCGCGGCCGCTCCAATGAAGAACCATAAAACTCGCGAGCCCATGTTTTCCTGCCTCTCCATGCAATTGAGATAGGGATTAGATGCCTGATGGCTTCTTCTGCCAGCCGTATCCCTCTTGCCCGAGCTTGAACCCCAAGTCGTAGAGCTTGCGCATGTAGGCCTTGTCAAACGCTTCGGAACTCTTGGCTGAGAAATCCACCGGGATGCTGGCCATGTTGTAATCGATCCCATTTTCCTTCGCTCTCAGGTAGAGTTTGATCAGATCGCCTTCGGTTTGCTGTTTGATGAGCGTTGAGATAGAGCGCCCAGCAATATCGAGTGCTGTGCCATTGACTTCCTCCGGACTGGGATCCGTCTTGTCATTGGTAATGATGTAGATCTTGCGCTTCCAGCTGACCCCGTTTTGTTTGTCGTAACGCCTGAGGTCTAGGTCTAGTGGCAGCAGGAATGCGTTTTCGGTCGTGCCTCCGTCAACATGCATCTCTTCAAATATTTGGCCGTCCGAGGTGACCTTTACATAGACCGGCGGGAATAGCCCTGGCAGGGCCGATGAAGCAAGCAGCACGTCCCGGAAAAGCTGTAAGGCCGCATTGGAATTGCGCTGGGCGATGCCGCCCATGTTCCAAACCACCGGCCTCTCCGCATCAAGATTTGTCGTGCCGATAAGGAGGCGGCGCCCCTTGGCGTATTCACGGGCAATAGCAGCCATGAATTCTCGGTCGACGTAACGAGCGATCAACTTCTCCAAGGGCTTCGTGCTGGAAACGGCGTTGGCGCCGAGTAGACCGGCCAGGACCTGCGGCTCAAGAATGTCCTTGGTCGAATAGAGTGTGTAAATTTCGCGCAGCGGTTTGTCGTACTCGGGGCCAAGAAATGCGAACGGCGCGATCAGGGCGCCTGTGCTTACCCCACTGACGATTTCAAATTGTGGACGTTTGCCAGATGCGCTCCACCCGTTGAGTAAGCCGGCTCCAAAAGCGCCGTTGGAACCACCCCCCGACAACGCTAGATATGACACTGTACGGCGGCGCTTTTTCAGCAAACTAGGTCGTTTCGCGCGGATCTGATCTCTGCGAAGCTTGGCCAGCGCGTTGATGTTTTTAATCGGCGCATCACCCCAGCTGCGGACTTGACCGACCCCGGCGACCTCGACCTTGTCAGCGAGCCCCATTGGCACAGGCACGCGCATCATGGTCGAGGCGCAACCAATCAGGCCCACCAGGACGACCAATGCTGTCAGAGCCGGGAGCAAGGCCCGGCCTGTGGATCGCTCGCGGGTTCGCAAATAGGGTCTCCTCTTCCAAACCTAGTCTCGGAGCATTACGGCGAAAAGATGCAGGCCATGCACAGATGCTGATCTGCAATCGTGTCGCAAATACGCATATTAACGCTCTGGTTGGGCGGTGAGATTACGATCCGCGTTTGTGCCCTCATTCAAGCACCGCGCGCAGCAACTCGACTGGGCCACTGCGGATGTCCTTCTTAGAAGGCTTAAAATTCATTATTATTCGTGACTGTCGTCGCAATGTTCATGCAACTGACAAGGCCACGGCTTGTGTTGACCTAACCGCTCGATTGGACCATTGAGTGGAGAGTACTCATTTTCAGATTGCCCAAGGCCGCGACGATTTCGAAAAATACACAACGCCTGC
>Ga0209013_10006003_pt1 | contig 10374 bp, 5 predicted proteins | sample Cruoilmetagenom2_FD_187291 | JGI IMG/M metagenome (GOLD analysis project Ga0209013, IMG submission 187291) | Oil polluted marine microbial communities from Coal Oil Point, Santa Barbara, California, USA - Sample 2 (SPAdes) (version 2) | ecosystem: Environmental > Aquatic > Marine > Oil seeps ...
GCCAGGGTCATTCCACCCGTTCAATGATCAATGCGATGCCCTGGCCGACGCCAATGCACATTGTGCACAACGCATACCGGCCTTGCGTGCGCTGCAACTGGTACAGGGCGGTCGTAACCAGCCTGGCGCCACTCATACCGAGGGGGTGGCCGAGTGCGATGGCGCCACCGTTGGGGTTTACGTTTTCGGCATCATCGGCTAAACCCAGTAAGCGCAGGCAGGCCAGTGACTGGGCTGCAAAAGCCTCATTCAGCTCGATAACATCCATCTGCTCCAATGTCAGACCGGCTATTCTGAGCGCTTTTTTTGTGGCGTCCACGGGACCAATGCCCATGATGCGCGGGGCTACACCGGCGGTAGCCATTGCTACGACACGGGCCATGGGTTTGAGACCGTATTGTTCAGCGGTATCGCCGGATGCCAGCAGCAGGGCGCAGGCGCCATCGTTAATACCACTGGCATTACCGGCCGTGACAGTGCCGTTTTCACGGAAGGGCGTGGGAAGTTTCGCCATGGCTTCCAGCGTGCTGCCGGCACGGGGGTGTTCATCCCGGTCAACAACCAGTGCTTCCTGCTTACGACGCGGGACGCTGACAGGGGTGATTTCATCAGAAAAAATACCGGATTCCTGGGCCCGTTGGGTTCGCAACTGGCTGCGCAGGGCAAATGCATCCTGGTCTTCACGGTTGATGTTGAATTTTTCGGCCACATTTTCCGCTGTCTCCGGCATGGAATCGATACCGTACTGGGCCTTGAACAGGCGATTGACGAAGCGCCAGCCCATGGTGGTGTCATAAATCTGTGCAGTACGGCTGAATGCAGTGCCGGCCTTGGGCATCACAAAGGGTGCACGGCTCATGGATTCAACACCGCCGGCAATGATCAGGCCTGCCTCGCCGCTGCGTATGGTTCTGGCAGCACTGCCAACTGCATCCATACCGGAACCGCATAAGCGGTTAAGCGTAATGGCGGGAACAGTTTCCGGCAGGCCCGCCAGTAAAGCACTGATGCGGGCCACGTTACGGTTGTCCTCGCCTGCCTGGTTGGCGCAGCCGTAGTAAATATCATCCACTGCAGACCAATCTGCTTTCGGATTTCTGTCGATCAGGGCCTTGAGTGGGATTGCCCCCAGATCATCGGCCCGGATGGTTGACAAGCTGCCGCCGTAGCGGCCGATGGGTGTCCTGATGGCATCACATATGTAAGCGTTATTCATATTCATCGAATGACTCAGTTCCCTTTGAATACCGGAGGTCGTTTCTCGATGAAAGCAGTGACGCCTTCCCGGTAATCTTCACTCTTGCCGAGTTCCTGCATCGCTTCTTTTTCCAGTTCTGTTTGTTCAAACAGGCTATGTGTGCCGGACTCATTTAACAGCTTCTTGATCAGCCCCAGCGCACGGGTAGGCTGGCTTGCAAAATGACGGGCCATTTTTTGAGCTTCCTGTTGTAAATCATCATCGTCGATGCATTTCCAGATCAGGCCCCATTCTTCGGCTGTTTCCGCTGGCAGGCGGTCACCCAGCATGGCCAGCCCCTTGGCGCGAGCGAGACCCACTGCCCGGGGTAGATTCCAGGTGCCGCCGGAATCAGGTACCAGGCCGATCTTGCAAAAGCTCTGTATAAAGCTGGCAGAGCGTGCGGCCAATACGATATCGCAGGCCAGCGCGATGCTGGAGCCGGCTCCTGCCGCCACTCCGTTAACCGCACAGATGACCGGTTTGGGCAGGTTCATGATGCTGCGAATTAAAGGGTTATAGTTTTTTTCCACGGATGCGCCCACATCAGGTACGCTGCTTTCCGCCGTCATTGAACGGTCACCCAGATCCTGACCCGCACAGAACCCACGGCCTGCACCGGTAATAACCAGGCAGCGGATGCTTGTCTTGTCAATTACCTGCTGCATGACTTCGCGGATTTCAGCGTGCATTTCAGAGGTAAAGCTGTTGAGCGCTTTGGGGCGATTTAAGGTCAGCGTGGCCACGCCCTCGTTGATTTCAAACTCAATCGTATTGAAACTCATCGTATGTTCCTGAGAATTGACTATTGAAAGGATACAAAACGGAGCCGTTAATTCATAGCGCAGAATGTCTCCGTAAAGAGGATATCCTACAAACCGGACTTGAGGACCAATATACGCAGGTGCAAAATTCAGCACATCAAAGATGGGCAGCCAGCGCCTTCCACGTGTACAATTCTATCTATAGTTAAAATAAAAAAGCCAAATTGCAGCACTTCGCTACGATTCCCCTTATTCAGACACTTTCTTAAATGGAAATTTTATGAGTTATGTGATTATTGCCGGTGTTATATTGATTCACATCGCATTTGTTCTTTACAGCGTATTTATTTACAAGGAACACAAATATAAGAGAGCCACAAAAGGCTTGTTGGTGTTCATCACATCAGCGGTGATATTTGATGTCTCAGCGACTGTTTGCATGATGATTGGAGTCGCAGAAGAATATTTCACCCTGCATGGAATACTTGGTTACACCGCTTTAGCGGTGATGGTTACCGATGCTGTTTTTATCTGGAAACATTACAACAAGTTTGGAAGCGAAACCCCGTTTAGCAAGGCGTTAAACAGAAATTCGAAACTGGGTTATGGTTTATGGCTTATAGCGTTTTTTACAGGGGAGTTATTGGCGATTATGAACCACCAGGCGGCTTGAACATTTGGAAAACATGTCGCCTCTTGTAGTTTTTTCGTCGACAACAATAACACTCGCACTTGTATTTTATTCAACTGGAATCTGGGCGGAACGATTTTCCCTCTATTTAAAAGGCTGGCATGTTTTCGCATTTTGGCTGGGTTTTGCTTTTGACATCACGGGTACGATGGGTATGCAGCGAATATCTGACGATCCGTTTGACTTTACGAATTTACACACATTAACCGGACAGATTGCACTTTGGCTCATGTTGGTGCATGCCATCTGGGCGACGTGGGTGGTAAGAAATGGCAAGGATGAGCAACGGCGAAATTTCCATCGGTATAGCGTTGTTGTCTGGCTGGTCTGGCTCATTCCCTATTTCGGGGGAATGTACATCGGCATGAGTCGATAATTATTTATTGGCCAGCGTCATTATCAACTAGTGATACCGAGAATCGGCTGCCGAGAGAGCGGCGTCCGGGACTTCCTGCCGGCGTTCAAATAGTACAATTAACACCGGCACCAACAGCAATGTAATGGCTGTGGCAAAGATCACCCCAAAGGCCAGTGAAATTGCCATGGGGATTACAAACTGCGCCTGCAGACTGGTTTCCAGCATGATCGGGACCAGGCCCAGGAAAGTTGTCATTGAGGTGAGCATCACCGCTCTGAATCTCTTGGTGGCAGCGTTAATGGCAGCCTCTTTTACACCCTGGCCCCTGGAACGGAACTGGCTGGCGGCATTCACCAGGATAAGACTGTCGTTAACAACAACTCCTGATAAGGCAACAATCCCCAGCAGTGACATCATGCTCAATGCCTTGCCTAACAAAATATGCCCCATTACGGCACCAATAATGCCAAAGGGTACGACCGACATAATCAGGACCGGTTTGAGATACGAGCGCAATGGAATCGCTATCAAAGCATAGATCATAAACAGGGAAAACAAGGCTGCATTACCGATGGACCTCATGGAAGAACCCTGTTCCTCGCTGGCACCATCAAGGCTGAAACTCACCGAAGGATACAGATCGAGTATTGCCGGAACGATCTGCTCACGTACATTGCTTATAACACGGCGGGACTCGACCTTTGTCCGGTCGATATCGGCCTGGATTGAAACCGAGGGCGCCCGGTTAATCCGCCTGATTTCCCCATAGCCTGTTTCCGGTAAAATGAAGGCAAGTTCCGACAAGGGTACTTGCCCCGTGTCCGTTTGTATCCACATGTTTTCCAGCTCTGACAGTGACCCACGCTGGTCAGCAGGATAGCGCAGCATCACCCTTAACTCGTTTCTCCCGCGCTGAATTCGCTGCACCTCTTCGCCGTAAAACGCCTGGCGTACCTGGCGGCCAACTTCTGCCAGGCTCAAACCGATGTTTTCAGCCGCTGGTTTTAGAGACAGCCTGATTTCCTTCTTGCCGTAGCTGGAGCTGCTGCGTACATCATATACCCCATCGAAGCGTTTCAGAGCCGCTACCATCTGCGTTGATGCAGCTTCAAGCTCGTTCAGCACCGGACCGCTGATTCTGAAGTCAATGGGTGCGCCACCACCGGTATTGGTACTGCCGGAAAACTGAAGTTCCTTAACGCCAACGACTTCCCCGACCCGTTGCCGCCATTCGTCCACCAGGGCAACTGCATCTACACTTCTTTGCTCCGGCTTGGATAATTCAACCACGATCTGGCCACTGTTATCCCCTGTTGAAAATACCAGCAGGCTGGAAACCAGGTCCTCGCCACTGTTGGCACCCGGGTATTTTTCATTCAAGGCAATGACGGCGTCTTCCATTTGCGCCAGGGTTCTGTCCCGAAGGCCAACCGACGCAGATTGATTGGTAGTGACCGATGCCCGTAAAAAATCACTGGGTACATTGGGGTAAAACTCATAACGGACAGCACCCGAACCCATGATGCCGATAACTATCATGAAAATAGCGACAGCCATGGCCAGTATCAGAACCGGTTGGTCCAGGGCATAATTCAGGGCAGGGCGGTAGCGCTTTTCGATGAATAACTGAAGCTTTTCCTGCAATGCTTTTTGCAATTTTCTGAGCCAGTTTTGCCGGGTTCCCTCAGGTTTCTGTTTTAAACCGTGGGCCAGGTGAGCGGGCAGGATCAACTTGGATTCAACCAGTGAAAACATAAGGCACAGCACAACAACAACACTTACCGTCGCAAAAAATGGTCGCAACTGGCCCTCCACAAATGCCAGTGGTGCAAAGGCTGCGATAGAGGTCAAGACACCAAGGGTCGAGGGCAGGGCAACCTCTTTAGTACCACGTATGACACTTTCCAGGCTGGCTCCGCGTTGCGTGATTTCATGATCAACCGATTCACCGATGATGATCGCATCGTCGACGATAACCCCCAGTACCAGGATGAATGCAAACAGGCTGATCAGGTTGACGCTAACACCAAATACTCCCATCGGCATTAACCACAATGCGCCCAGAAAGCTGATAGGAATGCCAATGACCACCCAGGCAGCAACTCTCAATCTTATGAAAAGACTCAGGAATATGAATACCAGTAAAGCACCCACAGCCAGGTTGCCCAGCATCATGTCCAGCCGGCCCTTCAGGTAATATGAAATATCCGCCCAGGATGTCATTTGTATACCTGCGGGCAATTCTGCCTGGAAGTTTTCGACATATGCCCTTACGCGCTGGGATATTTCGGTATCACTGGCCATCGATGAGGACATGACCTGCAGGTTCAAAGCGGGCTGACCGTTGTAGCGGGCAAATATCCGGTTGTCTTCGATACCATCGTTAATCGTGGCAACCTCGGACAACAGCAGGCGTGTACCATCCGTTGATGTTTTCACAACGATCCCGGCAAAATCCTCCCGGTCATAAGCCTGCCCGATCGACCTGATGCTGATGTTGGAGTCGCGGGTACGCATGACACCTGCGGCAATGTCCGTTGAGCTGCTACTGATGGCTTCGGCGAGTTTGCTGAAGGTCAGGCCATACTGTTGCAAGGCGTGTTGTTTGACTTCGATACTGATCTCAAACGTGGGGTCGCCAACGACCAGGACTTCCTCAATTTCGGGCATTGCCAGCAAATCGTCCCGCACACGGGTTACCAGGGGTTGTAATCTACGTACGTCGGAAGCACCGTAAATAGTTAGCCACTGTACTTGCATCCGTGGTTCGGTTTTTGAAATAACGGGTCGCTCTGAATCCCTGGGTAATGCCGAAACGGCATCTACCTTTCGTTTCATTTCATCCATTAACTGGTCGACGTCGTAGCCGGTTGCAACGACTACATCGATTCGGGCGGATCCATCCCTTGAGACAGAAATGACCTTCTCAACACCCAGCGAATCAGCGATGGCCTCTTCAATTTTCAGCACTACGCCCTGTTCAACCTCCCTGGGACCTGCACCAGGAAATGGCACGATGATCGTGACAGTGTTGCTCTCGAAATCCGGCAAGGTTCTTTTTTCAATTGAGAAAACCGAAACCAGGCCAGCGCCGAGTATCAGGATCATCAGGAGATTTGCAGCCACGGGGTTGCTGGCAAACCAGGATATCAATGAGGTTTTATGGGTTTTTGGCGTAGCACTCACTGATCGGTCACTTCCTTGGCAGTCGCCGTAATACCAGGCGTCAGAACAATAACCTGCGTGCCTTCAACGGGTACATCCAAAGGTGAGATACAGATTCTGTCACCTGCTGAAAAACCCGAGCTAAGGTAGATGTTTTGCGCATCGGCATGGAAACTGTCAATGGTTTTCCAGCGAAGCCGGTCTTCTTTATCTACCATCAGCACCTTATCGCCTTCGTATACCGCGTTGCGTGGAATGGCGAAAATATTGCTGTATTCCCGGCTTGGAATCCTGGCGATGACATAAGTGCCCACTCGCAGCGGGGTGCCTGCCTGATCCGGGTCGCCGTATATCTGGTAGGGGTCATCCAGCTGGACCTGTAGATACAGAACGTGGTTTTCGGTGTCTTTTGTGGCTTCCACCACACAAATCTGAGCCTTGCGGTTATTGGAGAAATCCACTCGATCTGTTGTCAGTTGAATTTCCAGATGGTCACATGGGTGTGAGGCGGGTTCCTGCGGTAGCGAATCAGCACCGTGGCGCCGGTCATTCAATGCAATCATTTCCAACTGCTGTTCTGTGACCGGTACCCTGACCAGGGCCTGGTGCGCTGAGAACACATGGCCAATGTTGGCACCCACCGCCAAGTACTGGCCCAGGCCGACATCACGTGAAAGCACATAACCATCGTAAGGTGCCTTGACCTTCGTTCTGGCCAGCTTGATCATGGCCCGGTCCAGATCTGCCTGTGCAGATGCAAGTTGCGCTTTGGCTTCTTCGACATAGGGTATCCGCAAAGCGAGCTCATTGGCTTTGCCTGGTCTGCCCAGTGCCCTGATATCGACCTCGGCCTGTTTAGCCAGCGCCAGCTCGGCCTTTAGCTTGGCGTCATGTTGTGCAAGCACGGCCCTGGCTTTTTCAACTGCGACCCGGTAATCAAGATCATCAATATGCAGCAGCACTTCGTCCTTGTGGAAAAAGTGTCCTACCTGGAACGAACGGGAAAATTCAGTCACGCGGCCGGAGACTTCAGCCACCAGCTTGGTGGTGTCCTGTGCCGTGACGGTACCCTGGGATTCAATCATGAACTGCCGGTTGCCGGCCTCAAGAACCATCACTTCAACAGGTGTCAGGGTCACGCCGGCATCTTTCTCAACCAGGTCAGGGTTCAGGCCAAACAGTAAGAACATGACAACAGCGGCAACTGCCAGGATCAGAAGCGGCCACCAGCGCTTGCTCATTGACATTTTCAGAACCTAGCGTGCCTTCAGGGTTAAGCTGGTTGTTTGCTCTGTACCTTCCCGGGTATAGGTCACTTCTATCACGTCACCCGGTGTAAATTGCTTGAGCATATTCGAATAGGTGCGTAAATCTGTAACCCCGGTGCCGTTGATCGCCGTGATGACATCACCCTTTGCCAGGCCGGCATTTTTTGCCGGTGTGTCATCACCCACGGCACTGATTGATACACCTTTTCCGCTGAATGCGAAATCAGGCATCAGGCCGGTGCTGACACGTCGTTCACCTGCAGTTGCCTTGGTGTCCGTTGGTTTCCTGGTGCTGCCTTTAAATGCCATGGGTTCGGGTCTTTCAGCCAGGTACTCAACACCTTCACGGACAATGGCTGCCACCTTGACCAGGCCATTGATATCCAGCTTATCCATGGTATCGGTTGGTTGGTGGTAATCAGGACTGGCACCTGAGAAAAACTGTACAGCCGGTACACCAGCCTCCATGAAAGCGACCTGATCGCTGGAATCGATGTCCTGGGTTGGCATTTCAGTTTGTACACCGGTCACAAAACTCGCGCCCATGAAGATAAACTTCCATTCGTTGGCCGAGTTGCTGCCAAGTACCAGTAGCTTGTTGTCACCCAGGCGCCCAACCGTATCAACATTCAGATTGCCCATGACTTTGCCAACCGGGTAACGCTGCATATTTTTTACATAGTGTCTGGCCCCCAGTAAACCGGTTTCTTCTGCCGTGAAAGCAGCGAATACCACAGAACGGGCCGGCTCCATGGATTTGCCCAGGGTACGTGCCAATTCCAGCATCACGGCAACACCACTGGCATTGTCGTCCGCACCATTGTGAATCTTGCCCTTGTTACCGGCCTTGGCATCGGGCCAGTCGAGTCCCAGGTGGTCGTAATGTGCGCTGAGCACAACGGATTGATCTTCCCAGTCCGCATTGTTGCCGGCAATCACTCCCAGTACATTACGAACGGTCACTGGTTTGCCATCTTCACCGGGAACCTCAAAAGACTGGAAGTAACTGCCGTCATCACCGGCAGGTTCAAGACCAGCGTCCTGGAACTGTCCGGCAATGTACTCTGCAGATGCCTCCAGACCTGCCGTGCCAATACCCCGGCCCTGCATGGCATCATCTGCTAGTATTTGAACGTCCTTTTCCATCCTTGCCGCATTGAACACCGGCACCAGCATGGCGAGGGCAGGGCGTTTTTCAAGTTGTGGCAGGACCTGGGAATATTCAGCAAGATCCACCGCCAGCGGTGAGCCCACCGAAGGCCACTGACCTTTTGCCGAGTTGGTCGGCTCGGTGCCACTAAAACCAAGATACGAGTATTTACCGTAGTGGGGCAGCTTACGTGCCAGGCCCGCCACGGCTTCGGCATCATGTGCTGTCAGCCAGGTCAGTGCCAGGTCGGTATTGTCCGGATGACGTAAAACGATGACAAAGCTGTTTTCAGTTGTGTCATGGGATGCTGGTCCAAAGCGTACCGCTGTTTTGCCAATTTCGGCATCATAGGGTTTGAGTCCGGTATCAACAGTGGGTTGCCACAGGTTGTTCCAGCCCAGAACCCACACACTCCGGTCAGCGGGCAGTTCCTTGACATCGGTATCAAGCTTGACCTCAAATTCATCACCCCGCTCACCTTTCCAGATAGCAGACAGCTCTTCATATTTTTTCATTTCCCCGGCACTTGCTTTGGAAGGCAGGATCATCAGGGTTTTCTCGGCACCGAACATCTTGGACAAAGATGGTGGAATTTCCCGGTAGTCGAGGCGCCGCATCAGGTTGAATTGGGGGTCAACTTCCACCCGCAATGGTTTGGCTTCAATCGCCAGAGAATATGATTGCTCTTTCGCATCCATTTCAACAAGCTGACGCTCTGCCTTGTCAGCGGTATATATCACCACGGGAACTGACAGCTTGTATGCTTCACCGGCCTGTAATTGCGCCAGTTCAAGCTCCACCGTGAATTGACCCTCTGAGCCCGTCACCCGACTGGTATTGATAGTCAGTTCCGGTGCGCCGACCTGGTCTACCCACTGCTTGAAAAACGGCTCCAGTGTTTTGCCGGATACATCTTCAAAAGCAAGGCGTATGTCATCAAAGCTGGCACGTTGGAACTTGTTCTCCCGATAAAATTTCTGGAAGGCACGTGTAAAGTTTTCATCGCCAACTTCTGAACGAAGCATATCCCACATCATCGCGGTTTTACCGTAACCGATGGATGAGGACGAGGCATTGGTGCGGGAGAGGAAATCCTTAAGCGGAAATTCGTTTTCCGGGGTTACATAATCTGTATAACCCTGCAATGTCGAACGACGGTAGTCGGCACCCGTGCCGCGTTGTTCTGCAATCAGGTGGTCTGCCATGTAAGCCGTCAGTCCTTCACACCAGTTGCCGGTTTCAAAGTCTACAAAAACCCCGTTGCCCCACCAGTTATGCAGCAATTCATGCGGATAGGAGGAGTGCAGGATGAATGGGAAACGGATAATCTGCGGTCCAAGTAATGTGAATGAGGGCATGCCATAACCTGTTTCCCAGAAATTCTCCACCAGGGCGAACTTGGAATACGGATAGGTTCCGATCAGGCCCCGATACATTTCCATGTACTGGGCGGTAGTTTCCAGGTACTTGTTGGCCAGGCCATCATCTTTTTCACGTAAAAAAGCCATGGCCATCACGTTGCCCATCGCGTATTCATATTCTGTAAATTGGGCAGCGATGACGAATATTTCTTCTGTCGGGGTGTCAACTTCCCAGGTATCGACCTGCAGTTCGTTTTCTTCAGTAAAACCTGTGCGCTTGCCCTGGCTGACACTGCGCCAGCCAACGGGCGAATGCACCGTCATTTTGTAGGTGACATATTCCTCATCAAATGAGGGTATCCAGTGGGTTGAACCGGACA
>Ga0209013_10006004_pt1 | contig 10373 bp, 6 predicted proteins | sample Cruoilmetagenom2_FD_187291 | JGI IMG/M metagenome (GOLD analysis project Ga0209013, IMG submission 187291) | Oil polluted marine microbial communities from Coal Oil Point, Santa Barbara, California, USA - Sample 2 (SPAdes) (version 2) | ecosystem: Environmental > Aquatic > Marine > Oil seeps ...
AAGTATTTAGAATAAAATCCAGCACCAGTGCCGCTGATTACTTAAGCAATTCGCCACAATGCACATCGAAGGTTGTCTAATTACATTCGGCGAATTGCCCAGTAATACAGTGAACGTACCATCATTCAACCGCTCCACATGAACACCCTGTGTGATGAAACATTGGAGCGGTGTTTATTGATAAGTGGAGATTATGAGCCAAACACAAAACATCAAGGAATTCCTGGAACAACGACTCGATTTTTACCTGGACCTGCTGCGTCAAATGGTGGAGATCAACAGCTTCACCACAAATACAGCGGGAGTCAACGCGCTCGGCGAGCTCACAGCGAACATATTCTCCGATCTGGGGTTTGAGGCAGAATTCGTTCAGGCGGCAAATCCGGATTATGGTAAACACCTCTTCCTGTTACGGGAAGGGCGCTCTTCCCCGGATGGCGTGACCCCACCGCGAGTAGGGATGATCTCCCACCTTGACACCGTGTTCTCGAGCGAAGAAGAGAACGCAAATGATTTCGAGTGGCGACCAGAAGGTGACCGAATTTACGGTCCTGGCAGCGTCGATATCAAGGGGGGGACGGTGATGTGCTACATAGTGCTTGATGCCATCCGCACCTTAGTACCGGATTTATTCGATACCGTGTCGTGGCTGATTTGTGTAGACGCCTGCGAGGAAACCTTATCTTTAGATTTCAGCCAGCGCTGCATGGAGCGACTCCCGCAAGAGACGCTAGCGTGCCTTGTTTTCGAAGGTGGCAGTGGGGATGACAGTAAATTGTCCCTGGTCACTTCTCGGAAGGGGCGAGCATCATACAGGGTACGCGTCACAGGCAGGTCCGCCCATGCTGGCAACGGTCACAAAAACGGCGCTAACGCTATCGTCCAGATGGCGCACACGGTTCAAAAGATAGCGGCGCTTACGGATTATGAGAAGGACTTGACTTTCAATGTGGGTGTTGTCAACGGTGGGAGCGTGGTCAACCGGGTGCCGCATCTCAGCGAAGCGCAGGTAGAAATGCGCGTTTTCTCCCCAGAATATTTCGATGAGGGTATGGCTGCCATGCTGGCATTAGGTGGCACGTCGGATGTGGGCAGCCAGGATGGCTATCCGTGTTCGGTCTCGATAGAATTGGTCGATCAAATGGCTCCCTGGCCGAGAAATGAAGACACGCTCGGTCTGTTGAGAATATGGCGTGAAATGGGCCAGACGATTGGCAGGCGCATCGTAGAAGAGGCGCGCGGTGGTTTGAGCGATGGCAACCCGCTGTCGAACCAGTATCCGACCATCGACGGACTTGGTCCGGTGGGCGCGAACGCGCACTGCTCGGAACGGACTGAAGACGGCAGCAAAGAACAGGAATACGTTAAGGTATCATCGTTAGTTCCCAAGGCGCTGCTTAACACCCTCTCGATAATACAGCTCATCGGCGAAGACAACGCGTAAGTAACTTATTCAGTACAGGAGGAGAGTTCAATATGTCCAATCTAGATCCCCAGGCAGCCGGTCAGATGCTTCAGGGCATGCTGCAGCCGTGGCACGATTCGATCGCAGGTCCAGAAAAATCTCAGAATGAAGTACTGCACAGGCTGTTAACGGACTATGCCAGAACGGAGTATGGAAAGCAGCATGGTGCATCTGCGATTGAAACTTTGGAAGATTACCGAGGCGCTTTTCCGATAACAACCTACGAGGCATATAAACCGCTCATCGACCAGGTAATGGCTGGAGATATTGATGTGCTGCTGTGGGAAGAACCGGTGGGTTGGGCAATCACGCGCGGAACGACAAAGGGAGAATCGAAGTTCATCCCCATGACACCCACAGACCTGCGAATGAGGGTCAGCGCCGGGCGGGCGATGATGAACTATGTGATGGTTAAGCAGCGTTTCGACCTGTTCGCGGGCGTAAACCTGAACTTAAATTTCCCATCCGTGGTGGGAACGATCACGGTTGGCGAGAAAGAAATCGAATACGGGTACAGTTCTGGAATATACACCAAGTATGTGTCGACAATGACGCCTATCAGTTCGGTACCATCCCAGGATGAAATCGATGAACTGGGGGGCGGTAAAACGATAAAGGATTGGGAGCGGCGATTCGACCTGGCTTATGAAAAGTGCAGGGATGAAAACGTGACCCTGGTGGGCGGCGTCTGCCCGACTGCGATCAGGTTTGGTAAATACCTGCACAAATCGCAAGGAGTCTACCCGAAGGACTTATGGAACACTCAAATTATGACTTTAGGCAGTGCCCCAGGAATCAACACCCGCTACCAGCCAGCGTTGAAGGCAATGTATGGTCCTGCCGAGATCAGGGAAATATACGGCGCAACAGAAGGTATGTTCGGGCAGCAAATGGACAGTAAACGAGCCTGGGTCCCCAACTACGATATGTTCTTCTTCGAGGTCGCGACACGCTCCGGGGTTAAAATGCTCCACGAAATGAAGCCGGGTGAAATGGGAAGCATTATCGTGTCGACTCCAATCCTTCCTCGCTACCAGATTGGCGACATCATTCGCGCTTTTGAGCCACCTTATTTCAGGTGCATCGGGCGCGACAAATGGCACACGTCCCTGCGATATGCGTGGGACGAGATAATGACGTTTAACCTGGACCAGTTATAAATGTTGTTGAAACAATAGCAATGGTGACCGGCGGTTACTCTGAACGTCTGCCAAATCCACGCAGAATAATCGAAAGCCCCAGGATGATCAATATTACGGCCCAGATGATGGCCCAATCGATGAGATCACCCAGACCAATCCCGATCAGGATAAGGGCAAAGATAATCGTCCCGGTGACCGGTTTTCGGTAAGCCGGTACGATCAAACGAATAACCACCTCGATCAGCAAGATCACGCCAGCGCCGATAAAAACCAGGGGCCAGGCGCTGATCGCATCCGAGAGAAAATCCACGCCTGGAATTTCGACCCTTTCGATCAAGATATTGTCCAGCAAGCCCAGGTTGCTGGCGAGCAGAACTAATCCTGCGTAGATGAAGATCGCGGCCCAAGTTAAAGCGCTCAAGGGGTCACGGCGCCATTTTTCATCCCAGCTTTTTTCTTCTGTGGATTTTTCCTCCTGCTTTTCCATCTCTTTTTCGTCAAATTTTTCGTCTTTTTCGCCGGACATAATGCCTCCCGTACTAGGGTCTTGATCGTGCACGTTAATAGATTCTCATACTAAAAAGTATATCATATTCAGGTAATTACTCTTCGGAATACAAACCGTTTATGAACTCGCACGGCACGCGGCTGTAATACGAACGAAAAGCACGTGTTTCTTCGAGAAGATCGCGTAAAAGGTCAGAAATATCCCCGCTGCGCTCCTTCGATATTGTTCCACCCTCGACGACGGTCATAGAATCGCCAATATCGCTCATAACAGAAATCTTTCCTCTTGCGGTAAGCCAATCGATGCCAGCGCGAACTGTGGGGATACGCTGTCCGGTGAGCCCTGCCAACTGGTTAAGATCTAACTGCCCTCCATAGGAATGGATGGCATACTTGATCAAACCCGATAATCTCTTCATAAAAGCGCCCAAATCAGCAAATTTCGGATCGTCGGAGAAGAGATACAGTGTTTCCGGAGACACCTTATGGAGGACCTGGCGCAGTTCGGCAGAGCCCGGCGGTGTCGTCCATATCACCAAATTTCGGGTAGGCGCTAATTCGTCACGTCTATGCGCAACAACCTTCATTTTCGCTAACTTTTTACACGCCTCCGCCTCACCCCACACGATAATATCGCCGTCTTCGTTTAATGTCACCAGGGCAGCGAGTGGATTTGCTGCCTGACGATAATCGATAATATCAATTTTTTTAGTATCAACGGGCAGCTCTTCCCCACCCTCAACCTCACGAAAATCGACAAATTCGATTTGAATGTCCTGTTTGGCGCGGAACGTGCTGCTGCGCACGATGTAAGCGATGTCATATCTGCCAGCGGGTAATTCCCCCACTGAATTCCCGCCTCCCCACCAGATAAGACGCTTTTCGGAACCCGCATTGTCTTCAACAACTAACGAAAGATGGTCTCCGTCCCGGCCAACTTTGGTGATAGATTTGGTACTCACGTCCTGGGTGGCGAGTATCAATGGAGGATTCCCCTGACCGAACGGCGCCAGTTTTTCGATATCGGCTACCAAACCCTCGTCAACACTTGTTAATTCGATAGTGGCATCGATTTCCAATACGCCTTCCGGAATTGGCCCCATCTCCATAATGGCGGCAGAAAGCGCTATCCTAAATTCGTCCACAATCTCGGCTCTAACCGATAAACCGGCTGCCATGGGATGTCCACCGTACCCCTCAAGCAACTCTTTACACGTCGAGATAGCGGCACTGATATCAATACCTTCAACCGACCTGGCAGATCCACGCCCGAGCCCACCTTCTGTAATGGCAATTAATATCGCCGGTTGTCTAAATCGTTCCGCTAACTTCCCCGCCACGATACCGATCACCCCCGCAGGCCAGGCATCGTGTGAAAGTACGATTGCAGGATATTCCAACAGCGAGGGGGAAGCCTCAATCTGTGCGAGAGCCGCCTGAAAAACCTGGCTGGTGAGGAACTGCCGCTGGCTGTTCAATTTTTCCAGCTCGTAACCCAACGTCAGCGCCCTGGCTGGATCATCCGTGGTCAGCAGCTCCACCGCAAGATTAGCGTCTGATAACCTGCCTAACGCATTCAACCGCGGGCCGATCACAAATCCGATGTGCTCTTCAGATAGATGAGCGGGATCCACGTCCGCGATCTCCAGGATGGTGCGCAGCCCTGTCCTTTGGGCTTTCCTCAAGACCCCGAAACCTATTTGGAGCAAGTAGCGAGTGTCCTGTTTCTGCTCTGCTACATCCGCTACGATACCCAACGCGACCAGATCCAGGTACTGGCTGGTGTCAGCGATAACACCGAGCTGCTCATAAAGCGCTTCGATCAGCTTAAACGCAACACCCACCCCAGGCAAATCCCTCAGTGGGTGATTATTGGGGCATAATTTGGGGTTCACTATGGCGACCGCCTCCGGCAGTACCTCGGGGAGGTCGTGGTGATCAGTGACTAAAACATCAACACCTTTTTCACGCGCAAACGAAACAGCTTCGTTGGATGAAACCCCTGTATCACAAGTTAAAACTAGGTCGGGCGCCGGCCAACTGCCCTTGGGCCAGCGAGGATCATCCTGATCAATCTTTTGCGGATCAAAAATCTGTTCCAACACATCCAGGTTCACACCGTGAGATTCTCTAGACCGTACCGGGATGTGGTAGAAGACACGCGCTCCAAGTTCCAGCAGGGCAGAGTACAACAGGCTGGTTGCTGTTTGCCCATCGACATCGAAATCGCCCCACACGCAAATCAACTCATCATTTGCAATGGTAAGCTGTAATCGATCCACGGCTTCCTGCATGCCAGGGAGTTCAACCCCCGGCGTGGGCCGGTAGAGATCGGGGTCTAAAAATGCGCGCGCTTTTGGCAGTTCGATAAGCCCGCGCCTGACCAACGCCTGCGCCAGGAACGATCGACCGCCGACAAGTTCAAGCAGCTCATCAGGAACTGCTGCAACAGGCTTGTCAAACCATTCTTTTTTAGATATTGACACCATATCAATGTTTACGCCTGTCAAATAGCCCAGGTGAAATATTTTTCTGATTCTTTAAAATTCAATATCATCAACCTGCTCGAAGTCGATGTCGATATAATCCACCGGATCGAACTCATTGATATCATCCGGATCACTCAGAATGCCAGCAGCCGTGCCTCGATCGCACAGCGAGCGATAAACACAGAAACGACATTTCTTTTCATCAGGGGTTAGAACAAACTCATTCTCATCGAGTCGACTTATCAAAGCGACCAAACTCGTTAAGGCGCCCCTGTCTTCATGAAAACGCGCTTCGCTGTACTCAAATACCTGAGGCAGGTCCGGAAAATTGGCAAACCAATAGATCATTTTTACCAGGTGCGGATTAGCGTCTATGTTTTGGCTGTGGCTAATACCAGTCTGGGTGAGCAGATACGGATATACCTGCGACTGTAATTTATTCGCTAATATTTTTGCATCCGGACGCGCACGTGATGTCTTCCAATCATAAATAGTGATCGCTCCATCCGTGTGGACGAGGATGAGATCAAATTTCGCCACTAAATTAAAACCGCCAACTGATGTGGACAGGACTACCTCGGGATATATTTCCAGCTCCCCCCATTCATCAGAAGACATCAATCCACTGAAATAAATAATAAAGTTATCCCACCAGACCTCCAGCTCCGGATCCTGGATCATTCGAGCGAGCTCCTCCGGTGGTATTCCAATAAAATACCCCTGGGCTAACTGGTGGAACTGCTGACCCTGCTGCCGGAAACGTTCATTCTCGATAAACGGTTCACTATCGACTGCCGGCCATGCTTGCCGCAGGATGTAACGCAATTGAAAGCGTCGGCGACAATCAACGAAGTCTTGCAGATTCCCCTGGCTGAAACGAAACCCGTCAGGAAGCTTCATTTATACGTCCATTTTTATGCTGATAATTCTGCCAGATCTCATTCAGCTTCAAGAAAGGCAGCGCCGGATTGGCGCTACCCTTTCGCCCGGTATTCCAGGTAACGACCAGTTCACGCCTGGCTCTTGTGACCCCAACATAAAACAAGCGTAAACGCTCCCTCACATAATCCAAGCGCGCCTGCTGTGAGGCGCGCCCTTCCTCATACCAGGCGTAATCATCCGAAGAAAGCGCAATGTCCAACTGCTCAAGAGATTCTGCTTCAATGTTAAGGTGATCGCGGATGTACTTCTTTTCGGAAATATAATCACCGTTACCTATACCTGTTGGGAAATTGTAATCGTTGACCGACATCAAATAAACGCGGTCCCATTCTAACCCTTTGGCCTTGTGCATCGTCGATACAACCACCACCCCTTTGTATTTATCCGGATCAAATCCACTATCATCATCGCTGAATCCCAAAAACCGGCGTTCATTTCGAGCGATCACGCCCAATTCCTGGGTGAGCTCGGGTATGCGCCAGGAGGGATTTGACTGGCTGGCCTGGCGAAGAAGGACTGCCAGCTTGTGTGCTAACGCCAGGTCAGCGGGTTGAAATAGTAAATCCTGAGAGACTGAGAGCACCAACTGGTCAATCGGCAGCAGAACCGATCCTAACCAACGGCGGACGTATTCCCGGAATTCGGAAAGCGATGTAATTGTGTCCTCAGGTAATTCCTGCTCAAGCAGTTCTTCAAGCCAATCTACACCGCGCTCCGGCCAGATGAAGTCTTCAACATTCCCTCCCTTGCGGATCAGTTCGGATGTTCGTTTTACGACCCGCCAGGCGTCCTTGTCCCCTCTTTCTGACCTGCGCCAGACCTCATACAACCGGGCCAGCTTACTGTTCGATGCCGGATCTCCGAGATAGAGCATCAAGTTCGCCAGGACCCCGGCCGAAGAGCGAGTGCTGCTGGTGCTGCGCAAAAGGCTGTCAACACACTCGATGTCTCTGCGGCGCAGTTCGTCGACGACTTCAAACCCGCGGTTGTTGCGAGGCACAAGCACTGCGACGGTGGCGTCACGATTTTCGGGCAGCCATCGTTCTAACGAATTTACTACAGCCAGGATCTCGTCCTTAGGTGTAAATTTATCGGTTACCAGATGGATCTTGGAAGGATCGTCCTCAGGATTGGGCTGTGGATCGTCCAATTCCGTCAATTGTATGAATGGCGGTCCACCCAGCGCAGTCCGAACCGCCTCGATGGGATAGGACTCCTGGACCCAACCCACAAGCTGGTTCGCCAGGTAGACAATGCTGGAGGTAGAACGACCCGATATGGGTAATTCACGTTCGACTACGTCCTCGCGCTGGATGAAATTTCGTAAATATTTTGGATCCGCGGTTGTGAATGTCTCAAAAATAGCTTGATTTGGATCCCCAACTCTCACCCAATTCCCCTCATCTCCAACCAGGCTTGAAAGAATTTGTTCCTGCAAATAGCTGCTGTCCTGGGCTTCATCTTCAAGCACGTAAGGCCACTGGTATCTCAATCGATGCAGGTAATCCTCATCAGATCGCAAGCACTGGAGTGCAAGGCTGATCAAGTCATCAAAATCCAATCCGCCTCGATACGCCAACGCACGCTGGTAATCCTGGTACATCTCCAATCCCATCTCGGCTAAAGGCAGCGGTATCGGCAGCGAATCCAAACGTTCGCCCAACATTTCCGCCGAAAGTTGTTTGTCTTTCGCATAACGGATAAAGCTAAGACACACGCTCTGGATCAGGTCAGGAAGCGGATTTCGTCTCAACCAGTCCCGATAACCATCGTCCTGTCCTTCCGCCAGGTACTCATCCAGGATGTTTGGATTAACCTGAAGCCATGACCGTGCCACTTCCTTGCGGATAGCATCGGCCTCCCGTTCATCAATAATTTGGAAATCATCGGATAATCCAACCAGCTCCGGTCGTTCTCTCACGATATCGTGCGCTAAACCATGCAGCGTGCGCACGCGGTAGCCCAGGTTTGGAATGAGGTTGTACTCTCGGACAAATTCACCGACACGGTGATAAAAATTGTTCACTGCGGAATTTACCAAGGTTACAACCAGCACCTCCTGGTCATCCAGCAGTCCTCCACGAGCGATAATCTCGGCGGCCAACAATGAAAGCGTCCATGTTTTTCCGCTGCCAGGGACGGCTGCTATGCCCATCCTGCCACCACGATAGGACAATATTGCTTCCTGGGATGTTCTTAGCTTCACCATCATTATTGGACCTGCCTGAGTACGCGCTGAAAGGCGTGCATCAACATCCCGCGCTGTTCGTAACCAGCTTCCCCAAGATCGCTCAAACCCAGGTACAGACGCTGGCGGCAGCGGCGTAATAATCCGACTGTCAGGCGAATAAGGTTGTCCTGGCTTACTGCAATTTCATCCCCGTCTGTCCATAACCGATCCGGCGACCAATCTCTGCTCAATACAAAAGGTTGGGTTAATGGCTGATTCAACCGCTGATACCAGCCTCGACTGCCGATGTCCAGCCAAAATTGAACATCCACCGGTCGGTTGCTCATCAAAAAAGTATGGGCTGGGGCAATCAAGACTGCATCGGCCGCCTGATCTGTCCAACTGCGTAAAAACTGCGCCTGAATGACGCCGCTGTGAAGCACACTTTGATACTCTTTTCCGAGCGGGATGCCCGCTTCGGACAGTGGATCTCCCACCTCCCGGCGAAATTTCTGAACGGACTCGATCAGGTTAGCAGCGACATCTCCAGAGCGATAATTCTCATGAAATCCAAAACCCGGCTGAGAAAGCAGTTCACCGAACAAACGGCTTAAAAAATAATCGAAGGGCTCATCGTGATCGTTTAACGCGCCTTCAGACTTGTTCTCCTCAAGCCATATGCGCAGCTGTTCAAAACGCTCGCCGTGGCGGTACGTGATACGCTCCTGCACGCGCGGGTAAATCAAATCGAAAGATGATATTTTCACCGAACCACCGCTCTCTCGATACACAATTTCAGATAGCAGTTGAGCGCGGATCAGGTCGAGTCCTTCAATCGCCTGGACCAGCGCGTATGTAAAATCAATTCTGGAAGGTATATATCCCCAGCCGGGGTTGGCGATTGCCGCCAGGGTTAACAAACACAACGCAGCCGGTTCTTCCCGGAGAGAACGTGATGGGCGATGAGTTCGAACCGGGACCTGGCGTGACTCCAGACGGCTTATCAATGAAAAACGCAACGCATCGGACATGTAAGGGGCTACAATTACGATCTCCGATGGCGGCACAGATTTTTCATAAACCAACCACAGGGTCTGCTCAGCAACCCAGTCCAACATATCGGGATAAAATCGATGGTATTCCAATTCGAGTGCGGCGCTGAACGCATGTGCACCTCGATCTATAGATGCCCCATCAACCTGTATCTCACCATCAGAGAGTTCATGGACCTGGTCAGATTCAAGATCTCGGATTGGTAATCCAGGCAGGCGCATGGCTTCCGTTAAACTTCGATTCAAAGCCTGAACCACCGCAGATGATACGAACGATTCATCCAATTCGAAGGATTCATCACATAATTCTTTAATTTGATAGGCGGTTTGGGTATCGGCACCAAGAAACCGGCGATAACCGGCGTCCGTATCATAAATGAGGAGCGCGGAATCAAAATCGGGCAGCCATTCAACCAATAAATCGTGAGCAACCGGGGTGTCTTCTTCCAGGTTGTCATAAATCAAGTGACGATAGGTCCTGTTTAGAATATTGCGGCAAATGTCTAACGGCCAAACATTGCGGCGAAAGACTTCAATTTGCAGTGAAAAATCCAGCAGATTGTGCGCCAGACAAAACTCTCGAAACCTGGTCGCACAGAACTGAAC
>Ga0209013_10006005_pt1 | contig 10370 bp, 8 predicted proteins | sample Cruoilmetagenom2_FD_187291 | JGI IMG/M metagenome (GOLD analysis project Ga0209013, IMG submission 187291) | Oil polluted marine microbial communities from Coal Oil Point, Santa Barbara, California, USA - Sample 2 (SPAdes) (version 2) | ecosystem: Environmental > Aquatic > Marine > Oil seeps ...
CTGACACAGCTGCTATTGGACAACTAGTCCCTGAAATATCCGCTACATTTGATTGGGTTCGCTTGGCTCAAAGAATACCCGTTAAAATTATTTTTAAAAAAATACCCGAAGGTGTAGATTTAGTATCAGGTATGACAGCCTCTGTCGTTGTTTATACTGAGGAGTAAATGCAATATAAGAATAAATTTGAGCTGGCCTCTTAGTTCTTATTACAGAGAGTCGAGTTCTGAAGAGGGTTGTTAATAATCAGTGAATAAGAGCATCTTAATATCTCATTTTGACAAAATCTTTGAGTGGATTGAGGGATACCTCAAGAAGCTCGATCCGCATAGTACTCATTTCGCGCTTAAGACATGCCTGGCATTAGTCGTCGGCTATGGCCTGGCTTTTTTGCTGAATTTCAGTGCATCAACCACAGCTATTACTGTACTGATTCTTAATACACGTTACTTGGGCAGTAGTGTGGACAAGGGAGTTTTACGTATTACCGGAACATTAGCCGGCGCCGTTGTAGCATTATTTCTGATGGGATTTTTAGCTCAGGAAAGATTTTTGTTCATATTTGTCGTAGCGGTTTTAAACGCCTTCTTATTCTATATGATGCAAGGTAGCCGTTATCCTTATGCTTGGTTTGTTTGTGCAATGACTATTTTGATAGTCGGGTTCGGATCGGTTGAAAATCCTGATAATATCTTTCATTTGGCGGTATCTAGAGTGTCTGGAGTTATCCTCGGAATAATTTCAAGCTTATTAGTGCATGGTCTGCTCAGGCCAAGCCGTGCGGGCGATGACTTTGAAAAACAATTGAGAAATATTCTTCATGAAGCTGGTGAACTCTTTGATTTAAAATATTCTGATTATATTTTAGAGAGGGCTGACGCGAATCAAATTGCTAAACTGGAAATAAATACAATATCAAGTTTGCCCAAACTTAAATCGACGCTTCATGCGGCTTCACATGATACAGGCCGTTTTAGCAGATTCCTAAAGTCATATAATGTGCTTATTGCTCAAACCGATACTCTTCTACATCTTATATACGTAATAAGTCAGACCTTTAAGAATTGCTCCGCATACCCGTCTTTAAAATCTAACATTAAAAATTCGCAAGCATTTAGTGAAATCATGGGGCTGATTCAGAGTCATACGAGAAAGCTAGTCACTGATTGCGATCTGCCTCGTGACAGCACAATAGTTGAAGATGACTCGGCGTTTCAGACTGAATTTCAGACAAAACTGGATAGTCTTACTGAGGAATTCAAATCTAAAGGGCTCGACCCCGAGAGTATATTGGCGTTTTCTATAATGAAAAAAAAGCTCGAAGAGCTCGCATCATTTATTATCAAACTTAGATCAATTTTGTTATCTGTTGAAAGTCCCGGGAAATCGGAATTTTTCAGCGCGTCTCAACCGGAAATATTTGAAATAGAAGAATCGTTCAGCATTACTAGCCCCAGATCTACGAAAGCAATAACAAGCGCTCTCATGATTATGCTCGCGTCAATAATATGGATCACAACTGATTGGCCACTGGGATATAGTTCCTTCTTATTGTTAGTATGGGCAATATCTTATATAAATATTATTACTCCGGCAGTACCGACCAGAACAATTCTTTCCGGTTTTATATGGGCAGCCGCTGTGGGATCTGTGATGTACTTTATATTAATGCCGCAATTTGAGAATTTTCTGCAATTGGCGCCGCTAATAATATTAATACTTTTCCCATTTTGTTATAATATGAATAATCCAAATCCTCTAAACGCAGCATGGGGAATGTTAGGCGCTGTTCTTCTGGTTATGTTTGCGAATATATCAGCGGTGCAGACTTACTCATTCTCTACTTACGTGAATACCTTCATCGGTACTGGAGGCGGTTTGCTAGTTGGTCTTATTATATTGAGCATTTTTTCATACCGCAGACCTGAAAAAGAGTTCAAAAAACAAATGATTTTATTTTTCGGTTCATGTGAGGAGATGCTCAAACAACTGGATAAACATAAACCCTGGACCCCGAAAGGTAGATCTATTTTGTTCTCGGGCAGAAAAGAACTAATAAACCATATTAAAAATACCATCCTTTGGGCTGGCATGCTAAATTATGAGCGCACGCCTGATAATGACAAAACTAAGGTTAAATCACTTTTGTCTTCATTAGAGGATATTACTTTCAGACTGGATTCATTAGAGCAAGCGCGACAGGTATTCAAAGACGAATCTTCAATTACATCTCTCAGGAAGAAATGGACAGACATGCATCAAGCTCTCAATCAGGAATTTAAGATGCTGAAAGATTCAATATCAAATGGGGAGCAGGTGCCTGATTTTCCTGATATATCGGAACTGGTAAAGCAAATCAGTGAGAATCTGAAAGAAATCAGGAACCGGGAAGGTGCTGATGAAAATCTGAGCGAGCTTGCGGTACGGATATTATTGGTGGCAGGTTTTTATCAATCTTTAGCCGCATCCTTGGCTGAGTGCCGCGAGCAAGTCAACAGATTAAATTGGAAAGCCTGGGATCAGGCATATTTTTGAATAAAACAAATAAATAGGGGAACAGGCCTTGGCTTAGTTTCTTTCTCTTTCTATAGAATGCATTGCTGATAGGATTAAATTAGAATTGTTACTGAAATCTGAAAGAAGGATTTTCCTTGATCTCATGTGCAAATTCAATGAAAATGTGATAATACCTCTTAGCAAAAAGGTTATAAGTTAATGACCTTCAATATGCAAAGCCTCGGCTTAGCTAGGCATATGTATAAGCACCTAGTGATGGTTACGTTACGAATCTGAATCTGAATCTAAAGGTAGGTGATTATGTTGAAACCGGCGCAGGCGTGATGGCATTTGTCAATGTTAATTCCTATTATATTTTCGGGCACTTTAAAGAAACCCAGCTTAAAAATATAAAGCCCGGACAAAGGGCTGTTGTTACCCTTATGGGCTACCCCGATAAACCGATAGAGGGTGTGGTAAACAGTATTGGAAGAGCCATTTCTACGCCTGACACAGCTGATACCGGAGAACTAGTCCCTGAAATATCCGCTATATTTGATTGGGTTTGCTTGGCTCAACGCGTGCCGGTACGTATAAAATTGAAGAAATTGCCGGAAGGGGTGGATCTTTTAGTAGTACAAGTCAATTCCACTAGCAGGCATCGTGACAGACTTCATGATTAGGGCAATTGAGTGATACAAAACACGATAACGCAAATAAAATTTATTTTATCTAAGGGTATTAACGGTATTTTGGAAAAGCTGGATCCATTAAGTGCACATCTTGCCATCAAGACCTGCTTAGCCATTGTCATAGGTCAAGCCCTAGCACTGTGGCTTAGCTGGAGCGCGACCATTGTAGCTGTCACAATACTGATGCTCCAGACACGATATCTGGGAAGTACCTTAGACAAGAGCATTTTACGTTTTGCTGGAGGCTTGGGCGGGGCGGCCGTTGCGCTGGTTGTAATGGGGCTTTTCCCTCAGGATCGATTTTTATTTATCGGCACTATTGCGCTATTGACTATCATAGGGATCTACATACAGCAAGGCAGCCGTTATCCCTATGCATGGCTTATCGGAATCGTATCATTAAGCCTGGTCGCTTTTTTGAACATCTTTAAACAAAATCCATATGGAACATTCGAGTTCGCCATAATGTGGACATCGAGTATCGCTTTGGCGGTCGTGGTGGTTTTTCTTGTACATGGCATATTCTGGCCAAATCCTGCGGGCAAAGACTTTGAAGTAGGACTTAAATCTGTTTTGGAGAATAGTAGAGAGCTTTTTTCATTTAAGGTTAGAGCCGTTTTTGAGGATCAACCCTATCTGCATGAGATCGCTAAGATTGAGAAAGGATTGATTATGTTACTTCCAAAACTACGCACGACCCTGGCAACAGCAGCACTAGATACGGGCAGATTCCACAATCATCAGGAAAAGTACAATGATTTGCTTGACCAATTGGGAACGCTTGTTGAATTGATCGTTGCATTTGGCGCAACTATAAGTGTATGTCGCGAGTCTTCGTCATTGGAATCGACCCTTGCCGGGTCCAACTCCTTTCGTAGCGAAGTTCGTACTCTTGAAAACATGCTAGATGATGTTGTTGCAGCTCTAACTAAGGATCGTAGTGGAACGGTAGAGCCTGCGGTTACAAATTACCAAAATGAGATAGACGAAAAAATTAAGTTACTTGTCGCGGATCTGAAGCCGCATATTCATAACCTTAGGGAATTCTCTGTTCTTGCCGCTATTATATCCAAGTTCAAGGAACTGGCGTATCATATCGTCGACTTCCGTATATCCCTGGCTAATGTGGAAAATCAAAAAATAAAGGAGTCACCACAAGCTTCTCCTCAAACACTTCCCGAATTGCAAACCTCGTTCAGTCTGAAAAGCTTGCGTTTTAGAAAAGCAGCTATTGGCGGAATTGTAGTGGTGATGGCCTGTACTCTCTGGATTACTACTAATTGGCCCTACCCATATAAAATGATATTGTTCGCCGTGGTACCTATGTTAATAAACGCTATGGTCCCGTGGTTACCCCCGAGGCCACTTCTCAAAAGTCTGGTTTTAGGAGGTATCGTTGCGTTTGTTCTCTATTTTAAAATAATGCCGCTTTTGGATAGATATGTGCAACTCGCACCCGTGCTCATAATTGCTTTTTTTCCAATTTGTTATTTTATGAACAGCTCTAGACCGACAACAGCCGCTATGAGTATGTTCAGCGGGTTATGGGTTATCGAGCTAATATCCGTGTCCCAGCCCCAATCTTATTCCTTTACAGATTTTATGAATAATTTCATAGGATTCAGCGGAGGCATCGGATTGGCCTTTTTGACACTCGCAATCTTCTCCCCTCGTGTACCGGAAAAAGAATTCAGAAGGCAATTATCTTTGTTCTTTGAGACATGTGAGAAGACCATAAAAGAACTAGAAGAACATAAACCGTGGACACCTCACGGAAAATCTATTTTAATATCAAGAAACAAGGAATTAATAGATCATATAAAATTGTGTGGTATGTGGAGTACTATGTTGAATTACGACCGGGTAGCCTCTAATGACAAGAATAAGGTAGATTCACTTTTGGTAGCAATTGGGGTGCTAGCGTTTAGGTTGAAATCATTTGAGCATGCGCGGAGAGTCTTCAAGGATGAATCATTGCTCGTGTCACTTAAAGACAAAGCCCAGGAGCTTCGTCAAGCTGTTATTGAAACATTTTCATCATTTAAAAACTCGCTTTCAAATGGAGAACATGTCCCAGAGTTGCCTGATATCTCGAATTTGAAAAATAATATACGTGCAGATTTGGAAGAGTTAGGGGAGCAAACAAAGGCTGATGAGAATGTAAGGGAACTAGCCGGTCAGATTATGGTTGTTCTTGAATTCTACCCGGCTTTGACTGAATCCCTTCGCGAGTGCCGTCAGCGCGTCAACGCACTGGATTGGAAAGCCTGGGATCAGGCATATTTTCAATAAATATAGCTATTAATTGCATTATTCTATGAAATTTCTTCTTCCTATTATACAAATAGAACAATATCTGATAATATGTCTAAAAAAAGAGGTTGTAAGCAAATGAGTTTTACATTAATTACTTATTCCGAGACTGAATTCAAAGAAACCGAGCTGGATAATATTGAAGATAGCTTTCCTTCTTTAGATTCAGGCGACAGTAATATCACCTGGTTGGAAATAGAATCAATTCAAGAAGAAGCACTAAAAAATCTGGGAGATCATCTCGGGCTTCACCCATTAATACTGGAGGATCTAGCCTCTAGCGAACAGCGTTCCAAAGTCCAGAATCTTGATAAATTAATTTTTATAACGTTAAAAAATTACAATTTCGTAGATAAAGCCGACGATCTAGCACCTGAACAAGTTAAAATTCTGCTAGGTTCAAATTATCTCATATCCTTTTGTGAAAAAAAGAACAGAGTAGTCGATGAAATTAAAGAAGAAATCAGAACCGGGGCAGGACGCACGAGGAGGATGGGCGCGGATTACCTGGCTTATAAAATCCTTGATTATATAATTGATAATTACTTTACAATCAACGAAAAAATTGAAGCACAGATAGATAAAGTTGCAGAAGAGCTCTTTGGTTCTAGACAAAGAGAGAATCCGGAAAAAATCAAAGATTTGTCACATAATATTATAATTATAAGAAGGTCGATACTGCCATTGGAGACTTTAGTAAGCGCAATGGGGAGAATGAAATCGAAACTTATTGATGATTCTTTGAGTATTTACTTGGGCGACGCACAAAATCATACAGTAGAGAATAAAGAGCTTATAGATTCAAATCATGAGATTCTTTTTAAGATGATCGATATATATACTACCAAATTAAGTAATAAAACAAACAAGGTCATGCAGACCTTAACTATAATAGCTACAATTTTTATACCACTTACATTTATAGTCGGTATATATGGAATGAACTTCCAGATACCTGAACTTAAATGGTCTTATGGATACTATGCTATAATGATTTTTATGTTATTAGTTGCGCTTTCATTGTTATATTACTTTAGAAAGAAAAAATGGCTCTGATCTATCAATGCTTAGTATTCATATACAGATTGAAGTTGAACAATCAAATTCGATAAAATGACTCATCATAAAAATGTATTCCACATTTTCGTTAGACACTTTATTAGTTATTTTTGGACAGTACGCCATGTAATGCTGTCATTATTGGTATTTGTTATCCTGGATGCGATGGTAATCGCCTTAGTTGAAGGTATTAGTATAGGAAATTCGATGTATTTTTCGTTCATAACTGCTTTCACTATTGGATATGGAGATATAACCCCTATTACAATTATTGGCAGGGTGTTGGCCATCCTTATAGGACTTCTTGGAATTATTTTTACAGGATTAGTCGTTGCCATATCCTCGAGAGCTCTTCTCACTACGATTGAAGAAGAAAAAAGAATAAAAGGAAAAAAATAATATTAACTAAAACAAATATGTTTTGGGTGGAAATTCTATGATGGAACATATCGCTTTTGCTCTAATCGCCGCATTTGTGGTCTTATACGGAATCGTATCAAAGAGACTTGAAAGTACGATTATCTCCGGCCCCATGATTTTTGTGATATTTGGATTTTTGCTGAGCAGTGATGTCACTGGATTAATAACGGGGAAAGACAATACACTTATAAACATAATAGCGAACATAACACTAATTCTTATTTTGTTTTCAGACGCCTCACGAATCAACCTCAATTTTTTTGGAAAGGAACGAGACATCCCGCGGCGCCTTTTAGATCTGGGGCTGCCTTTAACAATCTTTGCCGGTGTGCTTTTGGGAGTAGCAATCTTAACTGAATTACCCCTTTGGCAGGCAGCAGTACTGGCAACCATACTTGCCCCAACCGATGCAGCCTTAGCTCAGGCAGTAATCAACTCAGAGCGTGTGCCCGCACGGATTCGCCAGGCTTTGAATGTGGAGAGCGGCTTAAATGACGGCATTTGTTTCCCGATATTGCTACTATTCCTTTCTCTGGCTGCTACCAGCGGTGGACACCAACCGGCATCATACTGGATTCAATTCATAGGATTTCAGTTGATCCTGGGGCCTATCATTGGAATCGTTGTTGGTTACGTAGGAGGAAAGCTCGTATTATGGTTCGTAAACAAAAGTTGGATGTCCGTTAATTTTCAGCGCCTTTCAATTGTCGGTCTGTCTTTCTTGGCGTTTTTCTCTGCTGAAATAGTTGGAGGGAATGGATTTATGTCGGCTTTTTCTGCGGGCCTAATCTTTGGCAATGTCGCCCGTCAAGTAAGCAGCCCAATCTATGAATACGGTGAAGCAGAAGGAGAGCTATTTATATTGCTCACATTTATGCTCTTCGGCGCAATTATGCTGCCTCAAGCTATTGGAGAAACAAGGTGGGTTTATATTCTTTACGCCGTAATTAGCTTAACCATAGTACGCATGATTCCTGTTGCAATCAGCCTTATAGGTAAGAAGCTGACATTCCCTACCATACTATATATGGGCTGGTTTGGTCCTCGCGGGGTGGCGTCAATTCTTTATGTGCTGGTCGTGGTAGATAAGCATAGTCTCAGCGGTGAGAATATAATATTTAATGTAACGGCGATTACAGTCTTATTGAGTGTATTCCTGCATGGAGTGACTGCGGTGCCTGGATCCAATGCGTACGCATCTACCATCGAGGCTACGCCGGATCAGGATAAGCATACTGAGATGAAAGAAGTACAACATTTACCTACTCGTGCAAAGCATTTTCGCTCTAGAACTTAAAGCAACTTTCTAAGTTCCATGATTCTTGGACTCTACCCGGCTTTGACTGAATCCCTACGCGAGTGCCGTCAGCGCGTCAACACACTGGATTGGAAAGCCTGGGATCAGGCATATTTTCAATTAATATAGCTTTGCATTATTCTATGAAATTTCTTCTTCCTATTATAGTCCTATACAAATAAAACAATATCTGATAACATGTCTAACATAAGAGGTTAAAAATTAAATGAGCTTTACTTTAATTACTTATTACGGGACCGAATATAAAGAAAGCGAGCTGGATAATATCGCAGATGCTTATCCCTATTTAGATTCAGGCAACGGTAATATCACCTGGTTAGTCGTTGCCATATCCGCGAGAGCTCTTCTCACTACGATTGTGGAAGAAAAAAGAAGAAAAGGAAAATAATAATATTAACTAAAACAAATATGTTTTGGGAGAAAATTCTATTATGGAACCCATAACTTTTGGTTTAATTGCTGCATTTGTGGTCTTATACGGAGTAGTGTCAAAAAGACTTGAAAGCACTATTATTTCAGGCCCTATGGTCTTCGTAATATTTGGATTTATTCTGAGCAGCGATGTCTCCGGGTTAATAACGAATAAAGACCATATATTAATAAATATTATAGCCAATCTTACTCTGATACTTGTTTTGTTTTCCGATGCCTCACGAATCAGCCTGGGTTTATTTAGACGCGAGCAGGACATCCCGCGGCGCCTTTTAGATCTGGGGCTGCCTTTAACAATCTTTGCCGGTGTGTTAGTCGGATTAGTACTCTTAACTGACTTACCACTTTGGCAGGCAGCGATACTGGCAACTATACTTGCCCCAACCGACGCGGCGCTGGCACAGGCGGTAATCAACTCAGAGCGTGTGCCCGCACGTATTCGCCAGGCTTTGAATGTGGAGAGTGGTCTGAATGACGGGATTTGTTTCCCGATTTTGCTCTTGTTCATTTATCTGGCTGATACAAGCGGCGGACATCACCAGGCATCATACTGGATACGATTTATAGGATTTCAGTTGATCCTAGGACCTCTCGCCGGGATCCTTGTTGGATATGTAGGTGGGAAGGCTGTTCTATGGGGCATAAAAAGTAAGTGGATGTCGGGTAATTACCAGCGTCTTTCCGGATTAGCTTTGGCCGTGACGGCATATTTCGTTGCCGATCTGCTTGGAGGCAATGGCTTCATGTCGGCTTTCTTTGCTGGGCTGATCTTTGGCAATGTAGCCCGTAAAGTGAGCGGTCCAATCTATGATTTCGGTGAAGCGGAAGGAGATCTATTTATTTTACTAACTTTTATGCTCTTTGGCGCAATTATGCTGCCTCAAGCTATTGGAGAAACAAGGTGGGTTTATATTCTTTACGCAGTCATTAGCTTAACCCTGGTGCGTATGATTCCTGTTGCGATCAGCGTTATAGGTAAGAAGCTGACATTCCCTACCATCCTATATATGGGCTGGTTTGGGCCCCGCGGCGCGGCATCAATTCTTTATGTGCTGATCGTTGTAGATAAGCATGATTTCAGCGGAGAGACAATAATATTTAATGTAACCGCTATTACCGTTTTATTGAGTATACTGCTGCATGGATTGACAGCCGTGCCGGGTGCTAATGCCTACGCATCTACCATTGAGGCTTCACCGGATGAGCAAAAAGATGCCGAGATGAAAGAATTGCGAAAGTTGCCAACTCGTGCCAAACATTTAAATCATTAAATATAAGGCAAATAGTTCTGACTTTTCTATGTGAACTTTCAAAATTGTTATACCGCAAACGTTGTTCTAATATCACTACTTTGAAAAATCTGTTGAATATTCCCGATCATAGATTTGCTATTTATTTCCAATATCTTTGTTCGGAATACGTCCGGCAAGGGGCCCACTTCAAATTATGCAATAATATAAATAGGTTAGGAGTGAAATTAGCAGCTGTATAGTATTCAGTTAATCTATAAATATACCGCACACCAATTCAAGAGGAAGACGTTTATTACAATAATCATACTTCACATTTAAACGTTGCTTGACTATTGGGGTGAGGCTCAATGTGAAGATTTATAACTTAAAAGGTGGACCTATTATAGG
>Ga0209013_10006006_pt1 | contig 10368 bp, 8 predicted proteins | sample Cruoilmetagenom2_FD_187291 | JGI IMG/M metagenome (GOLD analysis project Ga0209013, IMG submission 187291) | Oil polluted marine microbial communities from Coal Oil Point, Santa Barbara, California, USA - Sample 2 (SPAdes) (version 2) | ecosystem: Environmental > Aquatic > Marine > Oil seeps ...
GTACTATTCAAGGACACGAATCCAGGACCGGTGAAAGTCGCACTTGGCATGATGGGGAAATGCTCATCCCATCTTCGTTTGCCACTCGGATTCCCATCAGAACAGTTACAAAAGGAAGTTCGCGAAACTCTCATCGACCTCGGAAAACTCCCGAAGGAAGAGCTTGCAAAATAACTTGGTAGCTAAAGAAATGATGATGACGAATAAATGAAGGATATAGGTGATAAGCATGGTATCTGCCAAAGAAAGTACATTGCTGAAACATGAAGTACAAAACAATATCCTCCTCTATATCAATGGGGAATTCACACCCGCTTCTGGCGGCAAAACGATAAGGAACTTGAATCCATTTACGAATGAACTGATAAACGAAGTAGCTGAAGGTCAAATTGACGATATCAATAAAGCGGTTGCCGCTGCCCGTGAAGCCTTTGACCATGGTCCATGGAAATCGATGAAACTGGTAAATAGAATGGCCTATATTTACCGCATTGCCGACCTGATTGATGCTGAAGTGGAAAAAATCGCTTACTTGGAAGCGATGGATACAGGTCTTCCAATCAGCCAGACCAAAAAAATGGTTGGCCGTGCTTCGGAAAACTTCAGGTTTTACGCGCGCATGGTGGAAAGCCGACTTGTCGGGGATGCCTATCAAGTGGACGACGAATTCATCAACTATACAATCAACGCTCCAGTAGGAGTAGCAGGATTGATCACACCATGGAACGCACCCTTCATGCTAGAAACGTGGAAAGTGGCTCCTGCACTTGCAACCGGCAATACAGTTGTATTGAAACCGGCAGAACTTTCTCCACTGTCCGCTAACCTTTTAGCGGAAATCATCCATAAAGCTGGCCTGCCAAAAGGTGTGTTCAATGTTGTTCATGGGTATGGGGAGACGGCCGGGGATGCGCTGGTCAAGCATCCTGACGTCCAGTTGATCTCATTTACCGGGGAAACGAAAACTGGTTCTACCATCATTAAAAATAGCGCAGATACACTGAAAAGCTGTTCGATGGAACTCGGAGGGAAGTCCCCGATCATCGTTTTTGATGACGCGGACTTTAATCGGGCATTGGATGCCTGTGTATGGGGAATCTTTTCATTTAACGGGGAAAGGTGTACAGCCAATTCACGCCTGTTTGTGCAGGAATCCATCAAAGATCCGTTTATTGAAGCGCTAAAGGAACGAGTGGCTAAAATCAAGATTGGCGACCCATTGAATGCTGCGACAGAAGTGGGGCCACTAATTGATAAAGGCCATTACAAAAAGGTCAGAAGCTACTTGGATATAGCCAAAGAAGAAGGCGCCGAAGTGATTTCGGCGGAAATCCCGGATGAAATCGCCAAAGGGAATTTCGTCGCACCGACACTGCTTCTGGATGCAAAAAATCATATGCGCATCGCACAGGAGGAAATTTTCGGTCCCGTGCTTACCGTCATGTCTTTCAAAGACGAAAAAGAAGCTATTGAACTGGCAAACGATATCAAGTATGGACTTGCAGGCTACGTATGGACAAATGACATCAAACGTGGCCACCGAGTGGCGCATAAAGTCGAAGCAGGCATGTTATGGGTGAATGCGCAGAATGTCCGGGATTTAAGAACACCTTTTGGAGGTTCGAAGTATTCCGGAATCGGACGTGAGGGTGGACACTACGGCTTCGAGTTTTATACCGAGCAGAAAATCATTCATGTGTCGATTACCGATCACCATATTCAACAGTTCGGAAAATAACTGGAAAGGGTGGTGGACACCATGGATTTCTCAATCATTCGTATTGCTCGGACCGTTCTTCATGTTACGAATTTACAGGCTTCCCGAGAATTTTATGTCGATGGGTTAGGCATGATTGAAACGGAATCTGATGAACAGCATATTTACTTGAGGGGCTTGGAAGAACATGCACACCATAGCCTGGTATTGAAAAAGGCGGATAAACCGACAGTCGAAGTGCTCAGCTATAAAGTGGGGAAAGAACAGGACCTGGACGAAATCGAAAAGCTCTTTACATCAAAGAGACTGAAAACGAAATGGATGCCTTCTGGAACGCAGCATGCCATGGGACGTACACTTCGAGTTCATGATAATTCCGGGATACCATTGGAGTTTTTTGCGGAAATGGCAACCGTAGATCGAATGCTCCAGCGATATGACTTGTATAAAGGCGCAAAAATTCAACGAATCGATCATGTCAACTGCGCGGTTCCGAACGTCCAGAAAGCGTACGACTTCTATGTCAATCATTTGGGATTCTCGTGTTCAGAGTACACCGAAACAGAAAGCGGAGGATTATGGGCAGCCTGGCTCTACCGTAAGCCGACCGTCCATGACCAGGCATTCATGAGTGGACCAGGTCCAAGACTCCATCATTTTGCATACTCCCTGTCAGACCGTCTCAGCATCCTTGATTGCTGTGATGTACTGGCGAGCCTGGGCTATGCTGCATCAATTGAGCGTGGACCGGGCAGGCACGGACTATCCAATGCATTCTTCCTCTATTTAAGAGACCCTGATGGCCACCGTATCGAACTTTATACTGGTGACTATTTAACGACAGATCCAGACTTGAAACCGAAACGCTGGGATTTGAATGATCCACTTCGCCAGACATTTTGGGGACATGCGGCACCTGACTGCTGGTTCAATGAAACCAGTACGTTCCTTGATATTGAAACCGGCGAAGAAATCACTTGCAATGAACCCGTACTGGAACAAAGGAAACCGGAAATCATGGCTTAATTATATGTTGGGTACTACTTTATTGATTTCTCTTAGTTCTTTTTGATGGGACATGTTTCATTCTTTATTTTTAGTGGTATGGAGCCAAACAGCGAAGACTCCGGCGGGAAAGCAAAGCTGTTTTGCGGAATATCAAAACACAAGAATTGTCCCAGCCTATAAATAAAATAAAAGGCAGGTCACTCCCATGAGGAATGACCTGCCTTTTGTGTTTTTAGAACATTCGTTCCGCTTCACTCAATTTGTTCATATAAGATACTACTTCTTCCGCAGTAGACATAGAGATGATTGAATCGATATGGCTTTCCATCTCCGCTTTAGACAGCTTGCTGATCTGAGCGCGTGCTTTCAGTATAGATGAAGCACTCATGGAGAACTCATCAAGCCCCATTCCGAGGAGGATGGGAATGGCGATTTCATCCCCAGCCATTTCACCACACATGCCAGCCCATTTTCCTTCGTTGTGGGCAGCATCGATGACGTTCTTCACTAGGCGAAGGATGGCAGGATTAAACGGCTGGTAAAGATACGAGATGCGCTCGTTCATGCGATCGGCCGCTAACGTATATTGAATCAGATCATTCGTGCCAATGGAGAAGAAATCCACTTCTTTTGCGAAAATGTCGGCCATGACTGCAGTTGAAGGGATCTCGACCATCATGCCGACTTCAATCGAATCACTGACAGGGATTCCTTGACCTTCCAGTATTGCCTTTTCTTCAAGGAACAGCATTTTCGCCTTGCGAAATTCTTCAATCGTTGCGATCATCGGAAACATGATCTTCAGATTGCCATGGATACTAGACCGAAGCAGTGCACGCAATTGCGTTCTAAACATCTCTTCCATTTCCAGACATAAACGGATGGCACGCAAACCCAAAAAGGGATTCATTTCCTTAGGCAATTGCAAGTACGGCAGTTCTTTATCTCCACCAATATCAAGTGTGCGAACAACTGTAGGTTTCCCATCCATTTTTTTCAAAACGGAAGAATATGCCTCCAGTTGTTCCGCTTCCGTTGGAAATTGGCTGCGTCCCATGTAAAGGAATTCCGTACGGTATAGACCGATAGCTTCACCACCATTATTGATGACTCCGGCTACATCATTCGGTGTTCCGATGTTGGCTCCAAGTTCAACATGATGGCCGTCCGAAGTGATGGTCGTCTCGTTTTTCAATCTTGCCCATTCGGATTTCTGCTGTTCATAGCTTGCTTTTTTCCCTTGATAGTAAGCAATGGAATCCGAATCAGGGTTGACAATGACATTACCGTCCAGTCCGTCCACGATTACGATTGTACCGTTTTGTATTGAAGACATACCCGTTTTAGCACCGACTACAGCCGGAATTTCAAGTGTCCGCGCTAGGATGGCAGAATGCGATGTGCGTCCTCCAATATCGGTTATGAACCCTTTGACAAATTGAGGGTTTAATTGAACAGTATCTGAAGGCGTCAGATCTTCTGCGATGATGATCACTTCATCCGCTATCATACTTGGGCTTTGCATGGATACACCTAGGAGATGTGCCAATACACGTTTGGCCACGTCACGGATGTCCCCTGCACGTTCCTTCATATATTCGTTGTCCATCGATTCAAATAACCCAATGAACATATTCGCGGTTTCTTGTAAGGCGAATTCTGCATTTACCTTTTCTGATTTCATCTTTTCGATTATCGGACCCAGCAAATCAGGATCGCTCAAGACGAGAAGATGGGCACCAAAAATGGCGGCTTCCTCATTACTGATTTGTTGTGCCGTTTGTTCTTTGATGGTTTCCAGTTCTGCTTTTGATAGCTGTATAGCTGATTCGAATCGTACCAGCTCGGCATCGATATCGGATACTTCCAATTTCTCTACAATCAATTCCGGACTCTCAAGTCTGAACGCTTTGGCAATGGCAATCCCATTTGACGCTGCAATTCCGGAAAGGGAGAAGTTCATCAGTTTCCGATTCCTTCAGTTTTCATGATTTCATCCACTTTTGCCATTGCAGCTTCTTCATCCTCACCGTTTGCAGTGATTTTTACTGTCGCACCAGAAGGTACACCTAATGACATTACCCCCAAGATTGATTTAAGATTAACTTTTTTGTCGTTGAATTCAAGCGTGATATCTGATTTGAAAGTACCGGAAGCGCCCACTAAAACTGAAGTGGGACGTGCGTGCAGACCTTCCCCGCCAGTAATGTTATATTGTTTTTCTATCATTGTATTTTCCTCCTACTAATATAAATTTTTCATGAATGGACAATCAATTCATGAGCGAATTTGATTGCTTATGACTGATTATGATTGATTTTGAAAACGATTTCAAGTATTATCAATTCAAAAGAATAAAGAAGCAGGTGGCTGGATGTTAACAAATGAGAGACATGACTTGATTTTGAGCTTGTTAACGGAAAAGCAGACAATCAAAATCCAGGAAATAGTGGATGCTACTTCCGCGTCAGAATCAACCATTCGCAGAGATTTGACGGAACTTGAGAACCTCGGGAAACTGGAGCGGATCTTTGGTGGAGCGACCGTACCAAGCCGTCATTCAATCGAACCTAGTGTTACAGATAAATCAACCAAAAACCTTCAAGGGAAAATAAGAATCGCAAAACATGCAGCCTCTTATATCCAGGAAGGACAATGCATTTTTCTCGATGCTGGCACGACCATCTTTCAAATGATTCCTTTCTTGCAAGATAAAAAGGTAATCGTCGTTACAAACGGACTGACTCATGTAGAACTATTGAACGACTTGGGAATTCAGACGTATTTAACGGGTGGTTTCATAAAAAGAAGGACAGGTGCACTGGTCGGTTCTCAGGCGATTCAATCTTTAGGTGCATATCGATTTGATCTATGTTTCCTTGGAGTGAACGGTATTCATGCCGACCACGGATACACGACGCCAGATCCTGAAGAAGCAGCCGTTAAGCAATTGGCCAGTTCTCAATCACATAAAACATTCGTCCTAGCAGACCACACAAAAATGAATAAGATAAGTTTCGCCAAAATCTTGGATATTCAACAAGCTGACTTGATTGTGAATGAAGTTAATGAAGAAACGCTTTTGACACTAAAAAAAATGACAGAGGTAAAGGTGGTATCATCATGATCTATACCTGCACGATTACACCATCAATCGATTACACAACATATTTGCCAAACTTTGAAGCAGGACAGCTCAATCGTTCAAATGAAGTGTATTTTTATCCCGGAGGAAAAGGAATTAATGTTTCACGTGTATTGCAACGTCTTGGCGTGGACAGTACGGCTATAGCTTTTGCAGGGGGCTTCACTGGTTCCTACATTGAGCAGTTCCTGAGAAACGAGGACATCAAGACGCAGTTCATACCAATTGAAGATATAACACGGATAAATGTCAAAATTAAATCCGCGGTTGAAACTGAATTAAACGGTCCTGGTCCAACTTTACTGGATAAGCATTTGAACATCTTATTGAATAAGGTAAATCAAATGGAAAAAGGAGATTGGTTTGTCCTTGCGGGACGATTGACTGAATCCATCCCGATTTCTTTTTTCCAGGAACTTGCCTCAATATGTGAAAAAAATGAAATTCAATTCGTTTTGGATACATCCGGGCCCGCCTTGAAGGCATTGGTACGTCAAAAAACGGTATTGATCAAACCGAATCTGGAAGAATTAGGGGAACTGTTTGATGCCGAAATTAATACAAAGCAAGAAGCTGCCCAATATGCACGACTGCTTGTGGATCTAGGGGTAGAACACGTAATCATTTCGATGGGTGGGGAAGGGGCGCTTTTGGTCACTAAAGAGCTTGAAATTATGGCAAAAGTTCCTAATAAACCAGTTGTGAATACAGTCGGATCCGGTGATTCACTCGTATCAGGTTTTATCGCGTCCTATACGAAAGATCAAGATCCCCTTAAAGCATTCCGTTATGGAGTAGCTAGTGGCAGTGCGACTGCTTTTCAATCTGATTTATGCATGAAAGAGGACGTCGACGCAATACTGGATCTAGTTATCCTTAGCCCATTATTAGAAGAGGATGTGAAGAAATGAAAATTACACAATTATTAACCAGGCACACGATTATTTTGGATCTTGAAGCTCATTCAAAACAGGATGTATTAACTGAACTGATCGGTCAGCTCAATCAGGCAGGGAATTTATTAGATAAAAAGAAATTTACAGAAGACATTTTGGCTCGTGAAGCACAAAGTACGACAGGGATTGGAGACGGCATTGCGATCCCCCATGCAAAATCAGGAGCAGTAAAAGTACCATCCATTGCATTTGGACGATCAATGAAAGGCATTGATTATGAATCTCTCGATGGGCAGCCTGCCCATTTATTCTTTATGATTGCAGCTAGCGAAGGGGCCAATAACGATCACCTGGAAGCGCTATCAAGACTTGCTACCTTTTTGATGGACGAGAACTTCAGAAACCAAATATTAGCTGCTACTTCAATTGAGGAAGTGTTAAACGCGGTTACCGAGAAGGAAGTCGAGGTTGATGGACCGGAAGATGAGGTTGCAGTAGAAGAGACTGATAGAGAAGTAAGTACATCGAAAAAAATTCTTGCCGTCACGGCCTGTCCTACAGGAATTGCTCATACGTATATGGCTGCAGAAAAACTCAACGAACGTGCTAAGCAGTTAGGCATTTCCTTGAAAGTTGAAACCAATGGCTCAAGCGGTGTGAAAAACCGGTTGACGGATGCTGAAATAGCAGAAGCGGACGCCATCATCGTAGCGGCTGACACAAAAGTGGAAATGGCCCGTTTTAATGGGAAGCCCGTCATCCAAACCAAAGTTGGCAAGGCAATCCATGAGACGGATAACTTGCTCAATAGTGCAATCTCAGGTGGCGCTCACATTTACCGCCATGAATCTTCAGAAGAAGATTCAGCAGATTCCGAATCTAAAAACGGATTCTACAAGCATTTGATGAATGGTGTATCCAACATGCTGCCATTTGTAGTGGGTGGCGGGATATTGATTGCGCTCTCATTCTTCTGGGGAATCAATTCCAGCAACCCTGATAGTCCTGAGTACAACGCCTTCGCAGCCATGCTAAATACTATCGGTGGAGGAAACGCATTCTTCCTCATGGTACCTGTGTTAGCCGGCTTTATCGCATCTAGTATTGCCGATCGTCCTGGCTTCGCTCCTGGTATGGTGGGCGGCTTAATCGCCATTACTGTAACGGGGGTTGAAGGTGCAAGTGGAGGGTCCGGATTCCTTGGGGGAATTATCGCTGGTTTCCTAGCTGGATATGTCACGCTGTTGGTGAAGAAGATGTTCTCACGATTGCCTGCTGCTCTAGAAGGTTTGAAACCGGTGTTATTTTTCCCTGTCTTCAGTATCGCCATCACTGGGATCTTCATGATGCTTGTCAATCCGCAGTTGACTAAAGTATATACAGGAATTTCTTCCTTGCTGGAAGGACTAGGCGGCACAAATGCTGTAATCGTCGGGCTAGTATTGGGGGCTATGATGGCAATCGATATGGGCGGACCGATCAACAAAGCAGCGTATACGTTCGGAATTGCAATGCTAGATGCAGAAAATTTCGCCTATATTGCAACGGTTATGGGAGCAGGTATGGTACCACCACTTGGTATGGCACTTGCAACCACACTATTCAAAAACCGTTTTACAAAACCGGAAAGAGAAGCCGGTAAAACGGCTTACGTACTGGGAGCATGCTTCATTACGGAAGGTGTCATCCCGTTTGCAGCAGCCGATCCTGGACGAGTCATCCCGGCAGCCGTTTCCGGAGCTGCAGTAACAGGTGCATTGACAATGCTATTTGATATCGCGCTGCGTGCACCACATGGAGGAATATTCGTTATGGGTCTTGTAGATGGGGGCATTGTCAAGGTCTTGCTGTATGCGCTCGCAATTATTGCAGGAGCTATTGTTACAGCGATTGTGGCCGGTCTCCTGAAGAAGAAAATCGTATAATTTGGACATGCAAACAGGAAAGAGTTTTACACTCTTTCCTGTTTTTTTACCGAAAAATGCAGGATTAAGCCGTCGATTACTAGAATAAATTTATTTAGGGCAGACACTATCAATAAATTAGAGAGCGGTGAGGGAAAGTGGGAAATGAAGAATGGAGAGAAGTCTACTACCAATACCAGATTCCAGACGAAATCCTTCTTTTACGACAAATAGAAACTGAATTAAGCAATAAAGGACTATCACTTAGCCAAATCGGGTTTCTACCAATTGACCAACCTGAGACATATTCGATTACTCCTCCTGATTTAATTCCTTTTGCCAGTACTGGCGGAGGGGGTATTCATTTCGGTTTTTTGACGGAATTTCATTCCGTATCAAATTTAACAGAAGCTCCTATCGTATGTGTCACGCCAACCAATGATCCGCCAATTCGTTATATGGCACGGAATATTCGGGAGTTTTTGGACTTAGCATTTTCCGTTCCCTATGTTGAAATGCTGGAAACCATATGGACGTATGATAATGAAAACCAAGTGCATGACTTTGTGGAGGAATTCGAGAAAGATTCCCCAAGCGAGTGGCATAAAAATCGTGAGCATATCCAGACACGTTGCCGGGGGGTTTTTGGAACTAAGAAAGTGAATGTAATCAACTATTTTCAAGAGGTAAAAAAAGAAAGAGCAAATTCAATTTGTATGGATACATTGGACGGGCTGGGTGTAATTGGAGAACACCCATTTATACAAACAGGACAGCACTTTCAATTACCGGAAAATCACAATTACGAAGAAGTGGATGTAGATCGAATGCGATCTTTTCTGATCAAAGCCAATAAAACGGAAAAACTTGCATTCGTTCGTGACGCGAATTATTGGTACATCGCGTCGTCAGGTTACGACGAATCAATCTGGGAATTGATTATTGAAGTACTGATATCATTGAAGCTGGAAGATGAAGCAGAACGTGTTTCAGAAAGGTGCTAAGCATTTAGCCATAATAAACAACCCATCCTAAAGTTAGCGATTTGATGGGTTATTCCTACCGTTCAGTTCCAATCCCCGTATGGGAATTTGTTATAGGTGTATCGTTGGTGTTAGCGCACCAACGATTTTTTATTGTACTTAAATCTTAAAGTAAGTATACGGTTTATCTTCACCAATTTATCGTTCGTTAAGATAAGAGAAATTTAATAAGCAAAATGGACAAATAAGAACGTTTGTTTGTATAATAAGTTTATATACCGCAACTGAAAAACTTTGTGCGAAGGGGGAAGGTAACATGCCACGGAAGTCCGGTATTACAGATGATATAATCATTAAATTGTACAAAGAGGATACACCTTTCAAGGAAATGGAAATGATTACTGGCCTATCAGGACGCGCGATTCGCAATGTAATGTACAAATACGGAATCGAAATGAATAGAGAACAGTATTCAGGCCAACCACGTAAAAACAAGGTGAATGAGGATTTCTTTAAGGAATGGACGCATGAAATGGCTTGGGTTCTTGGTTTATTCGTGACGGACGGTCATATGCATAACAAATATCATAGTATCTATTTTTCACAAAAGGATGAGCGTATACTACAATTAGTAGCAAAATATATGGAGGCAGACTATATTTTAGCACCTTTTGGAAAAACGAAAACAACTCCGACATTGATTATTAATTCGAAA
>Ga0209013_10006007_pt1 | contig 10368 bp, 9 predicted proteins | sample Cruoilmetagenom2_FD_187291 | JGI IMG/M metagenome (GOLD analysis project Ga0209013, IMG submission 187291) | Oil polluted marine microbial communities from Coal Oil Point, Santa Barbara, California, USA - Sample 2 (SPAdes) (version 2) | ecosystem: Environmental > Aquatic > Marine > Oil seeps ...
TATGAACAAAAGAGAAACTGAAATAGAAACAGAAGTTATCTTAATAGGTGCCGGAATTATGAGTGCTACTTTAGGAACATTATTGAAGGAATTAAAACCGGAGTGGAAAGTTAAAGTATTTGAAAAACTCGATAAAGCAGGGGAAGAAAGCTCTAACGAATGGAATAACGCAGGTACAGGGCACGCAGCGCTGTGCGAACTAAATTATACTTCAGAAAATCCAGATGGTTCTATAAATATTACTAAAGCAATTAACATAAATGAACAGTTCCAACTTTCCATGCAGTTTTGGTCTTATCTTGTAAACAGCAAGCTACTAAATAATCCAGAAGATTTTATCATGCCGTTACCTCATATGAGCATGGTACAGGGAGAAGACAATGTAGCATTTTTAAAGAAACGTTTTGAAGCAATGTCAACTAATCCTTTGTTCCAAGGAATGGAGTTTTCCGATAATCCAGAAAAACTAAAAGAATGGATTCCGCTTATTATGCAAGATCGTCCAGCGACAGAAGCAATTGCAGCTACAAAAATTGACTCTGGAACGGATGTTAACTTTGGAGCTTTAACGCGTATGATGCTAGACCATCTAAAAAATCAAAACGTTGATATTAATTACAATCATAGTGTAGAAAACCTTAAACGTACGAGTGATGGCAAGTGGGAAGTAAAAGTAAAGAACGAGGCTGAAGGGAAGATTGAATACCATACAGCAAAATTTGTCTTTGTTGGGGGTGGAGGTGGAAGCCTTCATTTACTACAAAAGTCTGGAATTCCTGAAGGAAAACATATTGGTGGATTCCCAGTAAGTGGCCTATTTTTAGTATGTAACAAGCCAGAAGTTGTTGAGCAACATCATGCGAAAGTATACGGAAAAGCTAAAGTTGGCGCTCCGCCAATGTCAGTTCCGCATCTTGATACTCGATTTATCGATAACAAAAAATCATTGCTATTCGGACCATTCGCAGGTTTCTCGCCGAAGTTTTTAAAAACGGGTTCCATGTTGGATTTAGTAACTTCTGTGAAACCAGATAATTTAACGACTATGTTGGCAGCTGGAGCAAAAGAGATGTCCTTAACTAAATACTTAGTTCAACAAGTTATGTTGTCAAAAGAAAAGCGTATTGAAGAATTACGCGAGTTTATCCCGAATGCTAAACTCGAAGACTGGGATACAGTAGTAGCAGGTCAACGTGTACAAGTTATCAAAGATACAGAGACTGGTGGTAAAGGAACACTTCAATTTGGTACTGAGATTGTTACTGCAGAGGATGGCTCTATCGCAGCATTGTTAGGTGCTTCTCCAGGTGCTTCTACTGCGGTACACGCAATGATCGAAATACTTAATAGATGTTTCCCACAATATAAAGAGGAGTGGGAATCAAAAATCAAAGAAATGATTCCTTCTTATGGCATATCATTAATGGAGAATCCGGAGCTTTTACATGAAGTTCATGCTTCAACTGAAGAGGCACTTCTTCCGAGTAAGAAAGAGAGGGCTTATAGTTAGTTATTTAAAACGTAGAATCTTTAATCTGTCTATATACAGATTAAAGATTCTTTTTTTGATTTCTAGAAATTGAGTAATTTAAAATTCTAATATAAATTAATATCGTTCAATTGGACAAGATATTCTATGAGGAGTACATTTATGTATTTCTTAAAATATTTCAATGAGGAGGACAATTATGCCAAATGTAGAAGTGAAATGTGCCGTATCAAATTGTATATTCCACGCAAAAGGGAATGTTTGTGGTGCCGAAAAAATTGAAATAGATATGGATTACCATGCAAACCACAATAATACTGAGTTCGCTTCTGAATTTGATTACCGCTCTATTTCTGAAGAAGCTAGTCATTCTGCAGATACTTGCTGTAAAACGTTCAGATCTAAAGAGGAATGCAGAGAATAGTATTAGTAAATATTATTAATGCTACGTTTAGGTAACATGTTGGCAATATTGATCTAAGCATTGGGATAGAGGGACTAAAGGGAGTAATCTCCTTAGTTCCTCTTTTACATACTTATTTAAAATAAGGAATTTTTTTTAGTACTACACAAACTGGGATAGCAACACAGAGTCCTACAATATTTTGTACGATGTTTCCAGGAATAGAGGCTGCTGGGATGATCCAACTTTTAAAAATGATTGCTTCACCAAGATAATAGACAACTAGCATAAAAGGAACCGACACAATTGTTGCAATTAAATTAAGTGCTAAACTACTTCCGTTGCGTCCCTTCGACCAAGCAATTTTACCCGCGATATATCCCTGCAAGCCGCGTGCTACAAACGTAATTGGTGCCCATAAAACCCAAGGACCTACTAAGTCGAATAATCCCATTCCAACTGCACCAGCAATAGCACCTTTTTTGGGACCAAACAAAATAGAAGAGATAAAGAGTACGGCAGTCCCCAAATGGACTAAACCACCATTTGCTGTGATAGGTAATTTAATGTTTAACAAAATTGTAGAAACGAAGACAAGTGCGATTAACATAGATGTAATAATTAAGTCGAAAGTACGTACTTGAGAGTAAGTTGTTGTTTTTTGCATAAATAATACCTTCCTTTTCGAATTATTTTTTAAAGTTAATAATTACATTAGCAAGGAATTGGTATTTTTAAAAGTATCAATTTAACGAAAAACATAGTGGTCAGTTTGTAAGAGAGTTTAGAAGTTTCAAGCCTTAAATTAAGGGAATTAAGCTAATCATATGTATTCTAGGCTTTAGTAGATAGTGATTAGTAATTATGAAAACAAATTAAAAAGAAACATTCAAAAGTTAAAAATACTTTTGAATGTTTCTTTATTATTGGTATTAACTGGTTCTGAATATCAAGTTCTTAACAGTCATCGCAATACGATATCGCAATGACTGACTGTCAAAACATATATTCTGCACATTTCCAAAACTTATACATACAGTCCTGCTAAGAAAATACCTAATGCCTCTTCATAAATTTCATCAAATTGGGAGAGTGGCAACGGATTTGTTCCTGTGCCGAGCTCAACAGTAAAGCCTGGTCTGCGCCAATCCTGGATAAACCAGTCTTTATAGCCTGCGTAACTATCAATCGTCTGGACAGGCTCGTATCCACTGACTCTACTAAACTCAGCGACCATTGCTTCAGACTCGGGTGGCTCGAGGTTTTCAAAACCCCAATAGATAACCTCTCCTTGTGTATGAAATGCTAGGACACTTTCAAAATCACCACTCCTAGTCAAATCTACCATTGCAATGGCTTCGGGTTCCGATAATGGGGTTTCACCTCCATAATCTCTCGGACCTGGTAATTTGGGGTTCCGAGCACGTTCTAACTCCCATTCTGCAGGAAATTGATCGTTTAGATCGACTCCTCGAATATTTGCTTTCCATCCGGAAAAATCAGTGCTACCATTATTCCACTCAATTACTCTACTTCTCCAAGGGCTTTCCTCAGAGACCCCATTCAATACAAGGTTCACACCATCTGGGTTCACCATTGGTACTATGGATAAGGAGGCTTGTGAGTACAATGGGAACGTATTGAGCCCTCTAATAGGAGTTTGGTTAGTGAGAGATAATGCGTAATCATTTAAAAAGGTCAGTAAGACAGGAGTTGTAATCCATTCATTTGCATGAAAGGAAGCATTATAATGAATTTTTTTTTCTCCACTACCTATTAAAACTTCAGGTATTTCTCGATTTTCAACCGAATTACCAATTGAAGATATCACCAAAAATGGGTAAACAGTTTTTAATTGTCTAATATCATTCATCATCGTGCTATAATCATAATTCTGTTTTCCATTTACAATTCTCCAAGTTACTCTTACAGGAACGTTAATTGTCTGTCCGATTCCAAGGAACATGGGATTAAGTGTAGGATTAACAAGAAGAAGTGCATCCATTGGAAGGTTTCTTCTACTAGCGATGGACCATACGGTGTCTCCTGGTCTAATTTGGTATGGAGTAGTAATATATCCTGGAATTTGAATACGCATACCTACCGATAGTATTTGAGGGTTAATATCCCGATTAGAATCAATAATAAGCTTAAAGGGTATCTTGAGTAATTGACTATAATACCAAAGTGAATCCCCGGATCTAACGTATACATCCATGTCGTTCTCTCCTTTCAATGAAAAGTCTAATCATAAAAGTATATGAAAATAATCCGAATTAATGAAGCGTGTAATAAAGAGAATAAGTAAAAGCACATCGCAGTCGATGTGCTTTTGTTCATGCTTATTTTTTTCTCATAATAAAACTTAAATGTCGCCCTGCTTGTTTATCTTCTCGATAAGAAAATCCATCTGGGCTTATAAATGTACAGGTAGGATCAATCGTAATTTGGTCCAAGGGGATACCAGCTAGCTCGCATTGTTTTTTCACTGTTAACTGATTGTTAATATGATATTTGTTAGTAGATTCCTTATAATACATAAAGTCATCAGCATAGCCTAAGTTGTTAAATTTCTCATAGACATCCGCATCGACCTCGAATTTCTCTTGACTTAGTGCAGCGCCAATTTGAACATGGAAATCATTTGGATTACAGTTTTCTACCTCTTTTAAGTGGCTGAACAGCTTAGGAGTCACTTCCTTAATCGTCCCTTGCCAACCCGAGTGAATGACACCAATAAGATTATTCACTTTGTTGTAAAAGAAAACTGGAACACAGTCAGCGGTAAAGCTCGATAGAATAATATTTGACTCAAAGGTATACAATGCATCTGTATCAGGTATAGCGGAATCCATCGTTCTTGCTCCACGGCCTTTATCTTTAAGCGTTACTCGATAAAAATTGGCGCTATGAGTTTGATTGGCACAAACGAAATTATCAATTTCACTAGATAGAGAAGATGCTAGTTTTTTACGGTTTTCTATGATGTGCTCAGAATTTACACATATATGTAGAGCCATGTTGCCTTGTTCAAGTTCTTTACTATCCTTCATGGTCATTCCTGCAATTATCTGGTCATCATTTACATACATTATCATGTCATCACCTAAGTTCACTATATATTAGCGAGTTTTAAATGTATAGAAAATACAATGCGAATGTGATTTTGTCTATAGTAGTTCTGGAAATGCTATACTCATACTATTAAATACATCCATATAGGAGAGTTTTATGGTTTTTAAACGACGTCAACTATTTTCCAATAAATGGAGTGTGTTGATTTTAATAATATTAGTTACGGTAATAGCTAGTGAATTTAAAGTAACTCCTTTTAATGGAGAGGATTTCCGATTTGGATTAGGAAGTGCTGCTTTTTTCTTTCTGCTGTTAATATTCCAACCAGCTTCGTTTGTCCTTACGGGTTTTTTGACTGGAATTGCTGTCGTAGTTGTGCGAATCGGGGAAGATTTGTTTTTCACTGGTGATGCTTTTAGGATAACTTTAGAAAATCATATACCTGCATTTTTATTTTATATGTTATTTGCGGCTGGTTTAAGTGTAATCCAGTTAGAAAAATTCAAAAAGACCCCTTTACTACTTGGAGCAATTGCTACAATATTGGAGTTTATAGCAAATAGTATGGAGCATATTGTACGATATTTGTTATTAAACAATATGCATTTTGAGTTTCGAGAATGGGCATTACTAGTATTAGTAGCCATTTTTCGAAGTTATTTTGTAGTGGGTTTATATAGCTCTATTACGATTATGGAGCACAATAAGCGTATGCAAGAGATGTTAGAGGTTGGCTCAAATTTGTACGCAGAAACACTTTACCTACAAAAATCGATGAACCATATTGAGCAAATTACTGCTTCTAGTCATGATTTATATCGTCAATTAAAGAGCCAGAATCATCTTGTTTTAAGTAATCAAGCTTTGAAAATTGCCCAAGAAATTCATGAGGTCAAAAAGGATTCTCAACGTATTTTAGCGGGACTGCAGAGAATCACAACAGTTAAAAGCGATAAGTATTATTTCCTTTCAGATATTGTACAGCTTGTAATCCATGCGAATGAAAAATACAGTGAATTACTTAAAAAGGAAATTGTGATTAACTCTACTCTTTCAATCGATTTTGAGACAGAGCAACAAATACCATTGTTGGCGTTACTGAATAATATATGTGCTAATGCTGTGGAAGCTATTTCATTTACTGGTGAAATTCATATAGACGTTTATGAAGATTCAGACCAAACATGGTTTATTATCCAAGATAATGGAAATGGTATCTCAAAAGATGACCTGGAAATTATCTTTGAACCCGGCTATACGACTAAGTTTAATGTTTCAGGAGTAGCTGCAACAGGTATCGGCCTATCCCACGTAAAAGAAATTATCAATACATTGGAAGGTCAAGTTCAAATTGAATCTTTAGATAAAGGTGCTACTTTTAAGGTGAATATTCCAACAGAAAACATAAGAAAGGGAGGGTGAAATATTGCGTTACTATATTGTAGATGATGACCCAGCAAGTAGAATGATGCTAAGAAAAATCATAACGGATGGAGAGTTAGGGTTAGTAATTGGAGAAGCAGAAAACGGGGAAAAAAGTATACCTGCTATACTTGGTACGTTACCCGATGTCGTCCTGATTGACTTTCTAATGCCAGATTTAGATGGCATTGAAACAATTGAAAAGTTAAGAAGTAGAGGGTTTGAAGGTCAATTTATTATGATTTCTCAAATTGTAAATAAAGAAATGGTAGGAGAAGCCTATAAAAAAGGTATTGAGTTTTTTATACATAAACCAATTAATCGGGTAGAAGTTCAAAGTATATTAAAGAAAACTGCAGAACAATACCGATTGAGGGATTCGCTCTTAACGATAAAGGCATCTTTGGCAAATATCGCTACTGCAAAGCCAACTCTAAAAAAACAAAATGTTAGAGAACTAGTAAAAACGAAGCTAAGTGACATGGGAATAATGAGTGAGGTAGGAAGTATTGATTTAAACGAGATAATAGAAATGCTAATCCACAATAACGATGATTCACCCACTTTTCCTCCTTTAGTAGATATTTATGAGTCTCTAGCGAAGGGAAGAAATGTAGAAGATACAAAAAAAGAAATGAAAGCAATTGAGCAGAGACTTCGAAGAACTATATCATCAGCGATCCAACATATGGCTACAATTGGTTCTATTGACTATACGAGTCGAGAATTTGAGCATTATGCTCCGCGATATTTTGAATTTCAAGAAGTTCGAAGACTAATGATTGAGGTAGGAGAGAATCGATTAAATTCTTCAAAAATAAAGATCAATATTAAAAAATTTCTTCAGATGTTGTATTTAGAGGTGTTGGAAAGTTACCGGGAAATTTAGAAGATTCTTCGTTCGATAAATTAAATGTAGGATTTAGTAGGATTTCATAGGTTATCTTTAAAGTAGTTTTTAAGCTGACTTATATACAGAAAGCGCTTACAAACTAGGGGGATAGCTTAATATGAAAAGAAAGTTTAAGTTTACATTAGCATATCAGATTTTAGTAGGTCTAATCCTAGGAATTATCGTGGGTGCAGTTTTCTTTGGAAATCCTTCCGTAGAAAAATATCTGCAGCCAATAGGAACTATGTTTATTAATATGATTAAAATGATTGTTGTTCCAATCATTGTTTCCACACTAATCTTAGGTGTGGCCGGAACTGGTGATATCAAACAATTAGGTAAATTAGGTGGGAAAACACTTATTTACTTTGAAGTTGTAACAACCTTTGCTATTATCGTTGGATTATTTGCAGCAAATGTTTTCCAACCTGGTGAAGGAATAGATATGTCTAACCTTGCAAAAGGTGATATCGATCAATATGTTCAAACAACTGAGCAAGTGCAACAAGAGGATCACGGAATATTAGATATAATTGTAGGAATAGTTCCAGATAATATTGTTCAAGCAATGGCAGCAGGAGAAATGCTTCCAATTATCTTTTTCTCTGTATTATTTGGACTAGGCGTAGCAGCAATTGGGGAGAGAGGAAAACCAGTGCTAGCTTTCTTTCAAGGCACAGCAGACGCAATGTTCTGGGTTACAAATCTAATTATGAGATTTGCACCTTTCGGGGTTTTTGCCTTAATCGGTGTAACGGTTTCAAAATTTGGTCTGGAATCTTTAATACCACTAGGAAAGCTCATGATTTTAGTATATGCAACAATGATATTCTTTATAGTTGTAGTACTTGGAGGAATAGCAAAATTCATAGGAATCAATATATTCCACCTACTAAAAGTACTAAAGGACGAGCTACTATTAGCGTATACCACGTCTAGTTCCGAAACAGTTTTACCAAAATTAATGGAGAAGATGGAGAAGTTCGGCGTACCAAAGGATATCGTGTCCTTTGTAGTGCCAACGGGATATTCATTTAACTTAGATGGTTCTACTCTGTATCAGGCAATTGCAGCAATTTTCATCGCTCAGATGTATGGAATTGACTTAAGTATTGGCCAACAGGTTACATTGGTGTTGGTTCTTATGGTTACTTCAAAAGGTATTGCAGGAGTTCCGGGAGTCTCATTTGTTGTGTTATTGGCGACTTTAGGGACAGTCGGTATTCCACTTGAAGGTCTGGCCTTTATTGCAGGTATCGATCGTCTTCTAGACATGGCTCGTACAGTGGTTAACGTTGTAGGAAATGCATTAGCTACAATTGTTATGGCCAAGTGGGAAGGTCGATTCGATCAACAAAAAGAAGAAGAGTATTATCATTCTTTAGAGAAAACGGTTTAAAGTATCTTTGATATGAAGTAAGCGTAATCTATAACTACTATATAAAACAATCAATAAAACCGGTTATCCACTTGGATAACCGGTTTTTAGTAACATCAGCTGAGCCTTCACTAATAGTTAAAGAAACCAATTAATATCTTCAGGTTGAAAAGCATCTGTTTATAATATTCACAGCTTAAAACTCAAAATGTTTTTATATCAGAGAAGTAGATGTTGGTCTTGGGGTTTCGTTTTCACTCATTTGTTTTATGTTTGTTGTAAAACTCAAACCCAGGATGATAATACTTGATAAAGTTAACAATACAATCTTCTTTTTCATTTTATAAATCCTCCCATTTATTAATAAATTTTTGTTTAAAAAAAATCTGATTTGCTTTTTGGTAATATAAACTTGCTGCTTTAAATTTGTGATGTTTAAAAAGGTAATCTGCCAATATTATAGAATACTTTTGAACATGACGTTCATCTTGTTCAAATTCAAAATAACTTATTGCTTCCCGTAATACCATTTCGAGTTCGTCCGTTAAATTGTGGTAATGCTTGTATATTTCTAGGTGATAATAATAAGAAATATATTCTTTGGTAGAATTTTTTCCTTCTCCTATTTTATCTAATCCTTTCTGACACCATTTGAGGACCTGTTGATGATCAGATTGTTTGGAATACTGTTTTATAATAGATAGAGTTGTTAGCAAATAACCTTCGGAGTTAAAATCATCTTCTTTAATTTTTAAACTTTGCTTATAAAACTCAATTGCATTTTCATGATTCCCTTGAATTGCATGTAATGAACCTAGATTTTGATAAATCACCTCCTCATAATTAATCAGTTTATAATCTAATGCCAGTTTCCTAGCTAAATTATAGTTCTTTTCTGCTTCTTGAAATTTTCTCATTTCTTTATGTGCAATTCCTATAACGATGTAATTATCAATCGCTCTTTCAAATAATAGATTGTCTTTATAATAAAGTAATGATTTTGATGCGTAATCTATTGCATTAAAAAATTCATTACATTTAGAGTATGTCAAGCTTAGTACATTATAATAATCTGCAATTTCCCATTCTTCAACCATTCCGTTATTTACTAATTTTAATGACATTTCTAATCGACTTAATGCAATTTGAGAGTTTCCCTCCAAATAACTGTAAAGACCCAAATTTAAATTAATAATAAACTTTTGTTTAACTTCTATATCATCTTTTATTTTCTCCATTACATTCAAGGAAGATTGTAGGGCATTCTCCCCTTCATCTAGTATTAACAAGAGACGAAAAATATAAATATGATAACTATAATAATTATTTAATTGTAAAAAATATAGCTTTTGATTGGTGAATTTATGCAAGGATTCTCTTATAAATACTTTATCTCTCTTCAAAATACCAATTTTGTACAATTCGTATAACGATAAGATAACTTTATTTTCCTTTTCACTGGATACTTGATCTATTTCTATATTTAGTTTTTTAAGTAAAAACGTTATTACTTCTTCACTTGGTACGGTTAAATTATTTTCTATTTTACTTAAGTAGGAAGTAGAGCAGATTCCCTTGGCCAATGTAGCTTGTTTCATACTTTGGTTTATTCTTTCTGATTTTATTATATGACCTATACTACTCATTTTCTTCACCCCTTATGAATTAGTAATGTACTAATTCTGGAAAAAAACTAAATATCCTTTTTC
>Ga0209013_10006008_pt1 | contig 10368 bp, 9 predicted proteins | sample Cruoilmetagenom2_FD_187291 | JGI IMG/M metagenome (GOLD analysis project Ga0209013, IMG submission 187291) | Oil polluted marine microbial communities from Coal Oil Point, Santa Barbara, California, USA - Sample 2 (SPAdes) (version 2) | ecosystem: Environmental > Aquatic > Marine > Oil seeps ...
CAAGCACAGCGGTATGCTTGCTCTCGCACAAATGCTTGGAGCAACCAGTAAGGATTACATAAATCCCCAGCATCCTATCCAGCAATTGATATTAAAGGTAATTTCTGAAATGTGCTCTGTGCCAGTGGAACAGATCGCGATTGGTATCGATGGCTGCTCAGCCCCAAATTTTGCCATCCCGCTGTATTCTACCGCGCTGGGATTTGCACGTCTCTGCGACCCAGAGAAGGCGACAATCCCGTTCTCACGTCAACGGATTTCCGCCTGCCAGACAATCACATCAGCCATGACTTCTAATCCGGAAATGGTCGCTGGGCCAGCCCGCTTCGACACAGACTCGATGCGGGTAGGGGCAGGCAAGGTAGTCTCAAAGGGCGGTGCTGAAGGCTACCAGGCAATGGGTATATTCCCAGGAACGCTCTCACCAACTTCCCCGGCTATCGGCATCGCCTTGAAAATTGCCGACGGAGATCCGAAAGATCGCGTTCGTCCAGCAGTTGCCATGCGGATTCTGCAGGAATTGGGGGTATTATCCAGCAAAGATCTGGAAACGCTTTCACTCTACGGTCCAGAATTATCAATAAAAAACTGGCGCCAATTGGATGTGGGAAGCGCGTATCCGGTTTTTTAGCCCGCGGCTAAAGTAATATATTTAATAATTTGTGAACGGAGTTTTCAACGTGCCAGAAGACCTTGTCCGGCGAGCTGCAGACGTCTATGAAACATTGCTAGGGTATTACGGCTACCCGGAGTGGAGAAATCCATTTCCGCCTTTGGATGAACTCGTCTCGACAATACTCTCTCAGAACACTAATGATACCAATCGCGACCGGGCATTTAATGCCCTTCGTTCAAAGTATCCAGCATGGGAAGATGTCAGGGATGCTTCAGAAGCTGAGGTCATTGACGCCATAAGGCCAGCTGGCTTAGCGAATCAGAAAGGACCACGTATCCAGGCCATATTGCGTACAATCACTGACCAAAATGGTTCGCTTGACATAGATTTCTTACACGATTTGTCAGCCGAGGAAGCACAGCAGTGGTTGATGAGTTTTAAAGGGGTGGGCCCAAAGACTGCCGCGATTGTGCTGCAATTCTCACTAAATAAACCGGCGTTTCCGGTGGACACACATATATACCGAGTCAGCGGGAGAATCGGGTTGCGCCCATCGAAAATGAATGTCGAGCAATCCCATCAACACTTGGCAGAACTCTTCACTCCCGATAGTTATTATGCTGCCCACTTAAACATAATTCGCTTAGGTCGTGAAATCTGCCAAGCTCGCACGCCAAAATGTCCGCAGTGTCCATTATCCGATCAATGTGACTATAATCGAGCCGCTGCTGAACTACCAAATCCAACTTCGTCAGGATAATATTCCAGCCATGTAAACAAGTGGGGAAAAGCTCGCTGGACCTCCTGAAATAATGAGTACCAACAATATTTCATTCTGCTTCACAAGCTCTTAGTACTTTGGTACCCATTAACTGAAGATCCCTGGTTGGTACCCGATAACACCCTATAGGCAGGGTTGGATTCCTGCGTTAGATCATATCTGGCAAGTATGGTGTTAGGAATCCCCATTTCTTTGAAACCCGATAAGGTAAAAATGTAATCTGGCAAATAATTACCTGGATTACAAAGAGGATAGGATTTAGGTATAGAATTCGGTACGAGGGAAAACAATATGAAGAAGAAGAATAGAAAAACATCCCGGCATACCCTTCTGTTGAACAAGCGGATGATGGATCGCCTCCTACTTCCATCTTTTGTCCTGGGATTGCTTCTTGGACTCATCTGGTGGTGGTCAAACTTTATGGACACCACAATTATTGAAAACGGTAATAATGCCTGGATTGCTGTGAGTGCGTTTGTAGCCTTAAGCTTCACCCTGCTAGCGTTTGTTACCCGAAGGATGGCTTACGTACAAGCATATAATACGCACCTTCGCATCGTTACCCCATTCTTACGCCTCAACATATCCTACAAGCGAATCCGGAACACTCACCCAGCAGATTTCCATCAGCTTTTCCCGGCAAACCGGGCAAGTTGGGCGCAAACCAGGTTCCTTGCGCCATTCTATGGGATGACCGCTGTCATCGTTGAGATGCATTCTTTCCCGATTTCGCCCAAGCTCTTACGCTTATTCTTACCTAGTCAGATGTTTTCAAAAAACGCGGAAGGTCTGGTTCTTCTCGTACCAGAATGGATGAAATTGAGCACCGATATTGATACATACCGCGGTGTCTGGCTGCAGAAACAAGGTCGAGGTCACCGTTATTCATTCAGCTACGCATAACTTCAGCAACTCCTAGTATTTATAAACATAGCCCTCAGCGAATCTACCGAGGGCTATGTTTATTTAATCGCGAAATTATCGAGGGGGCGAGTGATCAGTCATAGATCACGTACTGGATTAAGAACTGTTCTACTGCTGTGTAGAAGTGCGCCAGTGTCTCCGGCTTATGGAACCCGTGTCCTTCACCTTCGTACAGGTGATAAATATGTGGAATACCTCTCCGCCGTAATGAAGCCACAACCTCTTCAGATTGACTTGGCACAACAACTTGGTCATCTGCACCCTGGAAAACCGCTACCGGCCGCTTGATTTTGTCGAGGTGATATATCGGGGATCTTTCCCGATATATTTCTGCCGCTTCGGGGAGCTTCCCGACCAGTAAATCCATATAATGAGCTTCGAATTTATGGGTATCAGTTGCCATGGTGTAAATATCAGATACGCCATAGGATGTAACCCCTGCTTTGAAAAAGTCTGGGTGCTCCTCCATTGCTTTCAACACTGTAAAGCCGCCTGCGCTGCCACCCATAATTGCTATTCGCTGTCTATCCACTAATCCTTGGTCGACCAGGTACTGAGCTCCACTGACCGAATCTTCGACATCGGATATCCCCCAATTACCCCGCAGTTTGTCCCTGTACACGCGCCCATAGCCGCTGCTGCCGCGATAATTCACCTGTAATACCCCATACCCGCGGCTTGTAAAGTACGATACATCTGCGTAGAAAGCTGCCATCCTCTGGCTAGTCGGACCTCCATGTATAAGTACCAACAAGGGGGGCACCCCATCACTGGAATAGTTGGGGTTCTTGGGTGAATAATATAAACCATGTACTTCCTCTTCAACAAATCCACGCCATTTTACGGCTTCGGCATGGCTATAATAATTTGCTGGAATGACTTCAGCCGAAGACCGGCGCTGGATACTTATCTGATGTGACAGAAGGTCATACACGATAATGCGCCCTGGTGTGGTTGGACCAGAGGCAAGCAGCGCAACTTTGCACCCATCAGGCGATACGGATACTTGTTCAAGCCAGCTGTAATCCGCACCAAGATCTAATTGTTTATGCTCGTTTGATCGCTGGTCGTAGTGCCAGAGGGTGGCAAACCCACATTGATTGCGAATATATACTATGCCCTCCCCATTCGGTAAGAAGCTAAATGTCCGCATACCCTGTACCCAAGCGGGATGCCCATGCTCTGCTTCACCGCTGGTGACTTGGCAAATAGATTTGTCTTGGATGTTGTAAAGATATATATGCCACCAACCGCTCTCGTCACTCACGTATGCCAGATATTCTCCATTTGGGGAAAATTCCGGCTGAAATACCGAAATCTCCCTTCCACCGGCTATACACTGCACATCCTCCATGATTGGCAATCCAGCTTGGTCATCAGTGGCTGACAGCTTGCCGGTATGCAGCGTAGAACTATCCCAGGCCATGAAGGGATGGTTCCAAGATATCCAAGCGAAATCCTTTCCCCCAGGGTGCCAGCAAGGCTGCATATAGAAATCGCTGCCACTGACCAGCTTTTGCGGCCAATATTTACCGGCTGTATCCACAATGGCAATACTATCTTGACCCTCATTGGTGTGGAGGTAGAGGAGCCAGCTACCATCTGGTGATTCAACGGGAGCCGCTGCGCCCCCAAAAGCTGGTGTTATTGGTGTGGCAGTCCCTGCATTCAAGGGTTGGCGCAAGATACGGCCAGAATCCGCCGCAACCAAGTAAATACATCCGTGTCCAACCCCATATTCTCCGCCACCATAATTCAAGAACCCGCGCACGCTCGTATCGCGACCAACATCCTGGAATGCATGGCCGTCGGATGGCTGCAAAACCACAACATTGCATCCGGAACGCCCCTCAACCCATAGCAGGCAGTTGTCCTCCGTCCAGGCAAGGCTGCCCAGTTTAAGATCACTTGCGATGGCATCAGCCCCTATAGGACTGTCCCATAATCCGAACGGTTTTTGAGTGGGCGTTTTACTCATAACCAATAATCCCTTCCTGGTCAAATTGGATATCCTCAAGCGAGCTGATTGAGCTTTCTGGGCAGTTAATCAGGACGAAGAGGTTTAAAACTCCTGCGGTGAATGGGCGTCGGGCCAAGTCGGCATAATGCGGCATGATGAGCGCGCGTTCCGTAGCCTTTGTGCTTGGCAAACCCATACCCAGGATAGGCTTCTTCAAATTCCCGCATAACTTCGTCGCGGCTGTGTTTTGCCAGGATAGATGCCGCGGCGATGCTCAACGATCTTGCGTCGCCTTTGACGATAGAAGTGACGGGACATGCTGCGCCCGGTAATTCAATATAGTCAATCAAAATATGCTGTGCTCGATATTGGAGCTTTTTCAAAGCCCGCGTGACAGCCAGTTGTGTCGCCGGGACAATTCCAATTGAATCGATCTCGCGTGCCTCGGCATACCCAACCCCGAAATCGAAGGCAAGCTCCTGCAGCCGGGTTGCCCATTCAGCTCTGCTGCGGGGGTTCATCTCTTTGGAATCGCGCACGCCAAAAAGCTGCTCAGCAATCCGCGGTTCCGGTGCGAACATCAGTGCTGCAGCAGCTACTGGTCCGGCAAGTGCACCGCGACCGGCTTCATCCACACCTACAACATACAGGTTACCTTGCGACCAGATCTTTTCTTCAAACTGGAAATCCGGCGCGGGTGGGATGTCTTCCGGATCATACTTTTTGATCATATATGCCTTGGGCACCGTTCAATCTAATTTTTAGTAGATCGAAAGCCATACGCGCCGAATCTCGGATCACACTAATCTTGCTGTCCGGGTTGAAATACCAATGGATTGGAACCTCAACGATCCGGTAATTTTTTCTTTTGGCAATGAACAGCACCTCGACGTCAAAAGACCAGCCAGTTATTGTCTGGTTGCGAAATAATTCCTCAGCGATCTCAGCTTTGAAACATTTGAACCCACACTGCGTATCATGCAGACTCGGCAGTGCTAATATCCTGATGAGCCAATTGTAGATACGCCCAACAAAGTGACGATAGTATGGTTCATTAATCCGGACTGCGCCCGCAGCCTCGCGAGAGGCGATTGCGATATCACAACCTTCCAATGTGGGTGGCAGGAAGCGGGGAATCTCTGTGGTTGGCATTGAGAAATCTGCGTCACACATGAATCGATATGTACCTTTTGCTGCCAACATCCCGCGACGGACCGCCAAACCTTTACCGCGCTGCAACTCTTTTAGCACAACCAGCTGTGGGTATTTATCTAGGTGCGCCTGTGCAACCTCGAACGAACGGTCAGTGCTGCCGTTTTCAACCAGGATAACTTCAGCCGGATAGGATTGGGAATTTAAGAAATTAAACACTTGCTCCAATGTTTTGGGCAAGCGCATTTCCTCATTAAATACTGGGATGACGATCGAGAGATAGATTGATTCCAAACGGATTCCAGGATGCTATGTCAAAAATAAAATCACAGCCGCGAGAACAGCAAGTACAATCACATTCACAAGTACCAACACACCCAGTGCCGCCCACTGACGGGAAGAGAAAGGCATTTGCTGTATATACGGGCTGATTTTATCAAACTTTGCTACATCCACGGTGGGTTTTCTTGAACCCCCATCTAATCCGTATTCGTCCTCATAGTCAAATTCGTCTTGCTCAATTGCTAATATATTCTCACCATCGAATTCACGCATGGTGGTATTGAGCACATCGACAATGTTCTGTACTTCTGCGCTGTCCAAAACCAAGTCCCCTTGTACCAAATAGGTCACATACCGCTGCAGCGAGTCAGCTAGAATCACCCGGATACTCGGAGTTTCAAGTTCGATGTGGATCCCCGGAGATGTGACAATCAATGCCGGCTCCGTACTCACTGCAAAGCCACGCCGTTCAAAATAGGTCTCAATTGAGCGTGCCATCCCTGCAGTCCGGGTGATCAGATTGGACTTCGCGGAGACATACTGGTTTTTTCGCGTATCCAACTCCTCCCAAATATCTCCACTCCCGCGGAATACACCTTGAACAGCGCTGATATTGATCACATGGATCCCTGTTGGACCAACAATAATCGCAGGAATGGGGGCTTCAAACCCTTCGAGCTGTACCTCGAGGAGCATATAAAATCGGTTGTTAAGTACCCCTTGGAAATATTTAACAGTTTTTTCTTTAGCTTGTTCTTCCTCACGCCAGCTGCTTCCGGAAAACAAAGTGTGCCATAATTCCTTCAGTTTTATTGTGAAGATGTTTTCCTGAGGCTCAGGAGAGCAATCGATTATCTTCATCGCCATTACTCCAAATCTATAAATTTAAAAGCAAATGACTTGTGAATTCGTCCCTTCACAGTCCCTTAAATTAATCACACTGCGGTGCAAGTTAACTACCAATAGAAACCTGTCTGCCACAATCATAGTGAATGGGTCAGCCCTGGTCCTTAATAATTTCACCAGAGTTAATTCCATTCTTTTTCGTTCAAAATGACCGTCTCTGTCCATTCAGAGACAACAAGTACTCGATAAAATTATACGCCCTAAGGCCATCGGTGTAGGTTTACGAATTTGTTAAGCCGTGTGAACTACAACTTGCTTATTCCCCCTAAATTATCGGCACTCCTGCTAAATCATCGCGTGAGCTTGACCGATCACCGGTCACAATTAATTCACGTTCCTCAATTGAAATCAGGTTGATTGCCAGTGAAGTCTCAAAGGTGCCTCCAAGGTAAGGTGTCCGCTGTCCGATGACAAATTTTCGCCCGGATTTCAGGAGTGAAACGAAGTCTGCCCGTGGAATTAAAACATGATCAGAAAAAATTGCCCCACGCCTCAAATATGCCCTTACCCATTCGACCACACCTTCTGACTTATAATGCACAGCTTCAACAACTCCATCGTACTTGTCTTTAGCCATACGACTCGCTCCACACCTGCTGCTGAATTTACCCTTTAACCATTTATAATGCGCGTAGAATTGGAAATCTATTGTGTCGGGGCGGGCGGACTTGAACCGCCGACCCCCGCGTCCCAAACGCGGTGCGCTACCGGTCTGCGCTACGCCCCGAACGCAGTGAGTATAATGTGAAGTTGCCATTGGCGTCAAGGCGTTTTATGCCTCCCATGGCGAAGTAGGCAGCAAGGAAGATCTTCAACCGTATTAGTGTATATGGAGAATTTGTGTGCCAATGTTCAGACCCGGTTAAGAGTTACCATCTCCATCACGAGCGCCATCTGGAAGATCTGCCTTTTTGGCAGGCAATAGCACAAGTCTACGGGGCGCCGACACTTGAGCTGGGTTGTGGGACGGGTCGAGTGCTGCTGCCATTTCTGCGCGCTGGTATCAATGGATTTGGGGTGGACCACGATTTGGAGATGTTAAACTGTCTGCGATATCTCGCGGCTGCAGATCACCTATCACCGAATGTGCTCTTGGCAGATTTCACCAGTCTGAAGCTTCGTGCCAAGTTCAAGGTCATCTTGCTGCCCTGCAATACGTACAGTACGCTTGACTATGACCAGCGCCAAGCTTTGTTAAACAGCGTTCGCCACAACTTGGCCCCCAGGGGTGTCTTTGCCATCAGTGTCCCAAACCCAGCCATATTGCTGGAACTACCTGAATACAGTCATCCACAAATCGAAGATGCTTTCCCCTGGCCTGATTCAGATGCGATGATGCAGGTAAGCAGCAGCTGGACGCGGACCAGCGACCTGTTTACCTTTACATGGCATTATGACCTGCTCACTCCAGATGGCCGCTTGGAAAGACATGATCGATCCACTACCCACTTTGTCGACACATCAGAAGTTATCCTCTCGGAAATAGAAGCCGCTGGCTATACCATTAAGGAACAGTACGGGGATTTTGATCGATCCGACTTCTCTTCTCATGCCCCATACTTGATAATGATTTTGGAGCAACAACGCTGAATAGGTTGCTGATAACGTTACCCTGTCTCTCAATCCTCATTTCTAACAAAAAAACAACACATCTCATCTGCTTCTCTTATACGACTGATATATCATATTGGCATATTGACCGAGAAATGATAAATCAATACTATTTTAATAGGAGAAAAACGATGACCATTTACATATCCCCCCGCCGCCGGATGGCATACTTGCGTGAAGCAATGAACAACCTCGTAGATGAAAGCTTGGAAGAAGGGCCGAACAACGAGCGCGAGTTGATGCTTGCAGTAGATGTTTGTGCTGAAGAGGAGGCTTATACGATCAAAGCCCTCGTACCTGGTTTAGACTCCGATGATATCAACATCGAGATTTTAAACAACACCATCGCTCTGCGAGGCGAGTTCGAATCTACGGACATAGAAAATGTCAAGTACCTGAACTGCGAGCTCCCCTCAGGTAAATTTCGCCGGGTAATCACATTGCCGACTGAGCTAGACCCTGCCAAATCCGAAGCGAATATCAAGAATGGCGTTCTCGTCCTGCGTGTACCAAAGGCAGAGGTTGACCGCCCAAAGACAATCAAGATAAACGTTTCAGAATAATAAGTCCCTAGAATTATCAAAGAAGGGAAGGCTCGATTGCCTTCCCTTTTGATTCCAATGACTGCCATTGCTGGGTTGGTTTCCAGGTCACCTATCCAGGAATTCATCGCGGTTCAATACGATTATCTTCCGTACACTCAAGAAATAAGATTGGTAATCTTGCATCATGACAAGACGATGCTATCCGATGACCTTTCGTGGTCAGGTATATAGAAAACGCCATACAATGAACACCAGCATCAGGAGCATCGAGATTGGGTATACCCAATCTAATACCGAGTCCACCCGGTCAGCCAATTCCGCTTGTCCATTCATGTCTAGGCGCTTCAACCAAACATTGTATACCACCACCAGCGCGTTGGTAACAAACATTACCAACATGATTGCATCCAGGAAAGTGATGTAGCCAAGGCGCGGATAATTGTCCGCCAGGCTCCAGCTGAAGGCGATAAAAAGCAGTAAATTTGCACTCGCGACTTCGATCCGGCGTCCATAATCCTTGAGGAAAAATGTTACCCACGATACTGCCACGATTAATAAGATCGGAGTGAAGATATTCAATATGTAGTAGCTGAGGTGCCTTGGCGCTGCGAAAATGAGCTTAAAACCAGAATGGATCAAACCATTACTGCCAACAACACTATCGATCTCTGTCGCGAACCCTGTCAGGTCAAATTCATCTTCACCATGTTCAGGATTGATATCGCTATAGCCCTCTAAATCGGCATATGTGTATAACTCTTCCGGCAGGATCAAGATCGTGTGAATGAAAAACTCTTCCCGGTCAAAAGGAAACTTCCGGAAATCAAAATCGACCTGAAAGTTTGTGGTGAACCGCTCTGCATAACGTGCACGACCATCGGGGAATAAGGTCACGACGCGATTTTGGACCCAACGGTTGCCCTGCTGGTTTTGGTATGTGTAGCTTGGCCAACGGGCTTTTCGTTCAGCGACGTAGTTGTTGAACTCATCACCTTCGAAAGTCAGGAAGTCGCAGCTGCATTCTTCAGGGTTATAAGCCAGGGCAGGGTCGGTCCATTCCATCTGCGTAGTAGCGACAGTCGTAAAGAATTCCGATTCCTGGTTTACATCAACGATTTGCTCTATCCTGACACCAATAGCAACTTCGATGGGCTCTTTTATGATATCGCTACCGCCAAGTTCTCCCTGACCATCCAGCACCTCTGGAGAGTTGACTCCGACCAGTAAGCGGTAAGTCCCACTGGTAATCCCCTCATCAGTGGCAGAGCTGTTGATTACTAAACGGAAATTTTCTGAATCAGCAGGAAATCTATACTGTAAGCTTGCTTCTTGAGCCGCACCGGATAGATTGGCGCTGCGGAGCGGTTTCCTGGCGAAGTTCTCCAAGACCAGTATCGGGTGCAGATCACCAGATATTGTGTCGATATAGGCATAGAACGTATCACCAGCTTTAATAGTATTCAGAGTGTAGAAGGTTGAGGTTTTTTCAGAAGTCAACTCACCGGTTACAATATCTAAGCCTTCACCCGCGGGTGTAGATTCGGTATCCAGCTGCGCAATTGATTCACTATTTGCCGTTACCTCACCAGTC
>Ga0209013_10006011_pt1 | contig 10363 bp, 8 predicted proteins | sample Cruoilmetagenom2_FD_187291 | JGI IMG/M metagenome (GOLD analysis project Ga0209013, IMG submission 187291) | Oil polluted marine microbial communities from Coal Oil Point, Santa Barbara, California, USA - Sample 2 (SPAdes) (version 2) | ecosystem: Environmental > Aquatic > Marine > Oil seeps ...
AAAAAGATTTAGCGAATAGCCCGACCTGAAAGGTAACGCCCAAATAACATCTATTTTAAGGTGCAGGATTAGGTTGTAAATCTTGAATTGCATCTATTTTTTGAAGTGTTTCAGGGGTTAATTCTACATGTATACTTTCTATATTTTCTTTTAATTGTGTTAAATTGGTTGCGCCAATTATATTAGCGGTTACAAACGGTTGCTGATTTACAAACGCTAACGCTAATTGTGCTAAACTCAAATTAAGTTCTTGAGCTAAATTTGCATATTTTTGTGTTAAAAAATGTGCTTGCTGGTTGGTGTACCTTGAATACGTTGGAAACAATTTTAATCGGGAATTATCTGGCATTTTACCGTTTAAATATTTACCGGTTAACATACCGAAACCTAATGGGGAATACGCTAATAATCCTACATTTTCACGCAAAGAAACCTCTGCTAAATTAATTTCAAAAGTTCTATTTAGTAAAGAATAAGCATTTTGAATAGATTTGCAACGTGTTAAATTATGGTTATTACTTTCAGATAAATGCCGCATAACGCCCCACGAAGATTCGTTAGAAACTCCATAATTTCTAATTTTGCCTTCTTTTACCAAACCATCTAAAGTTACTATAATTTCTTTAAAATTATCTTCCCATTTTTCATTTGGGTTATGGCTATAATTTCGTTGTCCAAAAAAGTTCATATTTCTTTCTGGCCAATGTAACTGATATAGATCTACATAATCGGTTTGTAAACGCTTTAAACTGTTTTCTAAAGCTTTGTAAATAACTTGTTTAGAAAATCCTAAATTTTCTCGGATATATTTAAAATAATCGTTTGGACCAGTTACTTTGGTTGCCACTACTAATTGTTCTCTTTTTTGATTTTTTAACCAACTTCCTATAAACTTTTCTGTACTTCCTTGGGTTTCTTTTCTGCCGGGAATGGAATACATTTCGGCAGTATCGATAAAATTAACTCCTTTTTCAACCGCATAATTTAATTGTTCGTGAGCTTCACTTTCAGTATTTTGTTGACCAAATGTCATGGTTCCTAAACAAATTTTACTAACTTTTATATCGGTGTTTGAAAGTGTTGTGTATTTCATTTTTTTAATTTTTTATAGAATTCAAATGTAGTAATTTCAAACTGGGTGTTAACCACAACAAAACTTAATTTAGAATTTTTAATTTGATCTATTCTCTTTTTTATGAAATGCTTAAAATAGTGTAACATGGCAAAAAAACCATTTTCTAAAGGATAGAAAATGGTTTTTTATTTATGCTGAGATTATGAAACATACTTCGACTCCGCTCAGTATGACATTTTCTGATTGACGTTTTTTTTAAACTGAAAATTACTTTAATATCGCTTCAATACCAGGTAAGGTTTTACCTTCTAAGCTTTCTAACATTGCTCCTCCTCCTGTGGAAACATAGCTTACTTTATTTGCAAAACCAAATTGTTTAACCGCAGCAACAGAATCGCCACCGCCAACTAAAGAAAATGCACCTTTTTTAGTTGCTTCCGCAATAGAATTTCCTAAAGCAATGGTTCCTTTTGCAAAATTTTCCATTTCAAAAACGCCTAATGGACCGTTCCATAAAATTGTTTTAGATTCTTGAACTACTTTATCAAAAATTGCTCTAGATTGTGGACCTGCATCTAAACCTTGCCATCCATCAGGAATTGCAGTAATATCGCAAATTTGAGTGTTTGCATCATTACTAAAAGCATCTGCTGCAACTACATCTACAGGAATATGAACTTGCACACCTTTTTCTTTTGCTTGTTTTAATATGTCTAAAGCCAAATCTTGTTTGTCATCTTCACAAATTGAATTACCAATATTTCCACCTTGTGCTTTAATAAAGGTAAAACTCATTCCTCCACCAATTATTAAATGATCTACTTTGTCTAAAATATTTTCAATTACTGTAATTTTTGAAGATACTTTTGCACCTCCCAAAATTGCTAACACTGGCTTTTCTCCTTCTTCTAATATTTTTTTAAGGCTACTGATTTCTTGTGCCAATAAATTTCCAAAACATTTATTTTTTGGAAAAAACTGCGCTACTATTGTTGTAGAAGCGTGCGCTCTATGTGCTGTACCAAAGGCATCGTTAACATAAACATCGCCTAACTTAGCAAGTTGTTTTGCAAAAGAAACATCTCCAGCTTTTTCTTCTGGATGAAAACGTAAATTTTCTAATAACAATACTTCTCCCATTTGTAATTCAGCAGCTGCTTTTTCAGCTAATTCTTCAACACAATCAGAAACAAATTTCACTTCAACTCCTAAAATTTCGGAAACTTTTTTTACAATGTGTTTTAAAGAAAATTTATCTTCAATACCTTTTGGTCTTCCTAAATGCGACATTAAAATAACCGCTCCTCCATCTTTTAAAATTTTAATAATAGTAGGTTTTGCAGCTTCAATTCTGGTAACATCAGTTACGCTAAAATTTTCATCTAAAGGAACATTAAAATCTACACGAATTAATGCTTTTTTACCTTTAAAATTTATGTCTTGTATCGTTTTCATTGGTCTGTGTTTTAGTAGTACAAATATAATTCAATTTTGCTTAGACTATATAATTTTCTACGAAAGCGATTTCATTAGAAAAAAGTATAAATAAAATGCTATGTGTCAATTTTTTTTTACATTCGCTTTAATGGAATTTTCTGAAGTATTAGGTCAAGATTATTTGAAAAATCATTTGATAAAATCTATCAAAAATGGTAGAATTTCACATGCACAATTATTTATTGGAAAAGAAGGTAGTGGTGTATTACCAATGGCAATTGCTTATGCGCAATATATATTATGTAGTACAAGTAAGGATAAAGAAGCTTGTGTGTTAAAATGTTCTAAATTAACACATCCTGATCTTCATTTTGCTTTTCCAGTTACCACAACAAGTGCTATTAAAAAACATGCGGTAAGCAATTTATTTTTACAAGAATGGCGAAATTTTATAGCCACTAATCCTTATGGAAATTTATTTGAATGGTTACAATTATTAGGAGTAGAAAATAAACAAGGAATTATTGGGGTTGATGAAGCAGATGAAATTGTTAAAGCACTTAAATTAAAATCTTATGAAGGTGGATTTAAAATAATGATAATTTGGATGGCAGAAAAAATGAATAATGCTTCTGCAAATAAATTATTAAAATTATTAGAAGAACCACCAGAAAAAACTGTTTTTTTATTGGTTACTGAAAAAGAAGAACAACTAATTGCAACCATAAAATCGAGATGTCAAGTTTTACATTTTCCAGCTTTAACTGAAATGGATATTGAAAATGGTTTGATTAAAAATGAAGGAACGGATATTTCTATTGCAAAACAAATTGCAATTCAAGTTAATGGAAATTACAATAAAGCACTACACTTATTACATAATGATACTGCCGACGAACAATTTGAAGCATGGTTTATAACTTGGATTAGGGCAGCTTTTAAAGCAAAAGGAGATGTTACTGTAATTAAATTACTTATTGATTGGAGCGATATTATTGCAAAAACTGGTAGGGAAACACAAAAGCAATTTTTACAATATTGTATTCAATTTTTTAGGCAAGCTATGCTTTTTAATTATGGTGCAACAGATTTGGTTTTTATTCATCCAAAAAGTCCAGGATTTAAATTAGAAAAGTTTGCTCCATTTATTCATAGTACAAATATTTTAGAAATTTCTCAGGAATTAAATAAGGCCATTTACCATATTGAACGAAATGGAAATGCAAAAATTATTTTGTTAGATTTATCTATAAAACTTACTAAACTTTTACATAAAAAAGAAGTTTAATTTTATTATAAAAAATAAAACCCTCTACAATGTAGAAGGTTTATAGTGCTGTTTTTCAATGTGTTATATTATTTTTTGTCGAAATCTTTATTTAAGACAACTAATACTTTATCGGTAACATTTAAAGCAGTATCTCCATACATAACTGTTCCTGTACCAGAGGTTCCTAATATTATTTGATAACCATTAGACTTTGCAAAATTAGCTACTAAACTATCTACGCGTTTTGTAATTTTTTCACTTTTTGTTTTATTTTCATTTTGCAATAGTTGTGCTGCTTGTTGTTGTTTTTGTTGCAACATTTGTTGTTCTTGTTGCAATTCTTTTTCAACTTTTGCTCTTGCGCTAGCCGACATTTTTGAAGCTCTTTGATAATAATTTTGCACCTTAGCTTTAAAAGGAGCTTGTAAACTATCTAATTGTTTAGAAATTTTTTCTTGTTTGCTTTTTAATTGAGTTTCTAAAGCTGTAGTTGCTTTATAATCTTTCATTAAATTTTCAACGTTTACATAACCAATTTTAGTTTGGTTACAAGATGCTAACATTATAGCAAAAACTACGATTACTATTTTTTTCATTTTTAAAATATTCTTTTTTAGGAATTAAAATTACTGCGAATATAAAAACAATTTAGAAGGAATAACCTAGAATTTTTAAGTATTGATAAAACTTATTAAACAACATGTATCCATAAAAATTAATTATTGAAATCAACTGAATTTAAAGCCGTTTTAGAGTGTTTAAAAATTATCGAAATAAAGTTTACTGCTTTAATTGTAAAACAAGATTAAATGGCTTTAAAATTACTTTTAGCTATTTTTTAACACATAAATTAGTGAAGAATACTCTTTTGACCTCATAGCTTTTAAATTTGAAAGTAAACCAACACCAAAAGCCTTTACCAAATTATTTCTACCTGTTTTATGTTTTTCACTTAAAAGGGAAACATAAAAAGAATCAAATTGCATTGGAAGAATTTTTATAACCTTAATTTGTTGTTTAGAAAAAAGAACTTGAATCGATTTTTTTGAAAAATGCCACAAGTGTCTAGGAACATCAAAAGCTGCCCAATATTGTTTATAATAATCCGCATCAAAACTTTTAAAATTTGGAACTGCAATAATTAAATAACCTGAGGGTTTTAATAATTTTTTAATTTGAGAAATATATTCTTCTAAATTTGGAACATGCTCTAATACATGCCATAATGTAATAATGTCAAATTGAGATTCTAAAATTTCATTTAAATTTTTAACAAGCTTACCTCCTATTTTATTACTCGCTATTTTATTTGCATTTTCATTTGGCTCTACTCCAAAAACCTTATAATTATTTTTTTTACAAACATTTAAAAAATCTCCTGTACCGCATCCAATATCCAGTATTTTTTTTTCTTCCTTATCTAGAGAGTCAATTAATTTAATTTTATGATTTATGTTTATTCCTTTTACAAATTGATAAATTTTATCTAATAATGTTTTAGAAGAATCGGTATGTGAAATATAAGCTTCACTTTTATAATAAGAAGGTAATATATCTAAACTAGGCATTGGATAGGTTTCCAACATATCTAATTCTTCATTATAAAGTAAATCGAATTGTTGCCTAGTAACTAAGTAATCTTTACAAGTTAAATATGTATTCTTTTTTATTTTCAATTCAATAAATTTTGATTTAAATAACTATTGTATTGCATTCTCAAACTATTTAAAAAAGAATAAAGTTCCTCTTTAAATTCAGAATCTGATTTTAAATAATCTACATTTCCATCATCCGTAACCGTAATTTCCACAAAATTATAAACGCCAGAAGTTTGAACTGGATCATCTAAATCCGGATCATAATATGGGTCAAAAGAATCCCTTTTGTTTTTTGAAAATAAATTAATTAATGAAATATACTTGCTTTCGTTTACTGTGAAATAAATGGTTAAATTAAAATTTTTATTTGTCGATATTAATACTTTATCGGTAATATATACTCTCCCTTTATATTTAAATACTTTATATCTTTTATCTAAAAACTGTACAAAATTTGAAGCATGTTTTTTATTTAAAAACACAAACTTAGTGTATTTTTTATATTCCTTTTTACTATGTTTTTTAGCTTCTACTATTTTATAAGTAGGAATACTTTTAACGGTTTTTATTGGAATGCAACTTTGTAAATTACTTATTAAAAACAGTGCAAATACATAAAGTAATATCTTTTTAATCATATTAATTTTTACTATTTATACTATCAAAAATTAAGCCATTTGCATTAGATGTTTCACGTGGAACATCTTAATTTATCTTCCCATATAAACTAACAAAACAGAAACGTCGCTTGGAGAAACACCACTAATTCTACTAGCCTGTGAAATAGTTTCTGGCTTAATTTTAGTCAACTTTTGCCTAGCTTCAATAGAAAGTGATTTAACTTTTTGATAATTAAAATTACTAGGAATTGGTACATTTTCTAAACGATTTAATTTATCCGCCTGGTTTTTTTCCTTCTCAATATACCCAGCATATTTTACATGAATTTCTGTTTGTTCAATTACTTCAGTATCTAAGTTATTTTCAGAAACAAAAATTGCAACACTCTTAATTTTTTGAAGGTCTTGAAAAGTTAATTGTGGCCTTGCGGCAATTTTAAACAGCTTCATAGATTGACTAATAATTGCCGAACTATTTGCTTCTAAAATCGGATTAATTTCATTAGGCTTAACGCTTGTCTCTTTTAAAAATTTAACAAATAAATCTGTTTTATTTTGTTTTTCAACCACTCTATCCATTCTTTCTTTAGAAGCTAAACCTAACTTAAATGCCAAAGGTGTTAAACGCAAATCTGCATTATCTTGCCTTAACAATGTTCTATATTCAGCTCGAGAAGTAAACATTCTATAAGGCTCTTCCGTTCCTTTAATAATTAAATCATCAATTAAAACACCTATATAAGCTTCATTTCTTTTTAGCACAAAAGGTTCTTTATTTTGCACTTTTAATGCCGCATTTATTCCTGCAATTAATCCTTGGGCTGCAGCTTCTTCATAACCTGTAGTTCCATTAATTTGACCTGCAAAATATAAATTGGTAATTAATTTAGTTTCTAAGGTTTTAGTTAATTGCGTAGGTGGAAAATAATCGTATTCTATAGCATAACCATATCTTAAAAATTTCACCTTTTCAAAGCCAGCAACTTTTCTTAAAGCTTTATCTTGAATATCCTCTGGTAAAGAAGTAGAAAAACCATTAACATAAATTTCAACAGTATCCCAACCTTCAGGCTCTACAAAAATTTGATGACGCTCTTTAGTAGCAAATCTATCAATTTTATCTTCAATAGAAGGACAATATCTTGGACCTACACTTTTTATTCTACCATTAAACATTGGAGATCTATCAAACCCTTCTCTTAATAAATTATGGACATCTAAAGAAGTATAACTCATATAACAAGACCGTTGCTCTTTTAATGGAGTAGTTGTTTTTAAATAAGAAAATTTTTCTGGATTTTCATCTCCAGGTTGTTCAATCATTTTAGAAAAATCCAAAGACCTAGCATCTACACGAGGTGGCGTTCCAGTTTTCATTCTACCTGATTCAAAACCTTTTTTAACCAACGCTTCTGTAATTCCAATTGCTGCACTTTCACCAGCTCTACCTCCTCCAAAAGTTTTATTTCCAATATGAATTAATCCATTTAAAAAAGTACCTGCAGTTATAATAACTGTTTTCGATTTAATTCCAATTCCTAAAGCGGTTTTTACTCCTATTATACTATTCTCTTCAAACAATAAATCGGTAACCATCTCCTGATAAAAATCTAGATTATCCGTTTGCTCTAACATGATTCTCCACGTTTCAGAAAAACGCATTCGATCACTTTGAGCACGAGGACTCCACATTGCAGGACCTTTAGATTTATTAAGCATTTTATACTGAATAGCAGTTTTATCCGTAACAATAGCGCTATAACCACCTAAAGCGTCAATTTCTCTAACAATTTGACCTTTTGCAATTCCTCCCATAGCTGGATTACAACTCATTTGAGCAATATTTTGAAGGTTCATGGTAATTAATAAGGTTTTAGCTCCTAAATTAGCACTTGCCGCTGCCGCTTCTGCACCCGCGTGACCTCCTCCTACAACAATAACATCGTATACTGTACTAAACATATTTTAAAAATAAAGTTCCACGTGGAACAATTAATTTAATTTTTGTAAACAAATAGCTTCCTGATTTCTCATGTTTTCTGCATCTTCTGGGGTTTTATCTTTATACCCAAAATAATGTAAAACACCATGAATAACCACTCTACTTATCTCGCTTTCAATACTTTGTGAAAATTTTATAGCATTTTCTTTAACTCGTTCCACAGAAATAAAAATATCTCCACCAATCTCTTTACCCAACGTATAATCAAAACTTATAATATCGGTTAACGTATCATGCTGTAAAAACTCTTTATTCAATTTTAGAAGATAATCATCATCACAAAAAATGTAATTTATTTCACCTTCTTTAAATCCATAATCTTTAATACAAGAAGCAATCCAATTACGTATTTCATCTTCATTTTCAAGTTTAAAATCGGTTTCGTAATTAAATATAATCATGTTAATTAATTATGCGTTTTAAAGTATTCATTTACTTTTTTCTTATAAATTGTGCGCAAAGGTAAGGATTGTCGATTTAAAATTTCATTTTTATTAAAATACTCCTTTTTAAATTGTAAGCTTTTAGCAGTTTTTGGTAATAAATTTTGATCACCAGATTTAGAATTTCTTTTAGAATCTTCTCCTTGTTCTTTTAAAGCTTCTTCTAATTTTAGCAATTCTACTTTAATTTCTTTCATTTTTTGAATGGACTTTTCGGTGATGCCATTACGTAACATTTCTTGTTCTAGCTCCTCCATTTTTTTTGAAGGATTATTACCATTACCTAATTTTGAATTTTTGTTTTTTAATAATTGTGCTAACATTTCCTTTAAAAAAGCTTGTTGTTTATAGACTTCATAAAGTTCAGAATTTTCTTGTTCGCTCTGCTCTCCTTTTTTACCATTTTTAGATTTTGCTCCTTTTTCTCCACTCTTTTTTCCAGCTTTTTTACCTTCTGCCTTTTTAATTAAATCGCCTTGTTTTTTTATAATATCTGGCAAACTGAATTCAGGAGAGCCAGATTTTCCTTTTCCAAAACTCGGAGAAGCATTCATTAAACTGTTTAACAATCTACTTAATAAATTAGCTAAATTATTAACCGAAGTAATAACAAAACGCTGATCCGAAGCACCTGTTTCATAATTATTTTCTGAAAAATCTTGAAGCGCTTTATTAATATAAAAATGTGTATTTGAAACTTCTTTTTGAATTTTACTCGTCATTTTAACCATCCGCAGGGACAGTACATAAATGCTATCATCAATATGTTCAAAATATTTTTTTAGGGTTTGTTGGGTTTTTAAATTTTTGGGATAATCAGGATTCTGATTATCTATTGTAGATGAAGAATCGAACAAATTTTCCTGCATAAATGAAAATTCTAATAAATTATCTACAATTTTTCGTAAATCATCAATGTTTTCATCAATTTGTTCCCCTTCGGAAGTTTGCATAGATTTTTCCATTTTTTTGGATAATTCCTTCATCTTTTTGGCTGCTGATTTTTGGCTTTTTCCCGCATTAGTATCTTTATTTTGCAATTGCTTTTCTGCATCTTCCATTTTTTTATGTATCTCAGAAGCTTCTTCTTTATACTCTGCTAATTTCATTGGTCTATCTAATTGCATATTTTCCTTATGCAATTCTTTTAAATCCTCCTCGATTTTATTAAAATCCTTTCCTATTTGTTTTTGTTTAGCTATGCTACTATCGGTTGCTTTTTCAAAAGACAATTTATTTTGAACCTTAGATAAATGTTCTAACTTTTCACTAATTTGGTTGGTTTTTTGTTCTATATAAAATCGTTTAGTTAATTCTAATAAACGTTCTAAACTTTGTTTATTTCGCTTACTTTTTTGAGTTAATTCCTCTAACTTTTTTAATAAATCTTCTTTTTGTAATTTTTTAGACCACTTTTTTAATTCGTTAAGCGTTTTTTCTTGATTAATTAATTTTTTAGTCTCTTCAATTCTATTTTGCAAATCTTTCTTTTTCTCTTTATTGTTTGGTACAACTAATTCTTCTTTTAAATTTTTATCTAATGCATTGGTTTTCTTCAAAAATTGATTTAGATAATTATTTTGTCGTTTTAAAAATTGTTGTAATAACTTTGTGTCTTCCCAGTTTATATTGGGTTTATTTTCAATTCCTCTTTTTAATTTATCTAATTCATTAGTAGTTTTCTTATTTTTTTGCAAGGTGTTTGATAAACTTTGTATGTTGTTTTTTTGCTCATCTATCACCTCTTTATTTACTTCATTCGCCGTTTTAATATAATACGAAAAAAGTTTGCTTTTTGTCCTTTTATTTCCGTTAACTCCATCATTATCAAATACTTCAAAAAACATATTATAATTTTTACCCGCTTCTAATTTTTCGTTAGTTGGAAAAATATAATAAAAATCAGAAATACCACTTT
>Ga0209013_10006012_pt1 | contig 10363 bp, 10 predicted proteins | sample Cruoilmetagenom2_FD_187291 | JGI IMG/M metagenome (GOLD analysis project Ga0209013, IMG submission 187291) | Oil polluted marine microbial communities from Coal Oil Point, Santa Barbara, California, USA - Sample 2 (SPAdes) (version 2) | ecosystem: Environmental > Aquatic > Marine > Oil seeps ...
CGTCCGCCTGGAACGGAAATCAACTAGAGCGGTTACCAGAGCCTATTCTTTAAAATACCCGGAACACAGAGTTCCCAGCACACAAGGGTTTTATACTTTCTTATTCTTTTAAAAAAACCGCCTCGACATTTATCGAGGCAGACTCATCTTTATTTTAATCCACTTATCGTTAATTCTTTCACAGGTAAGAACATTTCACCCGTATTCATGTACGTAATGGTGATTGAATCGCCAACTTCCAAATAAATCGCTAGAGGCGATACTTCAGTGGATACTAAATAGTTTGTTCCGTCTGTCAACATGAACGACACGAGTGTGAAGTCACCAACCCGTTCTTTGTAAACACGCTCTACTTTGCCGATGGTTTTAAGTTCTTCCGCACTTGAACTTCCATCCACGCTACTGCCACCACGTTGCAATGCCGTTTTATATAACTTCAATGCCTCGTTCGGTGTGTTTGCAAAAGCAGATATTTCCGGATTGGCTGCAGAGACAATAAAGTAATTTTGCAAGAAGCCGTTTGCATCCAGAACAGGAGTCAGCCAACTTGCTTCCCCGTAAAAGTTATAAAGAATCGGCATTTCACCTGACCATTTTTTCTCAATGAATTTCTTTTCAATGATCTGAAGGGCACCTTGTGAATCCATATAGGATTCTTCCAAGTTTCCTGTGTAATACGTCGCGACACCCGTTCTGGCATTCGTCAGTGAATAGCCTAACATCGAATCGACGCCTTCTTTAGGACTCGAGAAATCGGTAAAGTAAAACATTTTTCCATCTTCATTGAAGATCGGGCTGACATTGGCTTCCGTGCCTTCATCCGATGGAAGTCTCACATCTTTTTTACCAAATTTACTATTCCAGAATCCATGAATATAATTCCCGAAATAACTATTTTGCAAACTAACGACGTCTGCAGAAATCGCACCGTCAATAAAGTCTGGCACTTCTTCAAGACCGTATGTCTTAATATCACCCGATTGGGGGTTTACTACCGCAACGCCCGTCACTTCAAAACCGTTACGAGCGGAAATGAATTGACCAAATGAGCGAAGGTAATGTGGTTTTCCTTCATCGTCAATTTCAAGTTGCATGTCGCCACGGAAAATGGTTTGTGGCATTTCCAGGCGCAAATAACGCTCCACATTTTTGTTGAAGAAAGCCGATGGTGTATACGTCATTTCCGCATCAATAAACTTCGGATTGTCAGCTGAATCCGTGGCACTCATGGTGAAGTAACCAGGGGTCGTATCACCATTCATCCATTTAAAGAAACCCGAGAATTCAACTGGCGCAATATAAACAAATTCATCGCCCACTTTTTGAATTTGCAAGTTTCCTAGTTCGTAGTAACTCGTATTCGGAACTTGCCCAAATGCTTTTTTCATTTTATTGCGAACGAATTGTGGTGGTACACTTGCCGGTGTTTTCGTTTCATCGAATGCCTCGATTTCAACTTCTTGTTTCATTTGTGCCGACTCGAATTTTTCATCTGCATTAAACAGGACCGCACTCAACAAATACCCCGTAAATACGAGCGAAGCCAGGAATAGCACGCCTTTAACTAAGCGCTCTGTGCCTTTTGCTGAAAACGCACCAATTCCCGTGGCGATAATGGCTAATGGCCAAAGTGCCGTTGGATTTCGATCGATGTTCGTTAAGTAGTAGAGAGCAAACAGTATGATGGCTAAAATAACAGCTGTGCCAATTATTCCAGGGACGATTCCTTTTCGTTTTTCCTTCGGTAAGGTCAATGGCATGATCAGTAGGGCTGCAATTATGGCAACGACAATGCTATAAACAATGGTCAATCCCATTTGTCATTCCTCATTTCTTCAAGATTCTACTTTTTAATACGGCTGAGGTGGTGAAAGGTTTCAAGTGGGAGTAAAAACTACTGAACACGATTAAATCGGCTCCCACTTTCTAAAAGAAAAAAAGTGACTGCTAACTAGTAGCACTCACTTTTCAATTGCTTATGAAATTCCATTGAATTGTATGTTCTAGCTTGTTTGCCTCTTACCACTGTAAACTCATATAAACTTCATCCACATATACATCATCTATTTTCATCGCATTCGTTTCAAATCCAAACTGCTGAAAACCTACTTTTTCATATAGGCGTATGGCCGGTTCATTTGTATCGACGACTGTTAAATTAATCTTCTCCACATGTGGCCACCGTTTCGCATGCTCAATTGTTGCTTGTAAAAGTGCCATCCCCACTTGTTTCCCACGCACCCGGGGGGTCACATAAACAGCAAACAAGTTGACGCGGTGACGAAGCTTTGGTGCCCCTTCTTTCGCAATGGTCATCGTACCCACCAATTCTTTATCGAAAAATGCACCTAATGTTGAACTTCCTTCGGCATTCAGATTGCTTGTCACCCGCTCGTTTGGATTGACACGTGAAATCGCATCTTCATACGTAGTTGCAAATGCTTCAGGATTTTGTTGCAATGCTTCAAGCCTAAGCTTCCAATACGCCGTGGCATCGTGCCCTGTTAATTTACGAATCTCCATTTTCAAACCCTCTATTCGATAGAAAGTGATTTGTTTTTCATCCATTTCGCAATGGCCTGTTCATCCGGTTTATCGAGTTTCGAAAGTTCGGAAATCACCCGCTCCACACGTTCTTTCGGATGATTTTGACTCAGCTTCGCTTTGCCTACATAAATTCTATATCATAAGATGTCGCAAACTCTTCCGACCTGTCCATCTTGCAAACGGACTTTTATGCCGTGAGGGTGTTTTGGCGAATTGGTCAGTAAATCCTTCACAATTCCCGTCGTTTTGACCCCTGAACGTTGATCTTTCTTCAATATCACATTCACTTTTAGTCCTGGTTTTACATCTGCACGAATTTGGCCACTTGCCATTGTAATCACCCTTTCATTTCTTTTATTTTATCACAACAAAACCCGTACTTTGACAACTCTGAATTGTCAAAGCACGGGCTCTTTTTCATAGTGCCTGTCATTTTTGATTATTCGAAATAAGTTTCCAAGTCATCCAGCATCAATTCTGCCGCTAAGTAGCCACCCGCTGTGTTCCAAATAACATCGTCTACTTTGAATACTTTATTTGCCTTAGCAACTTCTAGGTTTTGAAACAATGGATCATTAATCCACTCTTCTTCTAATTTCGTTGCTTCTTTGTCGCCCGTTTCATATGTGAAGTAGAACAAAATGTCTCCATCCATCGCTGGAATGCGTTCTTTTGTAAGACCACGTTCTGCGAAGTCATCTACATCTTGCTCAGCAGGTCGAGCAAATCCAAGCTGTTCCAAAATCACACCCGAGAATGAGTCTTTATGGTAAATTCGAACATCTCCCGCCATAAAGCGCACCATCGATACTTCTTGCTGCGTTTGATCACCTAAAGTGGCTTTCAAGTCTTCGATACGTTGATTGTAAGCATCCAATTTTTCTTGGCCAACTTTTTCTTTATTAATTGCTTTTGAGTATAGTTTAAAGTTTTCTTGCCAGTCGCCACGTAATGTTTCGGCGAATACGGTTGGGGCGATTTTGCTCAATTGATCATATACTTTTTCTTGGCGCATTTTATTTCCGATAATTAAATCTGGTTTAAGTGCAGCAATCGCTTCTAAGGAAGGTTCTGATTCCGTTCCAACTGATTTCGTATCTTTCAACTGTTCAGCCGTATGCTCGTACCATGTATCTCCTGTAAACGCCTCGATTGCCCCGACAGGCGTGATTCCCATAGCCAAGACGGCCTCCACACCTTCGTTTGTCAATACAACAACACGCTTAGGCTCACCTTTAATCGTTGTTTCTCCCATTGCATGCGTGACTGTGTAACTTTCCTCTTTACCTGTATCTTCACTACTTGTCGTAGGTTTTTCATCTGTTTGTCCACATGCAGCTAAAAAGATCAGCATGAAAGCTGTTAATAGAATCCCGTATTTCCTCATAGTTCTTCCCCTTTTCATCATTTAATTGAGAATGAATTTCATTTACAATTAGTACTTTATATGCTACGATTTTATTTGTCAACAATCGTTTTCAAAATAATTAAACAGAGGTCTACTATGTTACATACAACTACCACACGTGGATGGGGAATTGTGATCGGCACCGCATCCATTCTATTTCTAATGTGTGCCAGTTTGGTATATGGCTATACAAATACTACTTGGAACGATGCCTACTCGGCTTTTTTCAATCCAACGACTACAAATGAGCACCTGATTATTCGTGATGTCCGGTTTCCCCGTGCATTAATTGCCGCTTTTGTCGGTGCATGCCTTGGTGTTTCAGGTGCCATCATGCAATCCATCACGAGAAACCCCCTTTCTTCACCGAGTATTCTTGGGGTGAATGCAGGTGCCAGCTTCTTTGTGGTTGTCGGGGTCGTTTTCCTATCTGTTCAAAGTTTGCAATCCTATATGTGGCTGAGCTTTGCAGGTGCCACTTTTGCGTTCTTACTTGTATTCATTTTAAGCAGTACCGGCCAGGAAGGGCTTACTCCTCTCAAATTAACATTGGCGGGTTCGGCCATCACTGCATTATTTGCATCGTTCACGCAAGGTCTATTAGTGTTGAATGAAACGGCTCTTGATCAAGTATTATTCTGGTTGGCAGGTTCAGTCGCCAATCGCCCGCTGGACTTATTGATAAACGCACTTCCTTACATATGCGTTGCCCTCCTGCTCGCCTTTTTGCGTGCAAAAGAATTGAATGTCTTGAGTATTGGTGATGATGTGGCGGTTGGTCTTGGTCAACGAACCGTATGGATCAAGTTTTTCTTTGGGGCATGTGCAGTCGTTTTGTCTGGATCTGCAGTAGCAGTAGCTGGTCCAATTGGTTTCGTCGGTATCATCATTCCCCATGTAATCCGTTCTTTTGTAGGACTCGATCATCGGTGGATTCTTCCTTATTCCGCAATTGGTGGCGCAGCACTGTTATTAATGGCGGATATCGGTAGCCGTTACGTGTTAATGCCTCAAGAGTTGCCTGTAGGTGTCATGACGGCCCTCATAGGGGTGCCTTTCTTTATTTTTGTAGCTCGCAGAAAGTTGGGGATTTAATAGATGAAGATGTTTAAACGAATTGATTTTACCCAACATCCAGTTTATGCGACGCTTCTTGTTTTTCTTGTAGTTCTTACGGTCATGATTTTGTCTGCCGGTTCTGGGGAATTCCCATTATCCCCGGCAAACGTATTGGCTGCACTTTTTGGATTCGGAGATGAATTTAACCAAACGATTTTAATCGACTTCAGGCTACCACGCATCGTGATGGCTCTGTTTGTGGGAATGGCACTTGCGGTTTCGGGGGCAATCTTGCAAGGCATTACGAAAAACCCCCTTGCCTCTCCGGATTTGATTGGTGTGACAGCTGGCGCTTCCTTTGCTGTCGTGCTATTTTTGGCCATGTTCTCGGATGAAAACAATTCTTTGACCGTGAGCATTCAATGGTTGCCGTTGTTCGCCTTTTTAGGCGCAACGATCACGGCTTTAATTGTTTTCTCATTATCTTGGAAAAATGGCATTGCGCCATTCCGTCTTTTGCTAATTGGGATTGCGGTCGCCGCTTTTATGCAAGCCGGAACCACTGTTTGGATCTTGATGGGTCCGATTTATCAAGCAAGCCAGGCGACTATTTGGACCACGGGAAGTATTTACGGTGCCAATTGGTCACAAGTTTACGTGTTGATGCCATGGGCTTTATTGTTAATTGCGATTTCCTTCTTGTTACGCAGACAGATGAATATATTGGAACTTGGGGACGATATTGCAACGGGAGTCGGATCTCGTGTTCAGAGAAACCGCGTTCTATTATTGTTGATTAGTACCGGATTAACCGGGGTGGCTGTTGCCTTTGCAGGTGGTATCGGATTTGTTGGATTACTTGCACCTCATATTGCTAGAAGAATCGTAGGACCGAAGTTTCAATCGATGGTGTTCTTTTCAGCAGGTATTGGAGCGCTCCTTGTGCTCATTGCGGATTGGATCGGGCGTGTGGCATTCGCTCCGATAGAAGTTCCAGCAGGTGTATGGACGGCTGCTGTCGGGGCACCGTATTTTATTTTTCTATTAATGACACAGCGGAAAAAGGGTGGTGCTTAATGAATAGCTCTGTCGCGAATGACATGCTCTTAAACTTTCGTTGGCACCATGATCAATCACCATTGCACAAATTGACATTAGGAGATTTATTTGATGAAACTGTTCGTAATCAACATTTAAACCGATTAGTGAATGAATTTGGGAGCCCTTCGAGAGCTCATGCTGCTTCGATGACCGCGAAACGCATCGGTTATGTTGCAGCTCTTATGATTTACGCTCGCATTAAACACAATGTTTTAATAAATCCAGTTAAATGTACATTCATAACAATCCCGGAAGAATCAGCGAAAGCTGGCTGGCTACCCGTTTATTCATTTCCACTTGCAACAGGAGCCCCGATAGAGTCGACAATTGAATGGGTAGCGAAAGAACTGTATGCACAACTACTTGTCCCTCTTGTTGAATTGCTTGCCAAAGAAAAAGGCATTTCACGCGTTGTATTGTATGAAAATCTGTATACCTACATGAAATGGGTCTTCATCACGAAACTTCAAGAAGGCGCTACATTTCAGGAACTAATCGAAGTTCCTATCAGTGATTTTGGAGTAGTGAAACAACATCCCATTGCAACTTATGCAAATGAGCAAAAGTCTACACGCAAAACCTGTTGTTTGTATTACCAAACAGACGGAGCAGTTAAATCATGTAAATCTTGCCCACTTTAACAAACCAAGCCGGAAAGATGACAATCTCTCCGACTTGGGGTTTTATAGATTAAGGAAGATTAAAATTCGAATAAGCTCTGGTAACCGCTCGAGTCGATTTCCGTTCCAGGCGGACGCGTTCCGCGGGGCGGGCGGTGAGCCTCCTCGCTCCGCTGCGGGGTCTCACCTGTCCCGCCGATCCCGCTGGAGTCGCCGCCTTCCACTACAATCAATGAAGTGAGTAGTAACCAACCAGAATAGTTAGCGTAGCTTATCGCTAAGACACGACTAGATGACTCTAAATTAATATAGGGATCATACAAACCGGTACTGAGTCATGGAAAAGTGCAGATTTTTTGACAGGGTGGCAAAGTACTTAGTACATCCTTTTAATTTGCAATATGGCATTAATCTGCACCTTTCTATGTAACAAGTGGTTCTGTTTTTAATAATAAAGAAAGTATAGTAGCCGAAATTTCATCTTCGGATACATTTCTTAATAAAGGAAGATGTCACTTTTTTACTTAACCCAAAGAGCTTTTATTAGCGACACGCAGATTGCAAGGGAGCGACGGACGAAAACCCGCAGCCAGATGGTCTGGGAAAGGAGGGATGGACGAAGTGACAAAGTCACGGAGTCCACCCTCTTTATTCTTCAGCCCATAAAGCAGCTGGTTTGAGCCAAACGCTAGTTGAAATCGGCAGTAGCTTTTGAATGAGTTTAGATCTTTAGGAACAGGCACACTTTGTCTGGTTTTTCTTATTTTAGGTAAAACTAAAAAAGTACAGAATAATCATGATACCAATAACAGCAATGACGATTCCGATAACTACCGATGGAATAATGAGCGTCGCAAAACCTTTCCAGCTAGAAAATTGATGTACTTCCCCAATGGCTTGGCTTTGAATGACCACCATCCAAATCGAAAAGACGAACATCACGAAAGAAGATACAAATAACCATAACAAGGCACCTCCTGTAAAGTCGGTTGTACCGTTTACCAGAAACATGTTATTGGCTGTGAAAATAAAGGAAAGAACCCAAAATGGAGTCATCCAGATACCAGGTATCATGACAACACCCACCGCTTTCCCCATGTCTTTAAACGTCCCGCTCCCTCCAAGCCACTTCCCAAATACCGTAAATATGGAGGTTGATATCACCCATGTTAATAGTCCAAGGAGTGGCCCTAAAAGGACGATTCCAAGAATCACAACCCAAAGTGCCACATCAAAATTTTTGCTGAGTTCATTTCCTCCATTTACCGAGCTTGCAATTCCCGAGATGGCAGCAAGTGCAAGTGAGTAACCCAACGTTTTATTGTCTAGGACATAGCGGACTGTTTTTCTTGTCGAAAACCATACCGAAAAAAAGGGGTTCACTTTTTCATTTTCAAGCACATAAGTACGTTCTGTCATATTTCAATCCTTTCAATTCTTTCTCTTTCTATATATACGGTTCATTCACAAAATTATTTTAGTTATTTATCGGGACATACCCAGTTTTCTCTACCAAATCTTGTCCTTCATCCGACAAAATCCAATCTATGAAGGCCTGTGCATGCGGGTTAGTCGTGCCGGCCGTGATTGCGTAAAATTCGGATGTGATTGGGTACGTACCCGATCGGATTGACTCTTTGTCAGGATACACGCCATCCACTTCCAGCAAACGAATGTTATCGTTTTTCACCATTTCCGTCGAAAAGAAACGGAAAGTATAGCCAATCGCATTTCGGTAATTTTTATATTCACTGACTTCACTGATGACCCCACCCATACCAGATACTACATTCTCCGTCGGTGCTTCCATCAAAGGTACCCGTCCCATGAATGAGTGCATGGCCGTTTGACTGCCACTTTCTGTCGGACGCTGGAACGGGCGTAACGAATCATTTTTCCCGCCAACCTCTTTCCAGTTCGTCACTTTCCCGGAATAGATATCCCGGATTTGTTCACTGGATAAACCTTCTACAGAATTTTTCGCATGTACGAAGAACACGAATGCTTCACGGCCAATCGGGGTCATGTTGAGTGTGACACCCATCTTTTCTGCATATTTCAGCTTGGCTTCAGATGGCTCCGCAACAAAAATAATGTCCGCTGTGCCCTCGATTAAGTTGTTGTAGGCCTCGGGTGTTTTGGAAGCCCTCACTGTAGGATCAGCGAAATGGTACTCTTTCTTAGGATAGGTAGCTTGAACAAAGGCTGAGTACAATGGGTACAGTGCCGTCGCTCCATCCAGACGGAGCAAGTTTTCCTTGGGCAATTGCAACGATGCAACATCCTCCAACGTGGCTACCTTCGCCCCTTCCGAATTCGGTAGGTACTGGAACAAATCCACTTCCGCGCTTACCGTTTCCATATTTTGTTTATAGAGATGATTCGCCAAATAGCCTCCAGCACATACAAATAGGAAAGCTACAGTGAGCACCAACCCTTTTTTGGCTTTCCTCTTTTGCAGCAAACCAAATGTGTGAAACACAAACCATAAGAAAAGCGAAAGACTTGTCACTACTATGAATGGAACGTATATGATATCCCCATTGAGCAATGGAATAATTGAAGCGAAAAAGGTAAAAAACACAAGTACGCTCAACATAAGAATGGTATAAAACAAATTTGTTAAAAAGTTCATTTTGAAACGAATCCCCCAAATTCTTGACCTTTTAAAATAGTAAATACATGGCAATCTTTCAAATTAATTATACAAATAAAAGAAGGTGAGCGCCAGGACCCACCTTCTTTACCATTCTATTATTCTAAAATCTTGATGTTAACCTGTTTACGTCCCCAATTAAACGCATCTTTTTCATCGGGAATAAAGACATCGATAATGTTTCCTTTTATGGCACTGCCAACATCCCCTGCGATAGCTTCACCGTAACCTTCAACCCATACTCGCGACCCTAGTGGAATCACCGTTGGATCGACTGCAATTACTTTTTGGTTTGGATTCGAACGCAGATCCATTCCCGTTGCCGTTATACCAGAACAACCAGAACAATACGCCGTGTATGCTGTAGCTGTGACAGTCATCTCTTTTTCGGCTGACTCCGTTTGGGATGGTGCTGCCGTTTTTGTTGTAGCTGGCTGTGCAGTTGTATGTGCAGAAGCAACCATAGTTTCATTAAGGACCAGCTTATCCCCTGGCAAGATTATGTCACTGGAAAGATGATTTGCTTTCATTAATTCATCCACGGATAGTTGATTGTTTTTTGCTATGTCAAATAGTGTATCGCCTTTTTTTACGATATGTACTGTTTCTACGTCTTCCACTTTAAGCTTTTGAGATGGATAAATACGTGTGGAATCCAGCTCGTTCCAAGTCTGTAGTTCTTCGACACTGACGTGATTATCTTGGGAAATCGACCATAAAGTCTCCCCTGATTGTACCGTATGAATGTCAGATGCGAATGCTTGACTAGCTGTTCCTACTGATAATGCTGCGATGGCAGTTAGTGCAACGAACTGTTTTTTCATGTGATGAAATTCCTCCTTTTCACTAACAAGCATTAGCTTACCACCCGAAGATGTCAGGACCATTGCAAAGTCATGAGGAGGAGTTATCAATTAGATGACGTGATTTTGCGTCTTGATATATTCGTAATATTAAATCTTGCACATCAAA
>Ga0209013_10006013_pt1 | contig 10363 bp, 8 predicted proteins | sample Cruoilmetagenom2_FD_187291 | JGI IMG/M metagenome (GOLD analysis project Ga0209013, IMG submission 187291) | Oil polluted marine microbial communities from Coal Oil Point, Santa Barbara, California, USA - Sample 2 (SPAdes) (version 2) | ecosystem: Environmental > Aquatic > Marine > Oil seeps ...
AAGGTTTATCCCCCATATTCAATAAATCCTTACCTTAGGAAGAACAACCAACTACTTCCTATGATCGGTTTCTTTCGTAAAATTCGCAAACAACTGGCAGACGATAATAAGCCTCTAAAATACATGAGGTATGCTATTGGGGAGATTGTATTGGTGGTTGTGGGGATTCTGATTGCGCTCCAAATTAACGCATGGAATGGAGAGAGGAAGGATAGGAAATTAGAAATAAATTACCTCGAAAACCTTAAAAAGGAATTGGTGTTTAATATCCAACTTGCACTTGAGCAAAATGAGTTCAGTGATTTTCAAATAAAAAATGGAGAATTAATCCTTGCTTCGTTGGAAAGCAATTTTCGTCAAAACCCAATGGAATTGGTTATAGCACTAGAACATATTGGGTGGAATCATGAAATCATTTTTATAAGTGATGTTTGGGGTGAGTTGTATGCAACGGGAAATATTGGAATTATTAAAAATAATAAGATTAAAAGCAAATTAACCGACATTTATAATGTAATGAGCCTGGTCAACAAGTTTCAGGAGAACGAGTGGAGTGCATATAATTTTGGTGTACGGAGATTGCTCGGCGATGTCCTGTCTCCTGCAATTCGGCTGAAGATTTATGAAAATTTAGAACCAAGTGGGTATACTGGAGAAAAAATTAATATTCCAAATCAGGACAGGACAATTGAAAAACTGAAAGACCTGGAAGGGCTAAATGGCTACATTGTTGATATTATTGGAACGCGAAAAACTTCTAATGTTTTTATGCTTGGTCAAATTGAAGGAATGAAAAGCGTTATTGCCCTTATTAATAAAGAATTAGAATAACGAAAGGCTAACAACATATATAAGCAATTAAAATGGCTCATATACAATACCGTTACCATGCATATTAATAGCGAATACAAATCTCCATGAATACTATACGCATAAAAAGCCAGATACTTTGTTGCTTATTCACGATATTTCTAATTGTCCCAATTAACACATTTGCCCAAGACAATGAACTTATTGGTCGCCAAGAATTAATCGATGATGCCCGACAAATGTTAAGTTTACTTGAAAATGTACACCCTCAACCTTACTTTGCAGGAGGAGGCAAAATAGCGTTTCATCAACGGTTTCAAAATCTTTTAAAAGCTATACCAAATAATGGGATGACACGAGAAGGATTCAGGGGACTTCTTAGCCCATTTTTTGCTTTAGTAGGTGATGGACATACACATGTTTATCCGGACTCCCCATTTAATTTTTCAGGTTTGCCATTACTATTTTATGTAGTGGAAAAAGACTTGTATGTCGCTGGGGTTATTGAAAAAGAACATAAAAACCTTTTTGGTGCAAGATTGCTTTCAGTGGAAGGAATTCAATTTAGTGAAATAGTAAGACGCACACAGCAATACTATAGTGCTGATAATATATATGGAACTTTGGCAGTGTTGGGGAATTTTGAACATCTTTTAACTAAAAGAACTGTATTAGAGGATATTATTCCTGAATGGAAAGACAATGCTCTTATTAATGTTTCATTCTTATTACCTGATGGAAACACTAAAAAGGTTCAATTTGAAGCTAAAACAAGACCAAATTGGGAATTAATTAGGCCTGATCTTAACATAGAGTTGCCCTTATTAGAAGGGCGTGAATTTGGTTGGGGGTTCATAGGCGCCAATAAGGATGTCGCTTATTTACAAGTGCGAGGAATGATAGAAAATCGTGAGACATATGAAAAAAGAGCAACATACTCAGATGTTTCAGAAGATGCTCGAGTCTATTATAAGTCTATCTATGGGAAAGAAACAAACGAACCAATCGATAAGGTAATTGCAGCACTTCCCTCTCTCACTGAAACATACACAGACCTCATTGTTCAAATGAAAAAATCAGGAGCCAATACTCTAATTATAGACTTAAGAACAAATACTGGTGGATGGGCTTTCCCATCAGATATGCTAATATATTTTTTGTATGGAAAAGAAGCTTTGATAAAACTCCACCAACGAACCAATATAGCAATCCGTAAACTATCACCGTACTATTTAAATGATTATCCCGATGAGTCCCTTGATAACATTAATAACTCTTTGATAAATGGTAAACCACGCACGTTTAGCTTGACTGAATACGATTATGATTTTCGTGATTATGAAAAAATGGAAAATGGAAAACTCACTTCTGCGTATGCAAAACAAATAGTCGAAGATGATTTAGCTCTTTCAAAAACTTTCTATAACGAATATACAAAAGGTACTCATTCAAACTACTACATCCCAGCCAAAGTAATGGTGGTGACCAATGTGGCAACTTTTAGTGCCGGCTTTATGTTTGCAAAGTCTTTAGAAATAATGGGAGCTACTGTAGTAGGGAGCACCTCTTCACAAAACGTAATACAAATGGGGGAAACAGTTAGTTATGAGCTCAATAATTCGAAACTTGGCGGAAGTATTTCGCGTTCATTTCTGGTTCATGATACCGACCTATTAAATTCACCTGACCAGAAAAACACTTTAATCCCACATTACGAATTGACTTATGAAAAGCTTAAAGAATACAAGTTTTCAAGGCATGCCGAAATCCTGTACATTCAAGACATAATAAGTTCTGAAAACTAGAATCTGTTAACCTAGTTGAAATGAAAAAATCATTATGAAGCATAAATCCTGGACAATGGTAAGAATAGGAAAAATAAAATAATAGGTAAAAATAATATACCAAATATTGTAGCTGGAGAATTGATAGTAAATACGTATGGTAACAAAGTATATAAAAAATAGGCGGGATGGTTGTAATTATAAATGTTGTAGCTCGCTCCCATCTTGAGTAACTTGATATCCGATTACCTGGCAAACGCCTACTTTTGATATACTAATCGTTAGCCTTCATTATGACACTTTACGAATACAAAATGCTTTCCGAAGATGAGCAGTATGATACAGTATTTGCTAAAGGCAAGTTTTTAGATATTTATATTGATGGCAATACCAAGTATGTCCTTTATGCCATAGATATGTTTTTTGTTGAGGTTATTTGGAATAATGAACTGGATGAGATCATAGGTAAAGGAGTATTCAAAGAAGTTGACAGCTTGGATAAGTATAGCAATGTTCCTAAGGAGATTTGAGGATTAAAACAAACATCTTTCGTGTGTGAAAAACTAACCTCGATTTAATTTATAGAATATTTAACGGCACTTCCCACGGATGTAGATAGAACTAAACGGTAACTAAGAAATTATGGTATAATATCACTTATATGGTATGCCTAATGGAATACAAATTATTAGAATAAAATTTTTCCTATGGAATGTGCCCCAACGGTATTGATAAAATGCGTTTTAATGCATTTTATCTTTTGTTAGTATTCGTTAATGGATTGTTGAAATTATTACTGATGAAAATTAATGCGTCATCCAAGGCAGTGCGGAAGTAAATTCCATTATGCTTCCCATCCCTTACCCGGTACTCATGGGCAATTTCCAAATCACGTAGTTTGATATGAAATAGGGAATTGCCTTTATACAAGTGGTCATCGTCACCAATATCAATGTAGTACTTGACTTGACTGATTCTTTTAATTGACAAATTGCTAATGAGATAAAGGATACTATTTGCATTCCAAAAGTCATTTATCCTTGCTGTGTTCCTATTAATTTCTCCAAAAGCACTTTTATAATTTTTCAAAAAATACTCATATGGCATCTCTTCAATCTGTTCGTCAGTTCTAATAGCAGCTGCCAGGACAGCACAGGCATTAAATAATTCTGGATGGTGCAGACTATATAGTAAGGCGCCAAATCCTCCCATTGATTCCCCTGCTATTCCTCTAATAGCTTTTTCCCCTCCACATTTAAATCTCTTTTCAACAGCAGGTACAAGTTCTTCAATAAAGTAGTCTTCAAATTGATATTCACCATTTATGTTGTTCAGGTAAAATGTCATTTCTGCATCGGGAATTACAACTACCATTGGGTTAACCTTTCCAGTCGCAATCAAACTATCCATTTTGCCTTGAAATCCTCCATCCACTAACCTGTGATGTAAGTCAGGTCGAGTGCCGCTTCCATGTAAAAGATAAAGGACTGGATAGACTTGCTGAGAAGAGTCATAGTCTGGTGGAAGATAAATGTTGAACAGTTTGTCCTTGGAGAGAATTTCACTCTTAATTGATACGTCTGTCAAGATTATGCTACCCTGAGCAAACGAATAAATACTAGTAATACACCCTAAAAAGAGAAACAGATATGTTTTGAGGATTATCATCTTACTTTAATTGATATGACTACTAACAATGGGATATCATCATTGATGATATCCTACTTATGTTTACTAAGATATTAAATCTTTGTTGTCCATAAAGGAGCGGTCCTCAAAATGGATATAAATTTCAGTTGTCTTCGCAGAATTGTGCCCGTAGAGTAATTAATCTGTTCTATTCTCTAAAAGAAGGGATTGATTTAATTTATAGGAAATTTCACGGGACTTTACACAGATGTAGATAGTACTAAACAGTAACTATGTTTAACTTGTTTATTTTGTGGATATTAGGTACTACGTGGAGAGTTCCATAACTCTGTAAATATAATTTCAAAATCCCTTTAGGTTTGTAATTGAAGAAAATGATAAAAATCAAAGAGTGTATGTTTAATCATTTTACTTTCGTGTCAAACCGTGATCAAGTTTGAGCAGGTTACTATCTTTTAATAGACAACTGTTTCTATTGATAGGCTACATTTATTCAGGTAAATCAAACCCGCTGTGAAACTCTTGCATACATGAATTATCAGGCGCTTTCGTCGGATTATCAAAGAATTCCTTTAACATCATTATGGCACAATCGCCTCTATCTACTGGAGAATGGGCTACTCCTTCAAAAATGAATAAGTAAGCGTTTTTTTGCTTGTCCAACAATTCTTTCGAATAGCTTGGCAGGCATAAATAATCCATTCTACCTGATAACATAAGCATTGGAACATCTGTAACAAATGAATTATTTGCATCCACGCTATTTACTTTCCACACCTCTTTTGCTTTATTCCAAAAATAGGGGCCGAACATAGCGGTGGATGTACCTTTTATTAAATCGGCATATTCTCCATCAACAGGTATATTTTCTGGTTTTATATCAGATGTTTCTGAAAGAAAAACGCTAAGCGATAATCCCATACTAAAATCAGGTATTGGAAATATCAATCCCGGATTGTTAATAATTGGGCTATAATCTCCCGCAACCAATTTCTGTAGCGTTAATGGCAATTGCGTATTCGCATACATTTGATTAAATAACCATACAGACAATCTTGACCCGGTTAATAGTATTTTATGTGTACTTCCATCAACCCGGTTTTTTACCATAATGGTATCGGGTTTTTCATTTAACCTTTTGATTAAAGCTAAAAAATTTGCTTTTAGGTTAGGGTATGCATCCGCATATCTGGGATCGTTTTCACACATATAAAACATGGAGTCCAATGTACTTATCAAGCTGGTATGCATATGATAGCCACCTAAGTTAATATCCATAACCCCATTCATAACCACACTTACCAATTGATCAGAATGATTCATTAATAAATATTGAGCCACCTCGGTACCATAAGAAGTTCCAAATATGGAAAATTTTTCATAACCAAGATGTTCCATTACATAGGCAATCTCATTTGAGGTTTCCAATGTATTAAATGCAGATAAATCGATGCCTTGTTCTTCGAAGCGATTATATGCTGCTGCAATGGAGTCTAAATACAGATCAATAGTCTCATCAGAAGTTAAATTCTTTTCCAGTAGTGATAATTGAAGTTCTTCAAGTCCCCGAATACCTAAATATGGCTTTGAATATTTCAAGCCTCTTGATTCAATAATTACAACATCTCTCTCATTCAAAAATAAATTTCCCAAACCTCCTGCAAAATCAGGAACAAAGCCATCTATATTGGATGACCCTGGACCACCCTGGCATAAAACAAGTGGCTCGTGTGTGGCGCTATCTGCTCTGCATTTGAATACGGCAACAGCAAGTTTAATGGTTTTTCCATTTAAATTATCAGCATATTCGGGAACTTCCATATATCCGTATGAAAACTTTCCGCTCAAAAGTAGCTCTTCGGGTAATTCGAGTGGACAATCTGACGATGTGAATTTCCCTATATTACTATTTTTATTGCATCCAATAAATATGATAGTAGAAATGAGTAAGCTTAAAACAAGGATTTTTTTCATAATAAATAATTATCCATTATTTCGTTTAAAATTGTTTCTAACAATGTGATAGCATTATTGATGATATCCTACTAAGGTTATTAAAATGAAAATATTTCGATATGAATTCATAAGTGCTTTTTAAACCTCTTAATGAGAATAAATAAATTTACTCCTATTCTCAAGTCTGGTAAATGATTTTAATCATCAACTACATGAACCTTTCATTTTAATGTTATCGATTTAACTCATAGAATATTTGACAGCGCTTCTTACAGATGAGGTTAGTTCAAAACAGCAACTAACAATTTATGATATAGGATTACTTACTTGGTAAGGCTATTTGAATACAAATTATTGGAATAAAATATTTCAGTACCTTGTTAAGGTAACCAATAACCAATACTACACATGACCAACTTCTTCCGTAAAATCCGCAAACAACTGGCTGATGATAATCAGTTCTTCAAATATGCAAGATATGCCATTGGGGAGATTGTGTTGGTTGTGGTTGGTATTTTGATTGCTTTACAGATCAATAATTGGAATGAAGTAAGAAAAACAAAGCTCAATGATGAGATTCAAAGAGAAGAGATTATTCGTGAACTATACACGGAAATGCAATCGAAGATTTTAGCAATAAAACACTATAATGACCAAATGCAACACCTCATAGAAGGAACGGAATATCTATTGAAATCAATAGAAAATGATAGCTTGAAGATTGAGAATGTTCCAAATTATATGGGCGCACAATATAAAGTGATTGGATATACGAATTTAAGTCAAAATACTTTCTATAATGAAATGCGCATATCGGGAACTTTAGGTAAGATAAGAGATGATTCTTTATTGGCGCTGTTAGAGGAATTTTATTCTAGTTATACATCATTAGAAACAAATTCGACTATTTATAAATCAACAGTAATAGAGTTAGGCGATTTTTTAATGAGAAGTACACCTCTAAAAGAAAAATATTATTTTTATAACAACAATACCTATAGTTTTGAATTAATTAAAATACTTTATCCTCAAGAACGATTTATCAAAATCTTAAGAAGGCTTTTCTCATTGTCAATGCAGAGCAGAAATATAGTTTTACCACTAAAGGAAAAAGCCCAAATTATTATTGAATATATGGATGAGGTCTATCCTGATATTTTAGAAAAAGAACAACCAACTACTTCCAATGATCAACTTCTTTAGAAAGATCCGTAAAAAACTCGCAGACGATAACAAGCCTTTGAAATACATGAGGTATGCCATTGGAGAGATTGTATTGGTTGTGATTGGGATTTTGATTGCATTAAGCATCAACAACTGGAATCAAAACAGACTTAACCAACTAGATAAAAAAGAAATACTTTCTAAACTACAAATAGAATTTCAAGCAAATAAAAACATATTACAAGATTATAAAATTAAAAATGAAAGGTCCATGAATTCTAATATAGCGCTCATGAGTCTAATAGGAGAAACCAAGGAAGTAAAAGGAGATAAAGGGCATCCTTGAAAAAGAAATATTGAAGTAGCAGCCACCATAATAAGCATCTTTTGATGAGCTTATTTTCTGGTCTAATTATTCCTCTTATGATGAAACTAATGCCCATAATACGAAGCTTTTTGCGGTTTAGTTTTTATCATAACGCCATTATTATTGTTTGAAAACCGTACTTTAAAAAACCAAAATCGTTGAAATGAGTAGTAGAAGAAAATTTATTAAAAATGTAAGTGCAGCAACCCTTGCCACAGCAGTTCCTTTGGGCCAGGTGTCGGCCAAAAACCCAATTAAAGATAGAGAAGTAGTGAATGTTGGCCTCATTGGTGTTAGAGGGATGGGATGGGCAGACCTCAGTTCTTTTCTTAAAAACAAGGGAACAGCATGTATTGCACTTTGCGATGTGGACAGCGATTTGTTGGAAAAACGCGCAAAGGAAATAGAAACAAAAACAGGTCAACGCCCAAAAACTTTTAATGACCATCGTAAATTTTTAAAAATTAAAGAAATGGATGCCGTTTTTGTTGGCACTCCAGACCATTGGCACTGTATTCAGATGATCGATGCCTGTGCGGCAGGAAAAGATGTATATGTAGAGAAACCAATAGCCAATAGTATTCACGAGGCAGATTTGATGGTAAAAGCAGTACGCAAGTACAATAGGGTAGTGCAGGTAGGCCAATGGCAAAGAAGCGACCCCCATTGGCATTCGGCCTTTGAATATTTGGATTCCAGTGCCCTGGGCAAGATACGGCAGGTGAAAGCCTGGGCAAATGTAAATTACGGTCGCGGATTTGATGTGGTAGCGGATGCTGAACCTCCCCAGGGTGTGGACTACAACAGATGGCTGGGGCCGGCACCAGAAAGACCTTTTAATAAAAATAGATTTCATAGTACTTTTAGGTATTTCTGGGATTATGCGGGGGGCCTTATGACCGACTGGGGAGTGCATATGCTGGATATGGTTTTACTTGGTATGAATGCCACTGCGCCTAAATCTGTAGTAGCCATTGGCGGTAAAATTGCATTTCCCAACAATGCAGCAGAAACTCCGGATACGCTGACGACAGTTTATGATTTTGGGAATTTCAGCTTTATTTGGGAACAATTTATGGGCATGGGCACATCGCCATATTTAGAAGAATCTGGTGAACCTGGAGTGGCTTTTATTGGCGAGAATGGTATTTTGGCCATCAACAGGGCAAGCTGGAAAGTGCTACCCCTTCAGCATGATGGTAAATACTTAACAGAAGTATTACCACCCCGAAAAAGTCGTGTCAGCGGCCTGGATGCCCACACTGCAAATTTCTTGGAATGCATCAAAAATCGAAAAGATCCCAATTGTACTATTGAAATGGGAAGAAATGCCGCCCTGGTAGCCCATTTAGGAAATATCGCCTACCGAACTGGTAAAAAGCTGCAATGGAACGATGTGGAAGGCATAGTCTCTAATGCATCTGAAGCCAATGCTTACATAAAACCAAATTATCGGTCGCCATGGCAATTGTGGGAGGGGTAAGTGTTTTTGTGGCAACTAGGATAGAACCGCACTAACACTTTAATAGATAATTCCATACCTTAAAGAGGACCAACCAAGTATTCTAGTTATATGATAGGCTTCTTTCGTAAAATCCGCAAAAAACTCGCTGTTGATAACAAGCCTTTAAAATATATGAGGTATGCTATTGGGGAAATTGTTTTGGTTGTTATTGGGATATTGATTGCACTTCAAATCAATAACTGGAATGAGGACAAGAAGGTCATGAAGTACGAATTAAAAATTCTTCAGGAACTGTACACAACTATTGTAAATGATATTGAATTTCAAAAGATACAAATTGATGAAAATAAATCTTCTGTCTCCTCGGCTGAAATAATCATTAAAAGTTTTAATGAAAGTTTGCCCTATTCAGATTCTTTAAATTTTCATTTTAAAAATCTTCTTAACAGAAGAATCAGTTTGGTTGCGGATAATGCCTATCAGAATGCGAAGCAGTATGGATTGGATTTCATGGAAAATGATTCGCTAAAACAAGAACTAATATGGACCTATGAAAGAAATGCTAAAGTACTTGATGATATAAACGAAAGAGATAATCTCTTTGAGAATAACGTAGCAATTCCCATATTCATAGAACTCTTTGACAGGGTTGATTTCTCTGATGATTTAAGCAGGTTTGAAATTATTAGAAGCATATCGCTTTTAGATTTGACACAAGATTCTTCATATAAAAAAATGTTTCCGTTAGATTATAAAGCATTGAAGAAGAATAACAAATTTAAGAGCATAGTAAAATCAACAATGAGGATCTCTGTTTATATTGAATCACTAGTGAGGTAACATCCTTTCTTCTCTTCGACTTATTTATTCTTCTTCTAGCGTTTCTTCAAAACCGAATATATCAATGCTAAACCAGCAATAATAAGTAAAATGGGAACTAAGGCAAATTCCGGTTCGAAAAATTCCCACAATCCGCCCACGATAAAACAGCAGCCCACAATTACCCAAAACCCTTCCAGTTTCAGGCCATAGAATCTGCGGGCGGCCTGTCCACCTAACGTGATGATGCCAATAACTAGCAATCCGATTGCTTTTTCCACACCGATGGTAAATGCTATACCCACCCAAATAAAAAATAATCCCCAACCTATTGCCTCTATAGTCCGG
>Ga0209013_10006014_pt1 | contig 10362 bp, 7 predicted proteins | sample Cruoilmetagenom2_FD_187291 | JGI IMG/M metagenome (GOLD analysis project Ga0209013, IMG submission 187291) | Oil polluted marine microbial communities from Coal Oil Point, Santa Barbara, California, USA - Sample 2 (SPAdes) (version 2) | ecosystem: Environmental > Aquatic > Marine > Oil seeps ...
ATTTGGGTTTTTTCATTTGTAAAAGCTGACGATAATAAGAATAAAGCGTTATCTAATGGATTAATATAAAGTTAGAGGTCAAAAATGAGTTCACTGCAACTGCCGGGGCTGTCAACCGGAATTGATACAAAGGCATTGATCGATCAGTTGATGGCTGTCGAAATACCGTCTTGTCGGGATCATCAGAAAACATCATTACTCCAAAATAACTACTGTCGGATAGCCCAAAATTCCAGATCAAGACCGGGGAAATCCCCTCCTATATGCAAGGCAAAACCACCCGAATTCTGTAGATCTTTCCAAAATTCACTTTGTCGCTCAAGCTCGAAATATGCATACCCTGAATGAAAAGGGATTTGTCGTGGCGCAACCGCTAAAGGTTTAATACCTATACCTGGTATGGCGGCATTTACTAATTGCCTGATACGCTCAACAGGACCGATTTTAATCTGAGCAGGAAACCGTGAGCGTAGCGACTCTTCATTCATATCTGCCCTAACAGCCAGGACAAAGCTTGCAGAATTGAGTAATGAGCGATCTGATATTTCGGCCACACGAATACCGTATTTTTTTTCAACTAGGTCTAAAGAAATAGCAGTTTGTTCGTAAACCATCGTCAAGCATTGTCTAAGTGCTGTTATTACTGGAGCAAAGGAATCTTGCAAATTATCATGCAAGTAATTTGGTAAGTCGGGAGGTCTCTTGTTTTTGGTAACAAAGGTGGAGAGTTCCCCAACCATTTGTATTAACTCGACATATAACTGCAATGGGTGCAGTTGATTTGTCCTGGACAAATGCGATACCAGAGGCTCGAGTCTATTAACCAGTTGCAATAACATATAATCAGAAACTTGTGCTGTTCCTCCACGTTGAACGTCAGCTATGCGCCCCGCTATGGCCTCCCCTCGGTGATGTAACAAACCCAGTAACTCAATTAAAAAATCGGACAATACAGGTGTCGCAGTACAGCTAATGCAAGTTGGTATGAATTGTTCGTCAAGAAAGACATTTTTATCATCACGTGATTCTGAGATTCGCGCGATACTTATAGTGGTGTATCCAGACAGATCATGAGTATCCAGTAGGGTTTTTATTCTAAGCTTACCAACTTGTATGGGTAAGTTTACTCCACCATCAATAGTAACATCTCGAATATCTTGTTCAGATGAGTAGTAACGGGCCAAACCTTGGGCTCTATCATTATCACTTATGACATCAACAGCCCCCTGTCGTTTGACAGGAATAGCCAAATAAACAATGGCATTATGCGTATTTATCGGAACTTCAAACACAGAAGGAGCATTATCATTATCAGGAAAACTGAACGGTGTTCCATCAGGGAAGACACCACTGGCACTTTTAATAGATATTTTACCCAACTTTAATAACTGTTTATCAATTTCAAACTCATGAACCCCCCAACCATAAGCCCCGAATGCAGAGCACTTACCATCAACATAGCGCTCTAAAAACCGTTCCTGCTGTTGAAAATGCTGAGGGTTAAGAAACATCCCTTCCGACCAAACAACCTTACTCTCTAATGACATTATTACTCTCAAATATATCTTTAACCTGGTGCCCGCCTACAAAACAGGCACCGACTGCAAATAAATTTTAATATTTATTCAAGTAAATTTATTTTATTGCCAGACACATGAATTTTTACAGCAGTGCGAATTACATTGTTCGCTACAACGGGAAAAACCATTTTATATTTAGCACCGTTATAATCCAGAAACTCAGCGTATAAACCTACATATTTTGTTTCTTTATCAAGAACAAGCTTAAACTGTGAATCCTCTCCAGGTTTTAAGCGTTTTAAAACCTGTTTACTTACCATGTCTGCACCAAGAGATTCTTTATCACGATCATACAAATTAATAAAATCAGATTTACTGAACATTTTTGGAGAATTTAGCTCATACAGACGGATAAATAATGGCGATGGGTTTTTATTTTCATCAAGGTTGATATTGGAATCAACCTTGATGGTCAATTTCAAGTCCGTTTCAAAATTTAAAGCTGTCCCTACTTTGTTATTTAAAGTGGTACATGCTGTCAAGCTCATAACTAAGATAATTGATAAGCCAAAACGCAATGAAGGTGCCCTTAATTTGACCATAACGTCTAACATTCGTTAAATCCCCTCGCTATCAATATTTTCAGCATTATGGGTTTGTGATTTATTATTTGTAGCCAGATTACGTAGTTGTTCTTCATAAGCATGAATAAAATCATCCCCAAACAAATACTGAAATGATTTATCCATATCATTAATCAACTCATTGTAATACTCTAAATAAGCATTCCAGTTTCTTGCATTTTTACTAGAAATAAATCCGGCTTTATTTTGTTTTTCAAAACGTTTTTCCAGAGCGATTGGGTCAAAACGATCCATCACCCCTTTAAAAGCAAAACGCATTCCCGACATGATAGCAATCTGGTGTTCAGCAATACTCTGAAAACCATCCTTAAATGCTTGAACAGGCTTTTTAAACGAATTTCCTTTTTTAATAAATATATTCTCTAAAGCATCATCAATGTTGGCTGAAAATTTTAGCGGGTTATTTTCTATTGGTTGAATCGTAGTTACGTTCATTCGAAATTCATTTTTAATGTCATTTCTTGAGCCAAGCACCTGAATCATTCCTGCAACAGATTCACGAAGCAGTTCACCTGATGTCTGGTTGATTTCAGTAATCTGTTGTTCATCTAATTCTTTGTCGCCGAGCCCTAGTGCATTTACAAAATTTCTATCAATTTGAAAATCATTATTTGCACTACGATTTTCACTACGTTGACTAACATTCTCTTTGAGAATTTTTATTTCTTGCTTTAAGGCTTTAAGATCAGCACGTAATTTTTGATTTGAATCTTCAAGATGTTGGTTTCTTAATTTATATTCATTTATATCAGCACCTTCTATAGTGCCTATAGTGCAGATATCTGCAGAATTTTGTGCCCTGTGCACTACGCCGGCATCACTATCCCAATCATAAGGAATAACACCGTTTTCGGGTTGAGCATTAGGCCAATGAATAGAGTCACTTAAAATATCTCCAGGAGAGTAGTCTTGAAATAATTCATTTTTTAATTCAGAATCAGGAGCCTGTCGACTCTTATTCATTACTATAAGAGGGTCAGTTTCACTAGCAAGACCATACTCAAACAGGTTTTTAGAATCCTGGGCTGCAAAGGGATCTCCATAAGATTGTGCTTCACTGGCTTTTGAGCCAACATCTGAAAATGAAACCTTGAATACATAATCCCCCAGGTCAAATACATCCCCATCCTTTAATTTTCTACGATTTCCTCTACCAATGGGCTCAGATAAATTATTAATAAATGTGCCATTAGTACTCAGATCAACTAACTCATACTGTCCACTGAGGTAATTAATTTCACAGTGAATAGACGAAAGGTAACGATCAGGGTCATTCAAAACCCAAGTATTAGCATCCCCGCGCCCAAGAGTACCGCCTTGTTCACCGAATGTTTGTGTATTCTCTGCAATTAAAATATTTTCAGGAGAATTAACGATTGTTAAAACTATTGGCATTCAGACTTCATCCCTTTACTACCCTATCATCATTGCGAACACTTCCATGCCGTGCGTTTTCAACGCAGAAGAATTTCGTCCTGCATAGTATATAATTAGACCGCCTTACGAAAGACATTTTTATTTAAATTTGAATCATAAACACTCAAATTGTGCATTTATTGTACGTTTCATAGGTGCCGAAACGGTAATTCCACTCATAAATATGACTAAGCTTCAGATTTTATTTGTATTTATTCACTATCTTAAAAAAAATAGCCCGCAGTTATTTTCATCCTTATTAAACAAATATTTTATTTATATTGATAAATAATCTGAAGATTATTTTTTTAACCTGGAAACAGCAGTTGGACTCGCTTGAGAGAGCGTTTATTGGGTTCGATAAACGTGCTATCGAGTGAGGAGGCTGACTCCCCCTTCAGATGAAGACTCTATTTTTAAAATAACTTACTATAGCAGTGTTAACTTCCAGTTTGGGCCGGCCAACTGCGGTTTCAAGGTTTAATCAGCTTGAGTCTAGAGTATAATTATCAACCAAAGCCTAACAGCTGTTCGATATTTGATCGATCAAGATGCCAGCATCATAGAGTACAAATAACGAATATCTATAAATCAGGGTCCATGATGTAAGCCAAAGCGGAAGCTATAGAGGAATCTAATTTAACAAGATGAAAAACATTTAACGAAGGTAATGAAAAAATAACGAAATGAATCTTATATATGAACTTTAACCTCAACCAGAATATATCTTAAATTTTCTGGCCGAAGCTTTAGTTTGTACCCAAGTTTTTAAAAACTAATGAGTCAAATCTGAACTTAATTCCTTATCTTCTGAAGGGTTTCTTTCAATCCATTTAAATAAAAGTTCCCTTTCATCCAATTGCCAGGGGTGGAACCCTGGTTTAAAATAGGACAAAAATTTAGTTACAAAAGTACGGCCTATTTTTTTGTTTCTTATAAATTCCATAGCGCCCCTGCCTGCCTCTTTGTTGCCAAGCTGGCCATCTTTCTTGATCATGGGGCGAATGGCTCCAGCGAAGGGAACCGCCAGAACCACTAAAGCTAATATGGCTGAAAATATTCTCAAGAAATACCCGCCTCCCACTTCTTCAAAAATATCAAAAGCCACTGCTTTATGCTCTATTTCTTCTACGGCATGCCATTGCCAGAACTCCAGCATATAGGGATCCATTTTTTCACCGACTTCAGGCACAGCCAATAATAAATGCGCTCCTGTTGCTGTTAAATGTTCAAAGAATACGGTTATACCAAGTTGAATTTTTTTAGGGGTGTATTTACCCAAAAAATCGAAAGACCCTGTTGCTCTGCGCAACATAAAATCCAGGTCTATACCATGCCCTACCAATGTATTATTAAAATCCTCATGCGCCTGGTAATGTATGGCTTCCTGTTGTTTAAACGCACTGATTAGTTTTTTTAATTCAGGATCTCTTACATCATTCTCAAAATAATTAATAGATTGTATAAAAAACCTTTCGCCATCTGGAATAAAAACTGAAAATACATTCATGCCGTGGGTTATATAGGGATTATTATCAAACCAATATTTAGGTACGTTTTTAAATTCCCTAAAGTCAGGTTTCCTTGGCACCATAGCTACGCCTTTGGGTAATCTTGCAGAAACCACCGATTCATGAGGGGTTTTATATTTGATCTCCATAGAATACCTTTCTTTCTACCAATTATTATTAATATTTATAAATAATTTTATACGACATTAGACGAGATTTTAATGTATATAACTACCCTTGCAGCAACAGAAATAACAGAGCCATATTTATGCTATTGCATTACCCAAAAATCCACCTCTTTAAAAGGGTGGATTTAATCATGTGAATTAAAATAGTAAAAACAAATAATTTTAAATTAAGCTATTCAACAGAGGCTATTTGCTCAGCGCTAAATGTTGATACTTGGGCAATGGGTGCAGCCGCTTTAGCACTTTTAAATGCTAACGGGCCACCCGGCCCCACTGAATCAGGGAACCAAAAATTTGCTCTTAAATCTATGTTTAATTTGTCTTTTGGTAACCTGTCAACTGTCCAGCCTGCCCTGGGGAGAGCACCTGGAAAGCTTTCATTTGCATATAAGCTATTGGGATCATCTTCATAAAAAAGTCTGACGCCCACATCAAGATCTAACGGAACTTGAAGATCAAAAAACACATCCCAGCCGTGACCACTTTCCACCCACAACCAGTTATGTTCCAGAGTAATATTTAATTCCTTTTCAAAATCACTCATTTTCCCATCAACTACACCGTATTTAGTTGGATCAGGATTCAGAGCGGCCGAAACATGCCCTCCAGTAATGTCAGTAAAATCGAGGGCTATATTTATATAAGGATCAACCAACATTCTTGTAAGAATTTCTGCACCTGGAATATTTATTTTAACGGGCAAACCCAAACCCTGATCCCATATATCCAGCTGGGCTACAATGCGAAATACTGGAACTTTTGCAATAACAACCCATAGCTTTATCAAGGTAGCTGAACGTACCGGGCCGTCTTTAGATGCAAAAGGTGTTGCCTCCAGGTTATCGAAATTATTTAAGCTAACGCGAGGTGACCACTTGGTGAAGACATTGGTAGAGACGTCCACCAAAATAGCATCAAGAACTCTCTGGGACTGATTATCACCAACCCGTGCCTTGAAATCCTCAAAAACCAAAAAATTCGTAGGCTTGGTTTTGAAATTATAAAAAGTAGTAGACGCTATGCCCGTATGCATATCAAAATCGACATAATCAGCGGTACTTCTCAACTCCGAACCTTCTACGATATAGGCATAACGACTAGTACCATCGCCATTATCAAAAGTGAGCTCTTTTAATACCTTGCCATCGACAGGATTCATTAGTTCAGGATTGTACTCTGCTCGCCCGGTATCTCTTAACATGAAAACCAGCTCATCATCTTCATCAAGAATACCTTCTTTTCCCTTCATATCGTAGATTGCATCTTCGCCAGTGTGCACCCATCCTTTCACGTCCAGTTCATCAATTTGAAATGGTATAGGAATAAGGTTTCCGCCACGTACACTCATCACAGACAGACCTGCAATTGTCTTACCATTGAGAGACTTTAGCTCATCTGCTTTCATGACAACCGGATGCAGGTAGGTAAAGTGCGTCAAACCCAAATAGTTAATCATTTCTGAAAATTGGTCGCCTGACAACTGGGTAATTAAATTGCGATTATCATCCAATAAAGTTGGATTAGCATCCAGATCCTCTAATAATTGTTGGAATTTTTCATCAGACATAATCTTCCATTCGCTGGATTCAGCAAATAAAGACGCAGAGATGAAAAAGCTAATTGAAAAGAGAGCAAGAACTGAAACGCGAGAAAACACACTTAAAGTATTCATTATTGGTTCCCTGTTTTTTTATTATATTTTTTATTCCCTTTTATTTCCCTTTGTCCCACTTTTACTTACTTGGACTCCTGTCACTACTATCAGACAAAACTTTTTATGGCATAAATCAGGGAAATTTTGTAATTAAAAACAACGGCTACCTAAAGTAGTAATTTAATCAATCTCAATTAAATAAGATGAAACAAAGTTTATCAAGTAAATAACAGGAAGGTATTCGATTATTTTGTAACTGAGGAAGGAAATCGAATAAGACAGTTTTATAATTTTAATTTACATTATATAAGCTGATTCAGGGTGACAAATCTGATATCAGAAAGCAGTGTTCGAGTCTGCCACGAATGGCAGATTTTAACCATCTGCACGGAAGTCTCGAAATATTTGAACTCGGAAGGCTATTCCAGGTGAATGTTTTTCAAACTAAAAAGAATAAAACTATAAGCAAGCTTACTTAAGGTGTTTAACTTTACTTTCAGACTCTTCGTACAAAGAAAACAACTCCGCCAACTCATCTTCTTGTGCAGCAGCATCTTCATAGCCAAGCTCAATCAACAATTCGGCAAACTTCCCATCGAACAACAAGTATGAAGGCAAATCACTTTGAGTACCCTCACCGGCATCAACAAAATAATTCAATATTTTTGAGACAAAACGATTACGAATATCGGCTCGCCCCGAACTAATAAAATCCGCTGCCAATATACCTATATCCTGAGACGGCCTAACGTGTACAGCATCCAGAGCCCTTAAAGCACCTTTGCCTCTAATATCCATCATTTCTTCATTAAGCTTACTATTAAACTCATCACCATAAACAGCACGCCCCGCTTTCAAAATAACATTCAATCTTTCCATACGGTCTAGATCATACTCGGTATGATCCAGTAACAAAGCATCCATTGCTTTTCCAAAAAGGAAAAGAGGTCTTGGATAAGTGGTGCTATGTTGTTGCTCCAATTCTTCTTTGGATGGAATATGGCGTAAGCTAATAACTAATAAGCGATCAGCACCATGATGAATTGCTGGAGACATGGGAGTATTTTGCCTTAAACCGCCATCAGTATAATATTCACGATTTATTTTTACCGCTGAAAAGAACATCGGAATTGCAGCAGATGCTAATACATGTCGCGGCCCTATACGTGCCTTTTTATGCTTAACAAAGGGGTTAGCGCTCCAACCCGTTTCAATATTTTTTTGCGTTTGACTAAATACAACAGAATGGCCACTGCCTACATGTGTCGCTGAAACGGCCAGAGCACGGAGATTGCCTTTTTTTATATTGTCACTAATCCCTCTCCATGGGGTTGCTCGAGCAACAAATTTTTCCAGTCCGGTTGTGTTAATCAAACCGCCATGACGTGATCCCGAAACATGAGCTTCAGACTGCCTTGGTCCAATTAGTAATTTTCCAGCTCGCCATACATCAGGCAGTCCCATCGTCATCAAATGATCCACCCGCAAAGTATTCCAGCTTTCCCTTAATCTTTGCATCTGGTTTTTGGGGTCTTCAAGGGTTGCGGCAGTAAAACTCGCGTTAATGGCGCCAACACTGGTTCCCGCCAGTACGTCCAGCGGTATATCGTAACCTAACCTTTTACTCAGGCGTTCTCTTAAAAAAAGTAAAACACCGACTTCATAAGCCCCCCTGGCACCACCACCAGCCATTACAATACCAGTTTTAGGCCTTTCTTTAAGATTGGCATTAGCCACCATCAAGTTCCTACCCTTTGGAAAAGATTGAAAAACAAAGAAAAATTATGCCATAGCTGATTTTCATCATCTACCTTATAGTTTGATTTGCCTGGTTTTTATCAGTTTTTCACTGAAACCAGAATTTGTACTTAGTAATAATAAAGCTTCAAACCATTTTTGACTGGCATTTATTAACAAACCTGTTAGATTCTACCGCCAACTCTCATAAATTACAGTGGCATCCGTCCATTTATTAATTAACCTTCATTTGTTAAAAAAGAGGTATTAAAATGATCCCAAGATCCATATTCGAATCAGAACACGAAACGTTTAGAAACACAGTTGGCGCTTTTCTGGATAAAGAAGTTGTCCCTTTTCATGAGCAATGGGAAAAAGATGGACAGGTGGATCGGAAGATCTGGAATAAAGCGGGCGAAGCAGGCTTGCTTTGTTTTGCAATGCCTGAGCAGTATGGCGGAGTGGAAGCCGAATTCCGATACAATGCCGTCATGGTTGAAGAAGTTGCCAAAAGAGGCGTTTCCGGGCTTGGTTTTGGTGTTCATTCTGATATTTGTGCGCCCTATATCTTGCACAATGGTAGCGATGTACTAAAAGAAAAATATCTGCCAAAAATGGTTACCGGAGAAAAAATTGCCGCTATTGCCATGACCGAACCGGGCACCGGTTCTGATTTACAAGCAGTAAAAACCACCGCCATTCTGGACGGTGATGAGTATGTTGTTAATGGTTCTAAAACCTTTATTACCAACGGACAACATTGTGACCTGGTGATTGTAGTGTGTAAAACAGATCCCAGTGAAGGTGCCAAAGGCATTAGCCTTATCATCCTTGATGCGGACAGCGAAGGCTTCACTAAAGGCCGAAACCTGGAAAAAATCGGACTGAAAGCCCAGGATACTTCAGAATTATTTTTTGACAATGTACGTGTTCCCAAAGAAAATTTGCTGGGTCAGGAAGGTATGGGGTTCATTTATTTAATGCAGGAATTATCCCAGGAACGCCTTACTATAGGTGTAGGTGCACTTGCTGCCGCCCAGGGTGTTTTTGAACATACAAAAACCTATGTAAATGAACGCCACGCGTTTGGAAAGCCTGTAGCGGCCTTCCAGAATACACGTTTTAAATTAGCAGAAATGTCCACATCTCTCACAGTCGGCCAGGTTTTTGTTGATCGCTGCATAGAACTACATGTTGAAGGAAAGCTAGATGCAATAACCGCCTCCAAGATAAAATACTGGACTACCGAAATGCAATGCAAGCTCATTGACGAGTGCCTTCAGTTGCATGGTGGCTATGGTTATATGTGGGAATACCCGGTTGCACGAGCATGGGCAGATTCCAGAATTCAACGCATTTACGGCGGCACTAACGAGATTATGAAAGAGATTATTGCCCGATCACTTTAATCCTTTAACGTTCGAAAAAGGCTCGGATATTCATAGTGTTCGAGCCTTTTTTAATTGATTCTAATCCCTCAAATTACTGAAGCAAACTATATAAATTCAAGTCATCAATGGCTCTTTTTTATTTTTAAACGCCTTAAACGATAACCAGTTATCGTATAGAACACCTCCTCTTTCATTTCTTAAGACTTTTTTGACAACAATTAAATAATTTATTGGTACAATAACAAGGTAGGGTATAAATCAATCCTTTTAGTTGAGATTAGACTATGGCTCGAATACTTAT
>Ga0209013_10006015_pt1 | contig 10362 bp, 8 predicted proteins | sample Cruoilmetagenom2_FD_187291 | JGI IMG/M metagenome (GOLD analysis project Ga0209013, IMG submission 187291) | Oil polluted marine microbial communities from Coal Oil Point, Santa Barbara, California, USA - Sample 2 (SPAdes) (version 2) | ecosystem: Environmental > Aquatic > Marine > Oil seeps ...
GCGGGTCGGGGCGGGGAGGCGGATGCGACGGTGCTCGGCGCCCTCCGGTTCGAGCCCGAGCTCGAGCTCGAGCAGGGCGCAGGCCAGATCCTCGCGTTCGAGACGCTTGCGGGTTCGTTCCAGGGATTGGCGGAGGGCATAGAGCAGGGGATCCACGGTGATGACCGGCCACTCCAGCTCCATGCCCTCGTTGAGAGTGGAGGGTGGGTGGTACGGGGCGAGGGGACTGGCGTCGATGCCGCGGGCTGCGCGGTGAGCAGCGGCGCCGGCCGGGCCGAGGCGGCTCGCGGTGCGATCCGCCGGCAGGCGCGCAAACTCGCCGAGGGTGTGGAGGCCCCAGCGGCGCAGGGTGTCCATGACGCGCCGGTCGAGTGAGAGGTGATCGAGGGGCAGGGGCGCGAGGAAACGAGCCTCCTCGCCGGCGGGCACGACCTTCGGCGAGTCAGGCATGCGGGCCGCGACCCGCGCGGCCAGCTTGTTACTCGCGATGCCGACCCGCACCGGCAGGTCGAGGGTGTCGGCGGCGATGATCGCGGCCTGCCCCATCTCGTGCTCGCCCGACGGCCCGCCGTAGAGACGGTCCATGCCGCCGACGTCGGTGAAGACGAGGTCCGGGGCGGCGTCCTCGATTCGTGGCGAGAGACCCACCGCGGTCTCGAGCAGGGCCTCGTGGGCCGAGGTCTCGGAGGAGACGTCGCGGCCGCGGGCGATGAGTGAGGGCAGGATGCCGCGCGCCTGGGCGAGGCTCATCCCCGAGCGCACGCCGGATGTACGGGCGGGCCGCGAGGCCCCCACAACCCGTGCCGCCGAGCCGTTGCCCTCGCACACCGTTACCGCCTCGCCGGCCAGCTCCGGCTCCGCCCGCAATCGGGCTGCAAGCGGGAAGAGAGGGATGAACAAGCATGCGATGCGGGTCATCGGATTTCGGATTTCGGATTTCGGATTTCGAATTTGCCGACCACACACCCAGGAGAACCACCAAGACACCAAGACACCAAGAGGAAGCACCAAGAAAAACGCAAAGACGCAAAGGCGCAAAGACGCAAAGAGGTTGTCGCTGAAACGATACGGCAGTGCCGAGGATTGACGGCGGAACGGGCGGCGATCTGGCGATCACCGCCCACCGGCGGCAAGCCGGTCTGCTCTGAACGCAAGCGTTCATCGCAGCCCGACTTCCCACCGGCCGCCGCGCTCGGAGCGCGTCGGTTCCGCCTCGCATCTTCCCCATCGGATCGGAAGGCATGCCCCTCCCGACCTTGAAATGAAGAGGAGGAGTGGCGAGGCCCGCGCTCGTCAGAGCGCGGGCCTCGCCACGTGGTGAATCCTCGTGGACTATCTGCGTTTATCTGCGTGATCTGCGGTTTCTCCGTGGCGGGTGGGCGGCTTTGTGCTCTCTTCGTGTCTTCGTGTCTTCGTGTTTGCGACGTGGGTGGGTGGCTCTGTGCCTTCTCTGTGTCTCTGTGCCTCTGTGGTTGTGCGAGCATTGAGCTCACACGCAGAAGGCGAGCACCAAAAAACAAAATCCAAGCGCCAACAACCCGCAGGCTTCGCCGGCGAGGTTGAAGAATCCTCGTGCGTTCATTTCAAAGGGCAGTGACATGTTCCTCTCTCCTTTCTTTCTTAATTTCAGAACGCGCCGAATCCCCAAGGCGGATGGCTGGCAAATCCGAAATCCGAAATCCGAAATCCGAAATCTGCTCTTTTCCGAAGCTTGCTTCGGGCAGCGTGAGGACGGTGAGGGCGTCGCCGAGATCGGGGTGGCCGATGCGCTTGCTCAGATACAGCCGTGCCCGCAAGCCGTTGAGCAGGCGGGATGCTCTGCCGTTGCTCCAGTCACCCCGGCCGTATCCCCCCGCCACTACCGCGCCGGCGGCGCACCCGCTCAACCGGTAGGGGGAGCCCACGAGCACCACCGCCTGCTGGGTCGCGGCGGCTCGCGCCAACCGCAGCCAGGCGGCTAACGGCGCACGACCCCGCACCGGTGGCAGACCGAGGTCGAGGGCGACCAGCGGGAAACCGGTGTGGAGCAGCAGCTCGGCAGCCGCCAGTGAGTCGCCGAGGTTTTGCGGCCGCAACCACAGCAGACGCTCGAGGTCGATCCCGAGCTCCGCCGCTCCCTGCGGATCGAGCTGTGCGCCCTGGTCGACGAGGGCCGCCGCCTCGCCGGCGCCAGTCACCGCCCTCAGCGCCGCCAGGAGGGTGGCGAAGCGGCCGCAGGAGCCGCGGCCCACGAGCTCTACCAGCTCGCCTCGGGGCAGCCCGCCTTCGAGCAGCCGGTCGAGACCGTCGAGCGAGGTCGGTAGGGGCGCTTCGCGGAGCCCCGTGCGTCGTCTGCGGACCAGCTCCGAGGCCCGGAGCAGGGAGTGGCGCAGCTCAGCCGGAAGCGCGGCCTGCAGCGTTTCTGCTCGTGGCGTCACGGGCATGAGTTGTGAAGCGGCCATGGCGTTCCTCCAGGGTTTTTCAGTATAGGTGTAAATAAAGCATAAATCAAGCTCAACTCTCAAAACCGCACCCACGTCGCAAACACGAAGACACGAAGGCACAAAGGCCGCCAACGCAAGAAAACCGCAGATAACGCAGATAAACGCAGATAGGCAGAAGAAGATCCCGCTGCGACGTATCGGACATATCGGGGTTTGTCGGCGGAACAGCCGGCGATCTGGCGATCGCCGACCACCGGGAGACAGCAAATCAAATCCGGACGCAAGCGTCCGTCGTCGTCGTGCTGTCTCCCGGACGCCGCGCCTGCGGCGCGTCGGTTCCGCCTGCCCTCTCTCGTGTTTCGAAGGAGGGCACATATCTTCCAATCGCAGGAAAGAGCAGTGGCGAGGTCTGCGCTCTTCGAGAGCGCAGGCCGCTGGGTCGGGTATCCGTGACGAAAGCTCGCTTTTGGAACGGTTACCCGGCCCAGCGGTCCCCGGCCGTCGTTCGACGGCGGCGGGGACCTCGACACGCGTTGAATCCCCGTGGACCATCTGCGTCTATCTGCGTGATCTGCGGTTAACTGCGATGTCTTCGTGTCTTGGTGTCTTTGTGTTTGCGACGTGGGTGGGTGGAAATTAAGAATTGAGAACTGAGAATTGCCAGTGCTGGGGTTGACAGACTAAGATCTTAGTACTATGTTCTTAGTATGAAAAACGAAACTCCAAAACTCACCGATGCCGAGCTCGAAATCATGCACGTGGTGTGGGAGCTTGACGGCGCCACCGTACGCACGGTCCACGATCGCCTCAACCAACGTCGCACCCTCGCGTACACCACAGTGATGACCATGATGAACATCCTCGAGGAGAAGGGCCACCTGACCCGGCGCAAGCAGGGCCGGGCCTACCGCTACGAGCCTGTGCGGCCGAAATCGCAGGTCATCTCTGGGATGGTCGATGACTTCGTGGGGAAGGTCTTCGAGGGTTCCGCCCGGCCTCTCGTGCTCGGGCTCGTCAAGGACCGCAAGCTGTCGGAAAAAGACCTCGAGGAAATCGCACGCCTGATCAAGGAGGTGGAATGAACTTCCACCACGTCGCTGCCGTCCTCCTGTCCTACGCCTTCCAGAGCGGGCTCCTGCTCGCCGTCGGACTGATTCTGCCGTGGGCGTTTCGCGTACGCCATCCCCGAACCATGCTCGTCTACTGGCGTCTTTTACTCCTCGCGGTGCTGCTGCTCCCACTTCTCACAGCCGTCTGGCAGCCGAGGGCGCCGCTGCCGATCCTGGCCATTGAGGGGCTCACCGTGGAGGCCGTAGTCGCCACAAACCTGCCGCCGGCGGCTCGGAATTTCGATTGGTGGATCGCGTTATCGACGGTTGCTGTGGTGACGCTGCTCGCGCTGCTGCGGCTGGTGATCGGCCTCGCATACCTCAATCGTTGCCGTTTCGAAGCGGATCCCCTCGAACCCCCGCCGACACCGGTTCGCGCCATGCAGCGCAGATTGAGATTGAGCACGCCTTTCCTCGTCTCGCATCGTTTCCCAGTACCGATCACCTTTGGGTGGCTGCGGCCCGCCGTGATCGTTCCCGAGACCTTCCGCGAGCTTTCGGCGGACGAACAGGAGGGAGTTGCATGTCACGAGTTGCTCCACGTGCGGCGCCGGGACTGGCCGATTACCGTCCTCGAGGAGTTCCTACGCGCGGTGCTGTGGTTTCACCCCGCGGTCTGGTTTCTCCTCCCGAAGATTGCCCTCAGCCGCGAGCAGGTTGTGGACGAGGGCGCAGTTCGTGTGACCGGCAAGCGTCGGCAGTATCTCGATGCCCTGTGGCGGGTCGTCTGTACCGATCAACACCATGCCAACGTCCGAGTCCTGGCGGTCCCCCTGCTCGGTAGGAGCCATCTGATGGAGCGGGTGGCATGGTTGAAGAAGGAGAAATCCATGTCAAAGAGTCGAATCATGATGAGCGTGTTAGTTCTCGCGGCATCGGTGGCGATTGCCGGTCTGGTCGGGGCATCAGTCTTTCCGGCGGTGTCGGAGACGGAGATGAGGATTGCGCCGCCGGTGGCGCCGGACGACTCCAAACCGGAACCGAAGGACGCCGAAGAGAACGAGCTGAGGACGGTCTCCAAGGACGGCGAGTGCAACGAGATCACGCGCCCCGAAGTGATCGAGAAGGTCAACCCCAGGTATCCGGAGGAGGCGCGCAAAGAGAAGATCATGGGAGAGGTCGTTGTCGAGACCGTGATCAACGAAAAGGGGATTGTCGATGAGACCGAAGTGATCTCGTCTCCCGATGAGCTCTTGTCGGAGGCGGCGGTCGAGGCTATTCGCCAGTGGACCTTCGAACCGGCGCTCTGCGACGGCCGGCCGGTGGGCGTCTACTACAACCTCACCATCAGATTCCAACTCCAATGATCGACGTGGAATAACTCAAAACTCAAAAAACCTCAATTCCCCTCTCGGGGGAAGGGGCGTGGTCATTGAGAATTGAGAATTCAGCGACGAGGCTGCCTTTCGTGGCGCCGATGATGACGACCGCATGCGTGTTATAATTCACGTTGAGCCGTAAGTTACGCGCTCGATAACAGTTGGGAGATTTTCACCGAGCCCCTCCGACCTCGCGTGGAGGCTGTTGGTACATCTCCAACAACCGGGGTTTTATTTGTCGATCAGTGGCAACCTGCGCACGATGCCGTTTTCGGATCTCCTGCAGTGGGTGTCACAGAGTCGAAAGACCGGGACCCTTTCGGTCGAGGGCCAACCCCACAACAAGAAGATCTACTTCCGCGACGGTTTGGTCGCGGCCGCATCGTCGGAGAATCCAAAGGAGTTCCTTGGTTATTACCTCGTAGGGTGGAACTACATCGCTGAGGAGGAGCTGGAGGAGCTGCTCGACATGCAGGAGCAGCACGGCACTCTGCTCGGCGAGCTCCTGGTCATCATCGGCCGGCTTAGCCGGGAGAACCTGCAGCACATTCTCCAGGTCAAGACCGAAGAGTCCATCTACGAGCTGTTTCTATGGCAGGAGGGCGATTTCCGGTTTCTCGAGAACATCCTTCCGGCGAAGAAATTCCAACCCTTGAATCTGCCCGTCGAGATGATCATCCTCGAGGGTGTTCGCCGCATGGACGAGTGGGCTCGGTGCAGGGATCTGATTCCCGATGAGACCTGGATCCCCAGCCTCGTGCGGGCGGTCGATGTCGAGCAACTGGGAGAGATCGAGCTCAAGATCCTGCGGGAGATCAATGGTAAGAACAGCATCGAACGCATTGCGCTGACCAATCGGTTGGCGTTTTTTCACGTGCTCATGTTCATCTTTCAGGGCATGACCCACGATCTCTTCGAGGTCCGTCCTCCAGAGGATGAAATCACCGAGATTCCGGGATTCTCCAAGGGCACGTGGATAACCATGATCCACCAGGTGGAAGAGATGATGGGCGAGGGAGAGCTCCTTGCCGCCTATCGCCGCCTCGCGGAGATCCGCGAAAAGTACGCCGATCAGCCCGAGGTGAGCCAGCAGGCTGAGCTCATTCAGGGAAAGATCTCAGAGGCCGCGGCGGAGCTCCACCTCACCGACACCGCCGTTCTCGAGCTCGCCATTCCACCGTCCGATCTCACCAGCCTGAGCTGCAGCCCGCAGGAGGGTTTTCTGCTGTCCAGGATCAACGGATCCTACTCCTTGGGTGAAATCCTCAAGATGATCCCCGGGTCGGAGCTCGAGAACAAGCTGTTGCTGAGCAACTTGCTGCAGAAAGGCGTGGTGCGCCACGGTGACCAATGACTCGATTCGGTGAGTGATGACTGACCCACGACTGGCGAATGTGGTAACCGTGATTCTCGCGAAAGACGAGGAACGCACCATAGGCGATGCCGTAAATGGAGCCCTCGAGATCTGCAAGCGGGTTGTCGTCATGGATGGGCACTCCGACGACTCGACAGCCGAGCTCGCTCGATCGGCCGGCGCCGAGGTCCACCTCGATCCCGGAAAAGGAAAGGGCGCGGCGATCCGTGCGGGTCTCAACGTTGTGACCGAACCGGTGGTGGTGCTGATGGATGCCGACGGATCGCATGACCCGGCGGACATTCCCCGCCTCGCCGAGCCGATTCTCGCCGACGTCGCCGATCTCTGCGTTGGCAGTCGATTCACCGGCGGGTCTGAGGAGCTGTCGATCACGGTAGGTCAGCTCGTACGCACGATCGGCAATATCTCCATGAACATCGCTATCAACAAGCGTTGGGGAGTCGAGCTCACGGACACCCTCAACGGGTTTCGAGCCGTACGAAGAAAGGCCGCTCTCGAGGCTGGTCTGCGCGAGGACATCCACACCATTGAGCAGGAGATGGTGATGAAGATGCTGCTCTCGGGCTACCGCGTCGTCAACGTGCCGACCCACGAGTCTCGCCGCCGCTACGGAGAGAGCCACATCAAGATCTGGCGTCAGTGGCCGCGTTTCGTCGCCTGCGTCCTCGCTCACGTCGTCCGTCGTTCGCGGCCGAAAAACATTGATTCCGCCTCGCAGGAAATGACCCCAGAGAGATCGTCGAGGTGACCGGGTCGAGCCCTCCAAACCCTGACGACACGCGCACGACTGTCGTGCGGCCCGGCCTCGCGGTGGTGGTGCTGGTTGCGGCCGTCGCATGGGTCTTGATGCGGGCCGATGCGGCAGGAGGATACGGGCCGCTGGCCCCGGTGTTGGGGTTGCTGGTCTGGCTCGCCGTCTGGACCCTCGCCGCCCTCGGGGCGGGCCGGCCGGTCGCTCGTTACCTCATGGCGGGCGGCGACTCGGGGTCGGACGAGAACGTGATAGCGGCTATCGCCGGGACCGGCGTACTGGTGGCCTCGGCCGGGGCGCTCTCACTGGTGGGGTGGTTTCGTCCGTGGCCGCTTCTCGCCGTCCTGCTGTTGTGGGCGGCAGCCGGGGCAGTGGATCTGATCCGTCGTCCCATCGTGCTGCCGACCGTCAATCCTCGGATCCTGCCGTTGGCGGCGCTCGCCGTGGTCAGCGTCCTCGTCGCCGCCACCCTGTCGCCGTTTTACGATCAATGGCATCAGCATCTCGGGTTCCCGTGGGCTTGGCTGCAGGACGGTTCGATCCATCCGCTTCCGGGAGACTGGTACTCCTACATGCCGGTCAACTCGAGCCTGCTCTTCGCCTATGGGTTGAGGACCCTCGGGCCATGGTCGGCCCAGGTCGTGCATTGGTGGTGCGGGCTGGTGACGGTGATGGCGGTGTGGTCGCTCGCCCGTCGCGTCAGAACCCAGTCCGCCGGCGTGTGGGCGGCCTGGATATTCGCGACCACGCCGACCGTGCTCCACCTTTCGACGACGGCCGGTTCGGACCTGGTGGTCACGCTCTTTGCGGGTGGTGCCTGGCTGGCGCTTCTGCGGACCCTCGACGACCGTGCGAGAGCGTACCGATGGTGGGTTTTCTCAGGGGTGTGCGTCGGGCTTGCGGTCGGCACCAAGTACATCGCGCTGGGAACGGTCGCGATTCCAGTTGCGGTCGGCGCGGTGGCGCTGCATCGACCGTGGCGGAGAATGGAGACCCCGCGGTCGCCGATCCGGGGATCGGCGCTGGCCTTCGCGTCCGCGGTGCTGAGCTTCGCACCGTGGGCCCTGCGCAACCTGGTGGCGGCGGGGAACCCGCTCTTCCCCTTTGCGAATGGACCGTTTCACGCCCTGTTGAAGGTGTCGCCGGAATCGGCGGAGGAATTTTCATCCCTGTTGTCGGGGCTTGATTCCTCGCTGCGACACGTCATCGGCGGCCTCGATCTCGGGACCTTCGAGGCATCGATCGATGGATTCCCGTCCATAGGCTTTGTCTATCTGCCGCTGCTGGCGGCGGCGTTGTTCTCGTGGCGCCGGGTGACGAATGCGGGCTGGCGCGCGCTCTTCGCCGGCGTCGCAGCCGGCATCGGTTTCTGGCTTGTCACGCTTCATGTCAGCCGCTACCTGGTCCCGGTGCTGGTACCCGCAGCGGTGATCGGCGCGGTTGCTCTCGCGACGATCTTGGATCAGGTTTCGGCTCGCGTGCGTCCTCCGCTCGTGGCTCTGGTAGGCCTCGTCATAGCGGTCAACCTCGCGGCCACCGTGTCGTCGATCGGCCTCCATCGTTTGGGATGCACACTTGGCGTGGAGGAGGTGGCGCCGATTCTCGAGCGCTGGGTGAGCTCATCGCCGGCCTTCGAGCCGGTCTCGAAGCTGCCCCGAGACACCAAGATCCTGCTCGTCGGTGAGGCCCGCGCGCTGGGGTTCGAACGCGCGGTCGTAATCGATCATCCATATCGCATTTCGCGTCTGCAGGAGCTGGCCCGCGAGGCCAGCGATGCCCACGACATCGCAGCCCGGCTGACCTCGGACGGCGTGACCCACCTGCTCGTCAACCGGTGGGAGATCGATCGTGTTATTCGTTTGCTGAAACGCCGACACTACTTCGAGTGGTCGGATGCGGCGGCCGCGAAGCGCCTCGACCTGTTTTCGCGCACCTGCCTGGCGCCGGTGTGGGAAGGAACCGGGCTTGCGCTGTACCGGATCGTGCCGGATTGCTCCACCCCGGGCCCCGGGGCCGGAAATCTCGCCTCTTGGTGAGAAACGCGGGCTAAACGGTTCGCGAGTAGATCGGGCGGTCGCCCGGCTGAGCGAGGTAGGTGTCGAAGGGCATGCACAGGTTGCGAAGGAAGAAGCGACCGGTTGGTGTGACCTGGAGACCGCGGTCGTCGATGTCCACGAGGCCGTCCGCGGCCATCGATTTCAGCTCGGAAAGGGCGGTCTCGAAGTGGGTCTGCGGGTTGATGCCGAAGTTCTCCTCGACCCATGCGTCATCGAGCTTGAGGGTGCAGATGATGCGGTGGATCACCGCTCTCCGAAGCTCGTCCTCAGGTGTCCGCAGCAACCCCCGGTCGACCGGAAGCCGGCCCTCGGCCACCGATCTTTCGAAGCGTACGAGCTTCTTCTCGTTGGCCACGTAGGCGCCGGCGACATCGCCGATGGACGTCGCGCCGATCCCGATCTGGTCGGAGGCCGGCATGACGGTGTAGCCCATGAAGTTCCGGTGCACCGTGTCCGTGTCGAGGGCCTGGGCGAGATCGTCCTCAGGTTTGGCGAAGTGGTCGAAACCGACGAAACGGTAGCCGGCGCGTGTGAACTCCTCGACAGCCGCGACGAAGAGCTGGAACTTCTCCCATCCTTTCGGCATGGCCTCGGACTCGAGCGCACGCTGGTGGGGTTTGATCCACGGCACGTGGGCGTAGGAGAAGCAGGCGACGCGGTCGGGGGCGAGCTCGTCAATCACCGTCCTCACGGTTTTTCGGAACCCCACTGAGGTTTGCAACGGCAGACCGTACACGAGATCGATGTTGACCGAGGTGAAACCGAGCCGCCGAGCTTCCTCCACGTGTTCCCGTGTGAGCCCCAGCGATTGGACCCGCCGTATCGCCTCCTGGACCGCGGGGTCGAGATCCTGGAGGCCCATGGAGATGCGGTTGAAACCAAGGCGGCGCAGGGTTGCCAGGTGCTCCATGGTGGTCACACACGGGTCGATCTCGAGGGCGACCTCGGCATCGTCGGCGAGCGGGAATCGCGATGTGATAGTGGTAAACAGCTCCTCGCACTGCGCCGGTGACAAATAGGTTGGGGTACCGCCACCCCAGTGAAGCTGGCTGAGCCGGCGGCGTTGACCCAGGGCCGACTGCAGGAGGTCGAGCTCGGCCGCCAACGCTTCGAGGTAGGGCTGCTCGGGGCCGCGGCGTGGTGAGATCACCACGTTGCAGCCGCAGAACGTGCAGCGCTGTTCGCAAAACGGCAGGTGGACGTACATCGAGAGCGGGTCGTCGGGGCGCGAAGCCGCCACCGCGAGTCGATCACGGTAGGCGGTCTCGTCGAACTCGGGACTGAAGTGGGGCGCGGTCGGGTAGGACGTATAGCGCGGCCCGGGCCGG
>Ga0209013_10006016_pt1 | contig 10360 bp, 10 predicted proteins | sample Cruoilmetagenom2_FD_187291 | JGI IMG/M metagenome (GOLD analysis project Ga0209013, IMG submission 187291) | Oil polluted marine microbial communities from Coal Oil Point, Santa Barbara, California, USA - Sample 2 (SPAdes) (version 2) | ecosystem: Environmental > Aquatic > Marine > Oil seeps ...
TTACACTATCAATTATGGTATAGTAAACATGATTAAGGAGGAACGCAATATGAAACCTTATAAAAATAAAATAAATCGAATTCGTTCGTTTGCATTATCATTAATCTTTATCGGTTTTGTCGTTATGTATATCGGAATCTTTTTCCGTGAAAATCAAATATTAATGACATTATTCATGTTATTAGGATTGCTCGCTATTCTTGGGAGTACGGGTGTGTATGCTTGGATTGGGTTGCTTTCAACTAAAGCAGTTCAAGTAGCCTGTCCAAATTGTGGCAAGCATACTAAAGTTTTAGGGCGAGTTGATATGTGCATGTATTGTCGTGAGCCATTAACTTTAGACCCATCTTTAGAGGGTCAAGAATTTGATCAGAAACTTAATCGCAAATAAAGATTATTTATGGGCCTACATTCATTCAGAGTGTTGGCTCCTTTTTTTGTGCAAAATAAAAAAGAGCTTTGAATGGCTCTTTTCCATTATTGAACTTTAGTTGCTTGTGTTAAGCAAGTTGGACACGTACCATGTACTTCCATACGGTGCCCGCTCACTTGAAACCCAGTTACGTGCGAAGCTAATTGCTCCACTTCGTCTAGACCAGGATAATGAAAGTCTACAATCTTACCGCATGAGTCACAAATGATATGGTAATGATCATTCGTCACAAAATCAAATCGGCTGGAAGAATCACCATATGTCAACTCTTTTACTAATCCCGCTTCTCTAAATACACGTAAATTATTATACACCGTAGCAACACTCATATTCGGGAACTTTGCTTCAAGTGCTTTATATATATCGTCTGCTGTTGGATGAATCATGGATTGGATGAGAAATTCTAATATTGCATGACGCTGTGGTGTAATTCGAACTCCTGTTGATTTCAAAGTATCCAATGCGTCACGTAAATGCATTTCAGTCATCGTCATGCACCTCACTTCATAAAGATTCTTATTTTATAATCGTTATAATTAGTATAAGGAAGAAGTAAGGAAAAAGTCAACAAAATAGCCATCATGACACACTTTACTCGGCATGCAGTCCTTTTTCATTTTGACCAAGTCGCAAATTAATAAAGCGAGCAGCGATAAATAAAAAATCGGATAAACGATTTAAGTAAGCTAACACCATTGGAGATACCGATTCCCCAATGCTTACTGCAGCACGTTCGGCACGTCGGACAATTGTACGGGCCACGTGCAATGTTGCTCCGGCTGGATGACCGCTCGGTAAGATAAAGTTCTTAAGTGACGGCAATTCGGCATCCCATTCATCAATCCACGTTTCCAGTTTCGTAATTTCACTTTCTTCAAGCTTCCATTTCACTTCTTTTCCTTCAGGCGTTGCCAGTTCCGCTCCCACATGAAAGAGTGTTGTTTGTATTTGATGAAATGCTTTTTGTACTTCTTCCTTTTCTGCAAAAAACTCATTTTGCAAATAACTTACAGATAGCCCAATCATTGAGTTTGCTTCATCACATGTGCCGTAAGCCTCGACAAGTGCATCATTTTTAGCCACACGTGATCCATAGATTAGCGAAGTAGTTCCTTTGTCTCCAGTCTTCGTGTAAATTTTCATATCAATACCCCTTTTCTAGATTAATGATATTTTGAAAATCCTTACCTTCTCTGAGCCACTCATGCAAATTGTGTGTAAATATCTCCAATGATCTCGGTACGTACTCAGATGAATGACTTGATACATGTGGGGATACAATGACACCTTCCAAATTCCATAAAGGATTATTTTCATTTAAGGGTTCATTTTCGAAAACATCCATCACAGCATATGCAATTTGGCGTTCTTCCATTGCTTTCTGTATATCTTCTTCTTTCACCAAGTCCCCTCGACCGAAATTCATGAAAATCGTATTCTCTTTCATAATTACGAAATGTTCATATGTAAGAAGGCCACGTGTATCTTTTGTGCTCGGCAGTACCGAAATAAGGACATCTGCCTTTGGCAATGTAGCGTTCAATTGGTCAAATGTAATCATTTCATCCATATATGGCGCAATGTTTCCAGAACGGTTGCACCCAATCGTGGTAACGCCAAACGCTTGTAGTAAGCGACCAATTTCACTGCCAATTGCTCCGGGGCCAAGCACAATTGCGGTACTCCCAAAAAGTTCAGATGAACCTGATCGTCTGTTCCATTCTTGCTTGTGTTGTTGCGAATAAATCCATGGTATTGCACGTTTAAGTGCTAATAAATGGGCCATCACCGACTCAGCCATCGGTATTTTATGAATACCCCTAACGTTGGTCATGAAAATTCCGCGTTTCCTTATTTCAGAAAGCGGCATTTTTTCCAATCCGGCTGAAGCAACCATAAACCATTTCAGCTTTGGTGACTGGTCTAATGTTTCTTCAGAAATATCCTCTCCATATGTCACAATGATTTCAGCTTTTTGGAGTGCAACAACATCTTTAATAGAAGAAAACGTAAATTTCACTTCCGGAAACTCGGATTGCATTTGCATCTTCAAGTTTTCTTTGAGTGGGAATGTAAATAAAACATTGGTCATTTTCCAGCCACTATTTCACGTAAAGTTTGGAGTGCTTCTTCAACGTGACCTTTCACTTTTACTTTTCTCCACTCTTTAATGACAGTACCTGTCGGATCAATTAAAAAAGTTGAACGTTCTATCCCCATGAATTCTTTACCGTACATTTTTTTCAACACCCATACACTATATGCTTCAGCCACAGTGTGGTCTTCGTCAATCAAAAGAGAAAATGGTAGGCCATGTTTTTCAATAAACTTTGTATGTGCTTTTTCACCATCAGGACTCACACCTAGAATGACTGCATTTAAATCTTGAAATGATTCGTGTGCATCTCTAAAATCACACGCTTCTGTCGTACATCCTGGCGTTGAATCTTTTGGGTAAAAGTAAAGTAGGACATATTGTTTCCCAGCGAAATCCTGTAAAGAAACATCAATGCCCTTTTCATTTTTCAATGAGAAATGTGGTGCCTGCATACCTTCGAGTGTTGTCATGAACTATCCCTCCCATGTCTATATTTTTATCGTACCTAAGAACGGCTTGAGATTCAATTTTCTTGGCGTTCTATATCGTTTTTGTCTATTATTAAGAATGGAAGAAAAGGAACGGAGGATATAATGATGAAAAGAATAAATTCTGAAGCGATACACGAAGAAGCATTACTACATATCGTTGGAGGCGTAAACAGCCCTTCACGTTCATACAAAGCAGTCGGTGGAGGAGCTCCCACTGTAATGGAAAGAGCACAAGGTGCATATTTTTGGGATGTAGACGGGAATAAGTATATTGACTACCTTGCCGCATACGGTCCTATTATTACAGGGCATGCGCATCCGCATATAACAAAAGCCATTACACATGCAGCAGAAAACGGCTTGCTTTATGGGACCCCAACCCCCCATGAGGTAAAGTTCGCCAAGATGCTGAAGGAAGCCATGCCAGGTATGGATAAAGTCAGATTTGTCAATTCAGGAACTGAAGCCGTAATGACGACGATTCGAGTATCTCGGGCTTATACGGGACGCACCAAAATTATGAAGTTCGCAGGTTGTTACCATGGTCACTCCGATTTGGTTCTAGTTGCAGCCGGTTCTGGCCCAGCAACACTTGGTACTCCTGACTCAGCAGGCGTCCCAAAATCAATCGCGGAAGAAGTCATCACAATCCCCTTCAATGACCCAGAAGCTTATCGAGAAGCAATGGACAAATGGGGACATGAAATTGCCTGTATTTTGGTAGAACCAATCGTCGGGAACTTTGGTATCGTGGAACCCATAGAAGGCTTCTTGCCACTCGTGCACGAAGTTGCGGAGCAAAAAGGTGCTTTGATTGTATACGATGAAGTGATTACTGCTTTCAGGTTCCATTATGGCGGAGCGCAAGACATGCTAGGTTTGACTCCAGACTTAACAGCTCTCGGAAAAATCATCGGTGGGGGCTTACCAATAGGTGCCTATGGTGGACGTAAGGAAATCATGGAGCAAGTTGCCCCTCTTGGTCCTGCGTATCAAGCGGGAACAATGGCTGGAAACCCAGCCTCTATTTTGTCGGGAATCGCTTGTTTGGAAGTATTAAAACAACCAGGTGTGTACGAAGAAATGGATCGATTAGGAGCACTTTTAGAAGAAGGCATTTTAAAAGCTGCAGCTGAACATAATGTAACGATAACAATTAACCGTTTAAAAGGCGCTTTAACGATATACTTTACAGATGTCAAAGTAGTAAATTACAAACAAGCCGAAGCAACAGATGGGGAGACTTTCGGTCGATTCTTTAAACTCATGTTGGCTCAAGGTATCAATTTAGCCCCGTCTAAATATGAAGCTTGGTTCTTAACAACTGCTCATACTGAAGAGGATGTAAAGCAAAGTTTAGTAGCAGTTAATCAAGCATTTTCGCAACTTTAATAACCGCTAACAGTTGACCCACTGGCAGTCCTCCTGTAAAGTAGCAAAAAGCTTGTTCATTAGAAAGGAATTAATGCATATATGAAACTTGGTGCACGAATCGTTAAAACCGGAGTCGCAATTGTCTTTGCGCTTTTTTTGGCGGATTTATTGCATTTACCATCCCCTGTTTTCGCAGGGATTGCTGCAATTTTTGCAATTCAACCATCGATTTACCGTTCATACTTAACGATTATCGAACAAATCCAATCGAACTTCATAGGTGCAGGAATTGCCGTTATTTTCTCTCTAGTTTTTGGGCATCATTATGTTGCTGTCGGTCTTGCCGCAGTAATTACAATCGCCCTCATGTTGAAATTAAAATTGGAAAAGTCGGTTTCGCTAGCGCTTGTTACCATTATTGCAATTATGGAAGTGCAAAGTGATGATTTCCTAATGTTTGCACTTATTCGTTTTACGACGATTGTAGTCGGTGTACTTGCCGCGTTTGTTGTGAACTTATTATTTATGCCACCTAAATATGAAACGAAGTTATTCCAATCGATACATGCAACTTCTGACGACTTGATTAGATGGACGCGCTTGGCGGTTCGTCAAGCTTCTGAACATAACGCGACGAAACAATCCCTCGAGAAATTAAGGGAACGCTTAATTAAAGTCGATCAGTTTTATTTATTCTATAAAGAAGAACGCAGCTATTTGCGAAATGAAAAACGTGCAAAGGCCCGTAAACTAGTGGTGTACCGCCAAATGATTTCGACTGCAAATAAAAGTTGGGATGTCTTGAAGCGACTTCACTTACATGAAAATGAATTAGTTAACCTTCCTGAACATTTTCGCTTGATGATTCAAGAACGACTTGATTTCCTATTAACTTATCACGAACAACTCCATTTGAAATATACTGGAAAGTTAAAACCAGAACATTCCCTATGGGTAGAGAATGGAACGATACTAAATCGTCATGAAGTAATGGAGGTTTTCGCAAAAGAAATCGCGGTTGCAAGAGAAGAAGAACTCTTTTCTTCCTATCATTTACTGCATGTGTTATCTGCGGTGTTGGACTACGAAGAACAACTTGAACACTTAGACACACTCATAATCTCCCTCCAGAATTACCACGGAGAAGAAATAAAGGTCGAACTTGAAGATGAGCTTCAATAAATAATGCAGTCGTCTCTCCATTGAGATGGCTGCTTTTTAATTTCAAAATACATAAAAATACCCTCCTTCAAAAAGGAGGGCATACAAGATTAATTCTTCATTCGAGGATCGAGTGCGTCTCGCAGTCCGTCTCCCATCAAGTTAAATCCAAGTACAGTCAACATGATCGCAAATCCCGGGAAAATCATTGTCCATGGTGCATTAATGAAATTCACGCGTGCATCCGCAAGCATTTTTCCCCACTCAGGTGCAGGTGCTTGAGCTCCTAACCCTAAGAATCCAAGTGCAGCCGCTTCAATTATTGCCGAAGCAATCGCAAGTGTTCCTTGTACAATTACAGGCGCCATCGAGTTAGGCAAAATATGTGAGAATAAAATTCTGATATCCCTCATCCCAATGGCTTTTGCCGAGTTGATGTATTCTTCTTCCTTAATACTCAAAACTTTTGAACGAATCAGACGACCAAAGTTTGGAATATTGATGATTGCGATTGCAATCAACGCATTTTGAAGTGATGGTCCTAATACCGATACAACTGCAATCGCAAGTAAGATACTTGGGAATGCCAGCATGATATCGAAAATACGGGATATGATACCGTCAATCCATTTTCCGTAATATCCAGCGACAATCCCTAAAATACTACCTGCAACAATAGAACCAATTACTGAGAAGAATCCAACTGATAGCGAAATTCGGGCACCGTGGATAATTCGAGATAATATATCGCGTCCAAAGTCATCCGTTCCCAACCAATGTGCGCTGGATGGTTTTAGCAATCGATCCGATAACAATTGTTCATTGATTCCTTGTGGTGCTATCCACGGCCCAATCAATGCCACGATGATGAAGAAAAAAACGATTCCTGCTCCCACAACGGCTACTTTACTTTTTTTAAAGCTACGCAATGCTTCTTTCCAAGGTCCTGCCACTTTATCTTCTTTTGCGATTACATCTGTTTGTTTAGGCGCAAATCCAACCATGTTGAGCTTCCTCCTTCTTAATCGTATTTAATTCGCGGATCAATTAAACTGTAGAATATATCAATAATTAAGTTGATCATTACGAAAATGAAAGCAACTACCAGGATGCCTGACTGAATGACTGGGTAGTCACGGAAACCGATTGCTTCATAAATATAACGTCCTACTCCCGGCCAAGCGAAGATTGATTCGGTTAAAATTGCTCCCCCAAGAAGTAATCCCATTTGAAGACCAATAATAGTCAGTACTGGGATGATGGCATTCTTCAATGCATGTTTGTAAACAACCCAGAACATTTTTTGACCTTTCGCACGAGCAGTCCGAACATAATCGGAGCGCATGACTTCAAGCATACTTGAACGGGTCATACGAGCTATAATTGCCATTGGGATCGTTGCAAGTGCAATTCCTGGTAAAATTAAGTGTTTTAATACGATACCGAGTTGATCAAAACGACCTTGCATAATGGTATCTATCACATAAATATTGGTTATGGCTTCTACTGGATTTCGAACCTCTTCACGTCCGGTTGTTGGTAAAATTCCAAGTTCAATCCCGAAAATATATTGGGACATTAACCCTAACCAGAAGATTGGCATGGATACTCCTACTAATGCAAGAATCATAGCGGTATAGTCAAACCATGAATTTTGAAACCAGGCAGAGATGATTCCCGCATTTACCCCAACAATCACCGCAATAAGAATGGCGAATATCGATAATTCAAAAGTGGCCGCCAAGTATGGCCAGATTTCTTCCGCTACAGGTGCAGCAGTACGTAATGATTCGCCTAAATCCCCTTTAAATAATCCAATTAAATAATCGAAATATTGAATATACCATGGATTGTCCAATCCAAGATTTGTTCGCAGTGCTTCAATTGCCTCTTTCGAAGCAGTCTGACCCAGAATGACTTGTGCAGGGTCGCCAGGAATGGCACGAATAATCATAAAAACGACAAACGTCATGCCCAGCAAAACTGGGATTAATTGCAGAAGTCTTCTCCCGATATAGTGGAGCATTTTTTTTACCCTCCATCTGATTCATTATGTATGAGTTAAAAGTCATATGTACTTTTTTGCTTCTTGTCTAGTAAAACAATGATGGGGAGAAGTCACGAAGACTTCTCCCCATCACTCAACTCTTTACTTAAAGTCTACTGTTTCTAACTTATCTGATCCTGTAGGATGTGGGAAGAAATCTACTAAATCAGCTCTTCCTGCAAGAAGTGGTGTTGAGTGAGCAAGTGGTACCCATGGTGCGTCTTCAGAAATGATTTCCTGAGCTTGACCGTAAAGTTCATTTCGCTTGTCTTCCTCAACTTCTGTTTGTGCTTGGATAAGGATGTCATGTACTTCATCGTTTTTATAGTAACTATAGTTATTACTGCCGATATTGTCTTCATCAAGTAATACATAAATGAAGTTATCAGCGTCACCATTATCACCAGTCCAACCTAGTAAGAATGCATCAGCTTCCCCGTTTTTAGCTTTTTCTAAATATGTTGCCCATTCGTATGAAACGATATTTGCCTTAATGCCAACCGCTGCCAAGTCAGCTTGAATTGCTTCAGCTACTTTTGCGCCATCTGGCATATATGGACGTGGAACTGGCATTGCCCAAAGGTCCATTTCAAAACCATCTGGAAGACCAGCTGCTGCTAATAATTCTTTTGCTTTTTCTGGGTTATACTCATATCCTGCAACATCGTCGTTGTAACCGCTAATAACTGGTGGCATTGGGTTTTTCGCAACTTCTGCGCGCCCTTCGAAGAATGCATCAACAATCGCTTGCTTGTTTACTGCATAGTTCACTGCCTGACGTACTTCTTTCTTATCGAAAGGAGGACGAGTACTTGTTAAACCTAAGTAACCAATATTCATTGAAGGACGTTCGAACAATTGTAATTCACTGTTACCTTCAACAGATGCTCCGTCAGCCGGGTTTACACCATCAGCTAAGTCAATCTCACCTGTGTTTAAAGCATTTAGACGAGCTGAATTATCTGGAATTGCACGGAAGATAACTTTATCAAGTTTAGGTAAGCCGTCAATTCGATACTCTTCATTCTTTTCAATCGTGATAGAATCATTGCGTTTCCATTCTACAAACTTGAATGGTCCAGTACCTACTGGATTTTCAGTGAATTTATCGCCATGCTTTTCAAAAGCCGTAGGGCTCGCAATAGCAAACGGGCTCATCGCTAAGTTTTTCAAGAATGGTGCTTGTGGACGTTTCAATGTAATAACAACTGTAAGGTCTCCATCTGCTGTTACAGACTCGATTACATGCCCTTCATCACCTTTGAATCCACCAAACATTGATGCATAGTACGGGAATTTTTCTTCTGATCCATTCATCCAGCGATCAAAGTTTTTTACTACTGCTTCAGCATTGAAGTCAGTGCCATCATGGAACTTAACTCCTTCAGCTAATTGGAATGTATACGACAAGCCATCTTCTGTTGCTTCCCATTCTGTAGAAAGTCCAGGGTTAATTGTTGTATCTTGCTCTCCGAAATTCACTAGTGTTTCAAATACATTTTTTGTAACTTTAAATGATTCACCATCTGTTGCTGCTGCCGGATCCAAGAATACTGAATCGCCACCGCGACCAAATACCAAAATTTTCGGTTCAGACTCTTCTTTCTCAACGTCTTTACTGTCGTTGCCCTCTGATGTGTCAGATGAACAAGCTGCTAAAATCGTTGAAAGGACTAACATCGCTAATAAAGCGAGTGACCACAGTTTCTTTTTACTCAAAATGACCCCTCCATATTTCTCTTTTTATTTATCATTGTTGCGCATGCTCACCATAAAGGTGACAGGCAACAGAATGACCTGGCTCATATTCTTCTAACTTTGGAACTATTTTTGTACACACATCCATTTTAAAAGGACAGCGCGTGTGGAATGTACAACCAGATGGTGGATTTGATGGACTTGGGATATCGCCCTTTATCAAGGATTGCTCCCGGACAAAATTTGGATCTGGCACCGGGACAGACGACAATAGTGCCTGGGTGTATGGGTGGAGTGGCTTTTCATATAGCAACTCACTTTCTGATAACTCAACCATTTTGCCTAGGTACATAACCCCTACTCGGTCACTGATATGACGTACTACTCCTAAATCGTGTGCAATGAAAATGTAAGTCAATTGTAAATCCTTCTGTAAATCCTGCATCAAGTTCAATACCTGTGCTTGGATTGAAACGTCAAGCGCCGAAACCGGTTCGTCTGCAATGATTAGTTTCGGATTTGTCATAAGCGCGCGTGCTATCCCTATACGCTGACGTTGTCCTCCACTGAATTGGTGCGGATAGCGCTTAGCATGATAACTGCTTAGACCGACGATCTCGAGAAGTTCTCGAACTTTCTTTTTACGAGACTTCGCATCTCCAAGACCATGTACAATAAGTGGTTCTTCCAATATTTTTTCAATCGTATGCCTTGGGTTTAAAGATGCATATGGATCCTGAAATACCATTTGAATTTCACGACGTGCTTTTCGCATATCATCATTCGAAATGTCTGTCAGTTCTTTACCATCAAAATACACTTTTCCTTCAGTCGGTTCGAGTAGTCTCATCAGCATCCGTCCTGTTGTCGATTTACCACAACCTGACTCCCCCACAATTCCAAGAGTCTCTCCTTTATTGACGAAGAATGAAACGTCATCCACAGCTTTTACATGTCCAGACACACGACTGAGCAGGCCTTTGCGAATCGGGAAATACTTTTTAAGTCCATCAACTTTCAACAAGGGTTCTGTCATGAGCGGATACCTCCTGATTTTT
>Ga0209013_10006018_pt1 | contig 10357 bp, 9 predicted proteins | sample Cruoilmetagenom2_FD_187291 | JGI IMG/M metagenome (GOLD analysis project Ga0209013, IMG submission 187291) | Oil polluted marine microbial communities from Coal Oil Point, Santa Barbara, California, USA - Sample 2 (SPAdes) (version 2) | ecosystem: Environmental > Aquatic > Marine > Oil seeps ...
AAATGGGTAATCGCTGCGGTGGCTGAGGAGCTGCCTCCTCGCGATTTCCCATTTGCCTGTCGGGGCAGTAATAGGCGCTTGCGCTTTTCTTATTATAATATTTTTTCCATTGCTCGGTGCGGTATGCTTGCTTCCAAAAATTCTGGAGAAGTAATTGTATAATTTCTTTTTTCATAAAAAGGAAGAGAATTGCTTTGCGCATTTAGTTTTAACTTTTTGAATCCATTCTCTTGTGCATAGTCCTCTATGGATTGCATAATTAAATTCCCCATACTCTTACCTCGATAACTCGGAACAATACATACTCTTTCAATCTTTCCGACTTTGCTATCAATCTCACGAATTCTACCAGCACCAAATGGAATATCTGCATCATAAGCAATGAAGTGAATTGAAGTTTCATCAAATTCATCTAATTCTAAATGAATAGGGATATCTTGCTCTTCCACAAATACTATTCTTCTAATACTTATCGCATTATCAAAATCTTTCTCGTTTTCCACTTTTTTGGCATAAATCACGTATTATTCATCCCCTGCTAATATAAATGTTTCATACACTGTCCAAGATCCATCCTCTAATTGATATAACAAATGAAGGCGGTCAATCATCTCTTCAAAATCTACACCAATCATTTTTAACTGTGGATAAATATCATCATGTTCAGTTGCAGAAAGTTTTTGTGCAATTGTAATATGTGGTACAAAAGTATAGCTTTCCACATCATTGTATTCAATTGAATTTAAGTCATCATGCAAAGAAACTAACTCTTCAGTTGGGTTTATATTTAAGTAGAGTGCATTCGTAACAGGTGCAAAAGAACTAACTTTGGAAGTTTTAAGTGTTAAGGGTGTATGTTTTTTTAATACGTTAGCCACTTTTTTAGCGATTATTTTAATCTCATTTTCATCTGCTTCAAATACACCTTTTATCGTCATATGCGGAGTAATAAGTGAGTAATGTGGATCATAACGCTTTCTATAAGAGTTTGCGAAATCTTGCACTTTTTTTGAAGGAAAAGCAACAATACCGTACTTCATTTTCATAACCTCCTCAAATTTTATACTAATTACATAATTAGTATAACAAAATAAAACTATAAGCCGAAATTCTTTTGTATGGATCGCTTCATGTCTGGTTGCCATAATTTCCAAGTGTGTTCTCCATTTAATTCGTCATAAAATGTAGAATATCCTCTTTCTATGAATAATATATGCAATTTTCTATTTGGTGTGATGAAATCTGTTAATAATCCATCTCCTGTTTTGACAGCGGTTTCTCCCGTTCCAATTACATGATACACAGAAAAAGCATCGACTTCTTTATGATTTGCTACTTGTTCTAATACATACTCATTTACAAGTGGTGAGTGTAATATTACTTTACCAAATGTATGAGGGTATTGTATTGCAGTGAGAAGGGAAACAGTAGCTGCAAGTGAATCCCCGATTAACGCCCTTCCCATTCCCATTTGATAAGTTGGATAATTAGTATCGATAAATGGAACAAGTTCTTGCGCGATAAAACGCGTATAAGCAGCATGCTTGGAACCTTCTGGATGATACTTTTCTCTACGATCTTTTACACTTTTATAGGGAACACCGACTATAATGAGATTTTCAATTTCCTTTTGGTCATACAGTTCATCAACCACTCTAGAAATGCGTCCTAATTGAAAATAATCTTTTCCATCTGAAGCAATCAGTACCGAATATTTATATAATGGTGAATAATTTGCTGGTAAATAAATGAGTAATTGCATTTCTTCTTGAAGTGCTTCACTATACATTGTTAGATCTTGAACGATTCCTCTGTTCATAAAATACCTCCTGCGTGTCATGTTGTACTGAAATTGTATCATATACTATCTGAGAGGTATAATAATCAAAATAAGGAATCATAAAGGGGATTAAAAAAGTGGATAATAAAACATCAAGAATACACTCTAGAGTAATTGAACAAGCAACAAAGGATGCCTTAATCAGAAGAGGAGTAACGATTGAAGAAATTGCGGAAATCGTGTTTGAAATGCAGCTGCCATATAATGAGGGTTTAACAATCGAACATTGCATCGAGTCGATAAAAAGTGTATTAAAGAAAAGAGAAATGCAGCATGCGATCCTTGTAGGAATTGAGTTAGATGAGTTAGCGGAGAAAAAAATGCTTTCTGAACCTTTACAACAAATAATAGAATCAGACGAGGGTTTATTCGGTGTCGATGAGACAATAGCTCTTGGCGCTGTTTTTACGTATGGTAGTATTGCGGTTACTACGTTTGGTCATCTGGATAAAAATAAAATTGGATTAATTTCTGAACTTGATACAAAATCAGGTGGGGGAATCCATACATTTTTAGATGATTTAGTCGCAAGTATTGCAGCAAGTGCAGCTTCTCGCTTAGCACATCGAACAAGAGATTTAGAAGAAGCTCACGAAACATTTGCAGATATCACACCGGAAATGACTGCCCCCGAAGCGAAAATAAAAGGAGCAAGAACATAAAAAAAATTCAAAATGAAATCCCAAGCAACTTGTGAAAGTTACTTGGGATTTTAAATGCTTGTCACATTATTCTCCAGACTTTTTAAATCCAGCTGTGATTGCTTCTTGCTCCGAACAGAACCATTCTTCGGGATTTGTTTGTTCATAATATTTTCCGCTAGGCACATGGTAAATTTTCTTTCCTTGACGATTAATATTTCCTTTAATTGCACATTCCCTATCAGACTCACCAGTGATATTTGATTCATTTGTGTAAGACGTTTCCTCGATGACACTTGCATTGAATCCACGATTAGTAACATAGTTATCTGTTTCCCAGACACCAAGCGATTGTTTTTTTGCGATGGCTGAGGCATCTTCAAACTCATCTATGTAGCGTGTGTTAGGGGGAAAGACGTATGCAACACGTGCTAAGCCTTCTTGAAGAAGTGTCTCTTGTACACTAACCCCATCTACATAAATATAAGCTAACATGCGTCCGTAATCGTCTACTCGTTCACCAACATCGAATTCAATATTTACATCACCACTAGCTAATAATTCTTTGTTTCGAGCTTTTGCATCTTCCCCAAAAGGTTGTTTCCCTAATGTATTATGATTTGTTTCGGGTGTATCAATAAGTAAAAAGCGTACTTTTTCTGTATTTCCATCATATTTAACTTTAATTGTATCGCCGTCAATCACTTCTACAACTTCAACAGGAATTTGGTCAGTTGTCCCGTTAGTTTGTATAACGCCACTTGGAGGTATTTCTTCGCATCCAAATAGAAGGAGGACAAATAGTATAAAAATCCATTTTTTCATTTTCATCACCAAATGTAGTGTAGCATACCGATTAATAAAAAATCAGCTTTTCCTTCAAAAGTGAATGGAAAGCTGATTTTAAGTAGAAATATTCAATTAGGATTCTCCAATTCATCATATTCTTCTTTGAAGTATAAAAATGACTCTTCATCAAGTTCCGATATTCTATCTTTGTTTAATCCCATTTCAAACGGTCCTGTAAATATCGTTTCCCACCAAGTAGTTGTTTGTATCATAAAAATTCCTCCTCTAGACTATTTTAATTCATTTTACCATCATATACCCTAGAAAGTTTTCAATAAAAGAAATATTCAGAAAAATGATTCTAATTTCGTGATGTAGTACTAAGACTTATAGACTACTAGATATAGAGAAAGTTTTTCATTCATTTCTCTATAAAATTAGTATCACCAAGAAACGTCTTTTTCATGTATTCAATTTTAAAAGAAATTTTATTCGATAGTTTTTAAAAAGCAAAGATTCTTTCTTATATTGGGAAAAAATAGTATGATTCATCTAAGGTGAATGGCTAGACTACAAGGAAATTTAAATGAAAGAGGAGATGTTTTTATGAATTTTAATGCCGAACAATTGGATAAAATATTAGAGGAACATCAAGCATTTTTTTATACTGGAGTTACCAGAACTGCAAAATTTCGAATGGATCAGTTAGATATTTTAAAAAATGTTATAAAAAAGTATGAAAAAGAAATCATTCAAGCTTTGTATGAAGATCTACGAAAAAGTGAATTTGAGGCATATACAACTGAAATTGGTCTAGTATATGATAATATATCTTATTTGAAAAAAAATCTTGAAAAATGGATGGAGCCTAAACAAGTAAAAACGCCGATTGCACTGATGCCTTCGAAGAGTTTTATTGTTAACGATCCCTATGGTACAGTGCTTATCGTTGCTCCATTTAATTATCCTTTTCAATTGGTGATGGAACCTCTATTAGGAGCTATTATAGGAGGAAACTGTGCTGTTATCAAACCTTCTGAAATTACACCACACACCACACGAGTAATAAAAAAAATGGTGGAAGAGGCATTTGAACCAGCATATATCCGCGTATTAGAGGGAGAAAAAGAAGAGACTTCTCTATTAATCCATGCTGCTTTTGATTTTATCTTTTTCACTGGTAGTGTGAAAGTCGGAAAAATTTTGATGAAAGCTGCTGCTGAAAGGCTAACACCAATAGCATTAGAGCTTGGAGGGAAGAGTCCGGTAATAGTAGATCATACTGCGAATTTAGAAGTTGCAGCTAAACGAATCATTTGGGGAAAACTTGTAAATGCAGGACAAACATGTGTGGCACCAGATTATTTGTTGGTTGAAGAAAGTGTGAAAGAAAAATTTGTGAAAGCATTAAAAAAGACAATTAACGAATTTTATGGTGAGACTAGTCAAGAAAGTCCGGATTTCGGAAGAATTGTGAATGAAAGTCAATTTAATCGTTTACAGGAAATACTTGAAAAAGAAAAACACCAGATTATTTTCGGAGGTAAAACAGATCGCTCAGATTTATTTATAGAACCGACTTTACTCGATAATATTACTTGGTTAAGCCCTTCAATGGAAGATGAATTATTTGGACCTATTTTACCAATTATTACTTACACTGATTTGCCGACAGTTATTCGTCAAATTAGAAAATTACCGAAGCCGCTTTCTGCATATATGTTTAGTGAAAATGAAAATGCGCAAAACTACTTTTTACAAGAACTTCCCTTTGGTGGAGGCTGTGTAAATGATACGATTACACATGTAGGAAGTGCTTATCTGCCATTTGGAGGCGTAGGCAATTCAGGCGTACAAGCATATCATGGTGAAGCAAGTTTTCAGTTATTCACCCATCAAAAATCTATCTTAAAAAAGAATACAAAAATACCGATAAACATTACATTCCCACCTTATAAAAATAAAGTGAAGTTAGTAAGAACTCTTTTGAAATAGAAAAATATGTAAATTAAAGTACATTCTCCGATTGTGAAGAGTACAAATTTCGAACTATTTATGATAATCATGAAGCTATATATTGAAGAGTGCTAATATGATATATTTAATATAATAAAATTAACTATAAAAATTTTATTTCTTTTGATGAATTAAATTTATCTCCATCATACACTTTGTAAGTATTTAATATGTCCTGTTTTACATTACCGACTACGATATGAAAATAAAATGGTATATAAAGGAGGACTATACTATGAGTTTCACATTCAGAGAACATGAAACGGTAGAATTAGTAAAACAATTAGTAGAAATTCCAAGTCCATCAGGTTATACAAAAGAAATTACGGACTATATAGAGAACATTGTTGTAAACTTAAACCTATCGTATAAAAAAACAAATAAAGGTGCAATAATCGTTACTATTCCAGGAAAAGATGAATCGAAACATCGCTTATTAACTGCGCATATTGACACTCTAGGGGCAATGGTGAAAGAAGTTAAAGCAAGTGGAAGGTTAAAACTATCGATGGTAGGCGGATTTAACTGGAATGCGGTTGAAGGTGAGTATTGTACGATACATACCGCTAATGGTAAAAAAGTTAGAGGCACTATTTTAATGCATCAAACCACCGTCCACGTGTATAAAAATGCTGGTTCTTTAAGTAGGGATGAACAAAATATAGAAGTACGGATTGATGAGAAAGTAACAAATTCGGATGATACACGTAAGTTAGGAATTGAAGTAGGAGACTTTGTTTCATTTGATCCTCGTTTTGAATTCACGGAATCCGGTTTTGTCAAATCGCGTCATTTGGATGATAAAGCGAGTGCAGCACTACTAATCGAACTGATCAGATCAATTCAAGATCAAAAAATGGAATTGCCAAATACGACTCACTTTTACATTTCTAATAATGAAGAAATTGGCTATGGAGGCAACTCCAACATACCAAAAGAAACAGTGGAGTATATAGCTGTTGATATGGGAGCCATTGGTGATGGGCAAACATCAGATGAATATACTGTTTCTATCTGTGCAAAAGATTCATCAGGTCCCTATCATTATGAGCTAACTCGCCAATTAGTGGATCTAGCAAAAAAAGAGCAAATTGAATTTAAATTAGATATTTATCCATATTATGGTTCCGATGCGTCAGCAGCAATACGTGCGGGTTTTGATGTGAAACATGCATTGTTTGGACCAGGAATTGAAGCGTCACATGCATATGAGCGTACACATATAGATTCTTTAAGAAATACAGCACAACTTTTATATACTTATATAAATACAACAATTTCTTAATAAGAAAAGCGGAAGCGCCTATTACTGCGTAAGGCAGCAAATGGGGAATCGCGAGGAGGCAGCCCCTCAGCCACCGCAGCGATTCCCCATTTGACCCCGAGGGGCAAGGCGCTGTAGCTAGACATATTATATACTTTCTAATCTTGAAAAATAGCTCGCGCTACTGTAATTGTGTAATACAGAAAAAGCGTGAGCTACTTTTTTACTTGTTTTTTTTTGCTCGAATCCATATGATAAATAAAGAAGTAAGAAGGAGATACAATAAAATGGACTTAAATGTAAAAGAAGAAATATTAAAAAGACGAACGTTTGCAATAATTTCCCACCCGGATGCTGGTAAAACAACTATAACGGAAAAGCTTTTATATTTTGGTGGAGCAATTCGTGATGCAGGAACAGTAAAAGGAAAAAAATCAGGGAAATTTGCAACATCAGACTGGATGGAAATTGAGAAACAGCGTGGAATTTCGGTTACTTCATCTGTTATGCAATTTGATTTTAATGATTGTCGTATCAATATATTAGATACTCCCGGACATCAAGACTTCAGTGAAGATACTTATCGTACTTTAATGGCAGTCGATAGTGCAGTGATGATTATCGATGTTGCAAAAGGGATTGAAGCCCAGACATTGAAGCTATTCAAAGTTTGTCGAATGAGAGGAATACCGATTTTCACTTTTATTAACAAACTAGATCGTCAAGGGAAAGAGCCGTTAGAGTTAATGGAAGAGTTAGAAGAAGTACTTGGAATTCAATCTTATGCGATGAACTGGCCGATAGGTATGGGGAAAGAATTCTTAGGAATTTACGATCGTTTTAATAATCGTATCGAACAATTCCGTACAGAAGAAAAAGATAGATACCTTCCATTGAATGAAGATGGAGAATTAGCGGTAGATCACTCGATGAAAATAACATCTTATTATAAAGAAGCTATGGAAGATATCAAGCTATTGAATGAAGCTGGTAATGAATTCGACAAAGATAAAATAAAAAATGGTGAGTTAACACCAGTATTTTTTGGTAGTGCATTAACTAACTTTGGCGTGCAAACATTTTTAGAAACCTATTTACAATTTGCACCAACTCCGCAACCTCGTATTACGGAAGATGATGAAGAAGTAAATCCTATAGACAATGATTTTTCTGGCTTTGTATTCAAAATTCAAGCAAATATGAATCCTGCGCATAGAGACCGTATTGCTTTTGTGCGAATTGTTTCTGGTAAATTTGAAAGAGGCATGAATATTACACAAACTAGAACTGGAAAATCTATCAAAGTAACCCAGTCGACACAGTTTTTAGCGGATGATCGAGAAACAGTAGAAACTGCTTTTGCTGGAGATATTATAGGATTGTATGATACAGGTAACTATCAAATAGGTGATACCGTTGTAGGCGGAAAGAAAAATTTCTTGTTTGAAAAACTACCACAGTTCACACCAGAACTGTTTATGAAAGTTACTGCTAAAAACGTGATGAAATCTAAACATTTCCATAAGGGAATTTTGCAGTTAGTGCAAGAAGGCGCTATTCAATATTACAAAACGCTTCATACGGAGGAAGTAATACTTGGAGCAGTAGGTCAGCTTCAATTTGAAGTATTTGAGCATCGTATGAAAAATGAATATAATGTAGATGTTCGCATGGAATCGATTGGTTCAAAGGTTGCTCGTTGGATTGAAAATGAGGAAGACGTAAAAGAATCGATGACTGGACCTCGAAGTATGCTCGTAAAAGATCGTTATGATCGATATGTATTCTTATTTGAAAATGATTTTGCGACACGTTGGTTCCAAGATAAATATGAACATATAAAATTATTCAATCTTCTATAAAGGGAAAAAGGCAAGAAAGCATATAAACATACAATGCTTGTGTACTGAATTTTTACAGGTTCGCTCTGGGCAGTGTGCGAGCCCTTACACTTATAACTTAAAAGAAAAGCAATAGCTGAGAAAGTGACTGAGTCACTTTCTTAGCTATTGCTCTTTTTAGTATTTGTGTGTGTGAAAGCTTTGGTGAAGAAGAGAGGAGACGCATGCTTTACAAGGTGAAGAAGCCGAAGATGGCATTTAGGCTTTCTTTCCCGTTTATTCTGGTTCTTTGTCAAATGTGCGTTGGTGAAGAATTTTAGTCACCTTTTATTCTAGAGGGAATGTCACTTGTTTTCTATATCTATTTGAACTTATTTTCCCAATATTCACTTTGCTGATTTTCATTCCGAGCGGCGACTCCAGTGGGATTAGCGTGACAGGTGAGACCCCACAGGAGCGCGGTTTTCGCGACGAGGAGGCTCACCGCACGCCCCACGGAAAGCGTCCGCTCGGAACGAAAATCAGCGTGGATCAGGATTTTTTTATTTCAGAGATATTAATATGACATTAGTGAAATTCCATTCCTTTCTCTTGTTTTATCGAGAAGGGGATTTTATTTCACCAACGTCCATGTAGAAAAAGGGCTTTCTGTACTTTTCTTCAAATTCATAATTGAAGTCTTGGGCACGAAAGCATATGATAGTAATAGCATAAAAGAAGGTGGTACACACATGAAAATAAGTGATTTCTCCATAAAAAGGCCCGTATTTACAATAGTAATTATGATGTTAGTAATCATACTAGGTGGAGTTTCCTTTTTTAAAATCCCTATTACATTAATTCCTGACTTAAATCCACCAATTGCAGTTGTTGTGACGAATTATGCTGGGGCAAGCCCGGTAGAAGTGGATGAAAAAATCACCAAGCCTTTAGAATCTTCACTTAGCACACTACCAGGTATTAAATCGATTAATAGTACTTCACAAGAAGGTGCTAATTTTATTTTATTGGAATTTGATTGGGCAACGGATATGGATGACGTCCAATTAGACGTCATGCAACGAATAGAAGTTATTCCTATCCCGGATGGAGCAAGTAAACCCCAATATTTAAAATTTGACCCTGCTCAATTCCCAGTTATTCAATTATCCCTTCGTGCAGCAGATAGCGATACCAATATAAGGTTAATAGCTGAAGAACTAGAAAAAGAGTTAGTAAGTACAGAAGGTGTAGCAAATGTTAATATTTCTGGGTCACTAGTAGAGGAAGTTCAAATTTTACTTGATCAACAAAAGCTTGTTGAAAAAGGACTTACACAAAGTGATATTGTCCAGTTGATCCAAGTAAATAATATCTCTTTACCAGGAGATCCAATTGAAACGGATGAAAATAAATCATTAACGACAAGAATTATTAGTACTTTGACAAGTGTTAGTGATATTGAAGATTTAGTGTTAACTGTCAATCCATTGACTGGTAAAGCAGTTACAATTGCTGATGTAGGTAAGGTTGAGTTAGTAGAACAAAATCAAAGTTCTGAAACAAGAGCAAATGAAGAGCCTGCTGTATTGCTTTCAGTTTACCAAGAATCTAGTGCAAATACTGCTGATGTATCTACAGCATTTCAAGAATCGCTCGACCAAGTGTTAGAAAAAGAAGAATACAAAGGTGTTACAGCAAATATTTTATTTGACCAAGGAGATTATGTAAAACTCGCTATTAGTAACATTGGAACAACACTAATAACTGGTGGGTTATTGGCAATGGTCGTTTTGTTTGTTTTCTTGAAGGGGATTAGAAGTCCAATTATTGTAGGAGTTGCAATACCATATTCAGTTATTGTAACGTTTGTATTAATGTACTTTGCTGGTTTTTCTCTTAACATTATGACACTTGGAGCATTAGCTCTAGGGATTGGAATGCTTGTAGATAACTCTATTGTTGTAATAGAAAATATTGAGAGGCA
>Ga0209013_10006019_pt1 | contig 10356 bp, 8 predicted proteins | sample Cruoilmetagenom2_FD_187291 | JGI IMG/M metagenome (GOLD analysis project Ga0209013, IMG submission 187291) | Oil polluted marine microbial communities from Coal Oil Point, Santa Barbara, California, USA - Sample 2 (SPAdes) (version 2) | ecosystem: Environmental > Aquatic > Marine > Oil seeps ...
GTCCTTTACCGCGTAATTCCCTTGAACGTACAATTCAACCGGTGGAAGAAAAATTTTCAGGTTTTGTCTTTAAGATTCAGGCAAATATGGACCCTAAGCATCGAGATCGCATTGCGTTTTTAAGGGTGTGCTCGGGCCAATACCAAAAAAACATGAAGATGAAACATGTGCGAATTAATAAAGAGGTTAAAATCGGTGATGCCCTGACTTTTTTGGCGGGTGAACGTGCTCATTTAGAAGAAGCCTGGCCTGGAGATATTATTGGCTTGCATAATCATGGCACGATCCAGATCGGCGACACCTTTACCGAAGGTGAAGCATTGCATTTTACCGGTATTCCCCATTTCGCTCCGGAAATGTTCAGACTGGTGAGACTAAAAGATCCACTTAAAAGCAAGCAATTACAAAAAGGCTTGAAAGAGTTATCTGAAGAGGGAGCTACTCAGGTTTTTATGCCTAAGCGCAACAATGATTTAATAGTGGGCGCAGTAGGTGTACTACAATTTGATGTGGTGGCATACCGATTAAAAGAAGAATACAAAGTAGATTGTGCTTACGAAAGTATCAGCGTGGCTACGGCACGTTGGATTTATTGTGAAGATGATAAAAAGCTGGAAGAGTTCAAGAAAAAAGCCCAGGATCAATTATCAGTTGATGGCGGTGGGCACCTTACGTATTTGGCACCTAGCCGGGTGAATTTGAGTTTAATGGAAGAGCGCTGGCCTGAAATTGAGTTCAGGGCAACGCGAGAACACTAGGTAACCTGGATGTTGTGTTTAGCCTTGGGTTTTAGACACAATCCTCTATAGGCATAAAACTACAGGCATAAAACTACAGGCATAAAAAAACCGGGTCTGATAAATATTGCTTGTCAGACCCGGTGTGGTATACAACTAAACAATGTTATACAAATGATGGAATAATCAATCCTGAAATTTCTTTGTAATAACGTTTTCCTTCGTCATCATATAAGAACAACAGGCCTCCGAAAAAACTGTCTGGATCATAAACCAGGCTAGTTAACCTTTGAGTTTCCCAAAGAGCATCTTCAGCGTACATGGTTATAGTAACGGTTTCTCCAGCGGGGATGACATTGTTTGGAACTCTGAGGCCGTCGGAGGCAACCAGGTCATGTGTATCCTGGGCTAGTACCTCTTTAACCTTTGAATTAATAAAACGCACATTGCTTGTTGAAAACTCACCAATACTGAGTGGCTTATCCGTTTTATTTGTGATTTCCATTTCCACATTAAAGCTTCTTCCAGGGATTCTGTATTCAGCTGTTTTAACCACAATATCAAGGAGACCGTCATTAGGGTTTTCCATTGGTGGAACTTTTATTATGCCCGTTTGTAAAGGTACTGTCTGAGGAATTCGATATTCAGTTATGAAATATCCCGCAGCCACAAACGTAAGAATAAGCATAAAAGTGGAAGCTCCAACAACAAGATCTTGTGTGGTAATAAGCTGATCAGCATTTTCCTGTCCAAGCTTTTCGATTTTCTTAAAACGAGGCATTATTACGGGATCCTTTCGGGCATTTCTAAACCAGTAAGCTATCCATAAAACACCCAAAACGAACCATACTGCATGTAAAGCAATTGACGCCTTAATACCATAAGTTTCAGGGTTAACTACTTTGCCGGTAAGGGTTGTGAAGGTATTCTCAAAATCAGCTTGATCTCCCGTTACTTCAACCCAAAAAGCAGGGCCAATAATGGGTCCGGTTCCCTTAACGCTGATCAGGGGGTGAACATGGTAACGCCCAGGGGTACGTGCTTTCAGGGTCACATCATATTCGTACAGCTTACCCAATTCAAATGCGGTAGAACGAATCATGGTAACCCCATTTACATGGGAGTCGGTGCGAATGAACGCTGGGCCGGGTACGCCAATATTTAAAAAGGCGGTACCTTCAATAGATTCCATGTGGCGAGGCCAGTCTTTAGACGGCATGAACTTGCCTTTAATGGTTACAGTGTCATTGACAGACACTTTCCTGGGGTATATTTCAGTATCAAACCAGTTCAGGGTTCTCATCCTTAACCCAGCCTGTTGAGCTTTTTCACCGTGAGCCAGCGCCATTTCACTGCAAATAAAAGTACTTATAAGCAGCACGCTCAGTAATGCGATGTGTTTTTGAATAATTTTTATGTCCATGGTATTTACCTGCTTTTTATTTTTATTAATAAAATTATTTTTTATACCAACCAAAACAATTAAATAACTTTTTTCATCCAATGGCTTTCTGAAAGGTAAGATCCAACTGCAACCCATACATAATAATTAAGGATGCAAACAAAACCTGCAAAAACAGCAGTTAGTGGAGTTACCGCTTCGCCAAAGGTTCTCAGGGTTGACTCTTCAATAATGCGCACATATTCAGGGATTGCAGTACGAATGTATTGATAACCGGTTAAATCTGCGACAGTTACCATGGTGTCATGATAACTGACCGGTTCGTGCCAAAGGGCAAACACTGGCCAATTGACAGCGTAAGGGATAAAGCCAAATATAAAGGCACCCACCAGACCGGTAAAAAAATAGCTGCGACTTACTACTAGAGTGGCATCCAGTATCATTCCCAGGGCAATGAAAGTTGACGGAGATACAAAGCCCATAGGGAATCCGGCAAATTGATGGAAATTAAAATAACGGCTTAACCAGGCGCCAATTACAAAACTGATCATGGTGGCGGTTCCACCAATAGGTAAGCGCAGCTTTTTCCAGGTGAAGGTTCCTACAACGGCAGGAAAAATAATGTATACAGCGGGTATGACCAGGGGCCACCAGCGGCGGTCTCGCCAATCCATCCAGTAATCCCAGTCACCAACGGTTACTGCGGACAGAAATACGGTAATTCCGCCAAATAAAAGCACTATAACCGGAACGCTTACCATATCAATATTACGATAGGCTTCCAGTTGTTCTTCACGACTGGAAACGGCCGATCTAACCGGACGATCATCTGACGTGGTGCTTCGGGGCGGGGTAAGGACGGGATCATCTGCTGAAGTTGCCACAACTACTTCTCCTTGTTTAAAAATTTATTTTTATTGTTAATTTTTTAGGCAATAAGAGCCAACTTTATGCCAGATTAAATATTTTTTCTGGAGTAAGTTAAGCAATATACTGGTTATTTAAAACTAGTTCCTTATTCTAAGGTTGCCACCTACCAGCCAGGAGCAACACTTAAAAGTGTTACTCTTGGCGTACTGAGCTAACTAAGGTTTAAGACAAGACCCTACGCTGAAACTTCTTCTTCAGTTTCAAAATGAGTCAGTTTGCTCATGCGTTTGTAGCACTGAACTAGAAATCCACCAAATGCGAAGAAGCCGAAGCCTAGAAGAAAGAAACCATAGTGAACGGGCGAACCAAACAGTTCCTCAGCATAGAAAAATGCATGACCCCACTCATTGAATCCCAAGTTTGGAGCTATCAATAAGGGACCTGCCGCCAGTAAAGAAAAAGGAATTGATATTCTATTCTGAAAATCCGGGAGTCGGGTATGAATCCAGACAAAAGCTAATGCCAATCCAACCCACATTAAAGGCATGGCAAAATAAAACAGGCCTATATGTGTAGGTGTAAAGTCAGTATCCCGAATAGTTACCTGATGCCAGGCGGCGTCAGCTTCGCCAAACAGAGCCAAAGCTACAAATGCTGCCAGACTGGCTAATGCCATAATGGAAAACATTGTGTAGTAGCGTTGCAACTCCAGTTTTGGTGATACTGCGTCTGGATCTGTATCCCGAGAGAGCCACAACCAGGGAATGCCAATGGCTCCAGCAGCACCAATTACTGCCAGCTGAATCCAGAATAAGCGCATCCAGTAGGTTTGAAACTCAGGTTCAAAATAATCCAGCCCAACGGTAAAGGAATATTTATTCATGTACATGCGATAAACAATAAATAATACCAGTGCCGCACCAATGGCCATGGCAGAAAACATCCACGGTACTTTTGGTGTTGCTTCAGCATCTTGTTCATCATGAAGGGTATTTACTCCCGCAGTGCTTTCAACCGGGGAGTTCATTACTGATGCCATTTTCTATCTCCTTATAATAATTTATTTTTTTGAGATATTAATCGATAAAAATCGATATTTTTTTTATGAGGGGCAAAAGCGTACTTGAAAAAGACTTAATACAGGAGAGCCTGGCACATACACCGAACATAACTATACTTTTACTACTAAGTTTGATGAATGACAAGCGATATGTTCTGTGTATGCGCGGCGTTTGTGGCGGGTTAAAACTAAATCATTCTAATTTAGATTTATCGTGACATATTTTTTTAATAATTGGCACTAAGAGACATGTAGTTTAAATTAAACTCAGAAATATTCAGAATTGTTATTTAAAAATGAAAATTTCCACGATTTTTTTTTTAATATTTTAGAGGAATTTTCTATTAATTTTCCAGAGCGAGATCATCCATCATAGCTTTAAGAAAACGTCCCGCTTCGCCACCCGTAATTGGACGATGATCAAAGCTCAGTGATAGAGGTAGCATTCGATGAATAGCGACTTCGCCTTCAAAGGCGACAACTTCGTCGCGTATAACACCTGCACCAATAATTGCGACAGTCGGTGGCACCACAACCGGGTTGCCGTAACGACCTGCAATAGTGCCATAGTTTGACAGCGTAATACTGCCACCGATTAATTCACTGGGAGGGATTTTTCTGTTTTTTACCGCCTGGCGTAAATTATTCAGCCCATCACTTAAATCGTTTTGATCACGTTGACTGATGTTACGTAAAATAGGCACAAACAAACCGTCAGGCGTATCTACTGCTATGCCCAAATCAACTTTTTTCAAGGGCCGTAAGGTCATTTCATTGCCGTCGTACCAGGCATTAAGGTGAGGTTCAACTTCGCAGGCTACCTTAATGGCGCGAGCAATACGTATGGTTATTTCAGTGTCTTCGGGCCAGAGGTGAATATCTACATCATCATGGATAGTGACTTGTACTACTTGTTCGTGAGCTTTTGTCATGTTGTTGGCCATGACTCTTTGAACACCACGTAAAATAAATTGCTCACCTTTTTCTGTTGTCATTTGATGAGCTTTCTCAACATCTTCTGTAGTAATTAAACCACTACTGCCACTGGCTGAAACCATGGCTAAGTCTACGTTTAATCGTTTGGCAAGAGCTCTTACGGCAGGAGTACAGCGTTTTTGTGGAGCGGAGCGGTGATGGGCGCTGCCAATAATGAAATGATCATCAGAAGTATTAGGGTCTTCAATGATGGGTTTCATTTCTCCAACAACGGTTCCGGTATCCTCCTGGGTTTCTCCCTGATATTCAACAAGAGGTTCACCCACATGAAGTATGTCTCCTGGACCACCAAATAAGGTTTGAATAATTCCATCCTGAGGAGATGGAACTTCTACAATGGCTTTTGCAGTTTCCACAGACACCAGAAGTTGATCGGTTTTGATTTCTTCACCCGGTTTAATATGCCACTCAACAATTTCCGCTTCCTGTAATCCTTCCCCAAGGTCTGGCAATTTGAAATATTTCATTGAATCTTTTCCTTGTTATGGAAATGCTTATTATTTTTAACCGTATGCCAGCGTTTCTTCTATACCCCGAACAATTTCATCAACATGAATCATATAATAATGTTCATATTTAAAATATGGCATTGGTGTATCGTAACCGGTTATTCTCTTAACGGGTGCCTGTAAATATAATAAACCCTTTTCTGCAAGCTGGGCAGCAATTTCAGCTCCCACGCCATTGGTTCGCGCTGCTTCATGGACAATAACGCAGCGGCCGGTTTTTTCCACTGAATGTAAAATGGTTTCCATGTCCAGTGGTTTTAAAGTGGCAAGGTCAATCACTTCAACGCTGATACCTTTTTGTGCCAGTTGATTTGCAGCTTGCAAAGATTCCTGCACCATTGCACCCCAAGTCACCAGTGTTATGTCCTTGCCTTCTCTTAAGGTAAAGCAAACATCCAGCGGTAAGGCTTCACCATTGTCGATCACTTCCTGTTTGCTGGCGCGGTAAATTCGTTTCGGTTCTAAAAAAATAACCGGGTCAGGATCTCTGATTGCACTGAGTAATAAACCATAAGTACGCATGGGCGAAGAGGGCACCACTACCCGTAAACCCGGAATATGGGTGAACAAGGCTTCTATACTTTCTGAATGATGTTCCGGTGCATGAATCCCTCCGCCATAAGGAGCGCGAATAACCATTGGACAGCTTAGGCGACCCCGGGTGCGATTACGCATACGTGCAGCATGGCAAATAATGTGTTCCATAGCGGCAAATATAAACCCCATAAACTGAATTTCAGCTACTGGTTTTAATCCCTGAGTTGCCATACCCACAGTCACCCCGCCAATAAGTGCTTCTGCAAGGGGGGTGTCCATCACCCGACGAATTCCGAATTCGTCTTTCAATCCTTCAGTAGCGCGAAACACACCACCATTGGCGGCCACATCTTCACCCAGAACAACCACCGATTCATCGCGGCGCATTTCATGGGCCAGGGCAAGGTTAACGGCTTCGACCAGGGTTTTTTTAAGTGGAGGTAAGCTAGTCATAATTAAACCTCCCTTTTATTTGAGTCATTGGCTGCATTGAGTCTTTCAGCTTTTGCAATCATATGATCTCGTTGCTCTTTCATTGAATAAGGAAGTTCAGCATATAAATAATTAAAATTATCTTCCGGTGGTGCTTCAGGAATATTTAAATATTTTTCTACGCCGTCAGCAATTTTTTTATCACATTCAGCAAGCCATTCTCTTTCCTGTTCCGGGCCCCACCAGTTTTTATTGTGTAAAAAAGTTTGTAGTCTTTTTACGGGCTCCATTTCCCAGCCTTTGTTTAAAGCTTCAGGAGAACGGTAGCGAGTGGCATCATCCGCCGTGGTGTGATCACTTAATCGGTAAGTAACGGCTTCTATAAGAGTTGGGCCTTTGCCAGCCCGGGCTTTTTTCAGGGCTTTATCAACCACACTGTATACTGCCAATGCATCGTTACCATCAACCTGTTCGCCAGGAATTCCCGCGGCTATGGCTTTTTGTGCAATGGTTTTAGCGGCCGTTTGTATTTCTCTGGGTACAGAAATGGCCCATTGATTATTATTCACAACAATGACCATGGGCAGTTGCCATGCGCCGGCCAAATTTAGTGGCTCGTAAAAATCCCCTCGTGACGTTGCACCGTCGCCACAAGTGGTGACCACGGCCTTTTTTTCATTACGAATTTTTAATGCCGATGCAATACCCGCAGCGTGGGTTATTTGTGTGGCGATGGGTACGCAATTAGGTAAATCAAATTGAGGAGCATTGGAAATAATATTTCCTCTTTCATCTCCTCCCCAATATAAAAGCATATCAGCAAGGCTGACACCCCGTAGATAATGAATGGCGTGATCCCGGTAATACGGTGCAAACACGTCGTCCTTATTCATAGCATGGCCAATGCCAACGCCAATGGCTTCCTGACCCAGTGAAGAAGGATAAGTTCCGAGTTGTCCTGTTCTTTGCAAAGCGACGGCTTTTTTATCGAACGTGCGAATAAAAACCATTGATTTGTATAAGTCGCTTAGTAGTTTCTGGCTTTCCAGATCTTTGTCCAGAGGGTGTACGGATTCGCCGAGATGGTTAATTAATTGAGTATAGGTAATTTCAAATTCGGCAACCGTTTTTGAAAAAAAATTATTTTTTTGATGCTTTGCAGTCAGCATGAATGAGCCCCTCGTGAGTGCCGGTTTTCTTTGCAGTGGTGTTGTGTTGAATAATTTTTTAAATTACTTTTTTTAGTTTATTATCATCAAACAAATCGTTACTTGCATCTGGATAAAGAATTTCTTCAGCCATTGTATTTGCTATTTCGTTACAGGGTTTTTGAGCTGAAAAAGAGCGCTCAAAAACATTAGTTAAAGTGTGCCCTATTGCCAAAGTTTTTTGCTTGACCTTTTCCGCATTTTGTTTCTGTTTGTTTAAAGCAACCTGAATCAGTCCTCCTGAGTTAATTATGTAATCAGGGGCGTATAAAATGCCGTTGTTATGCAATATGAGCCCCATAGACTCTTCAGATAATTGGTTGTTAGCAGATCCGGCAACAATATTGCAGCGGAAGTCCTTGATATTAGTTTGATTTATGGTGCCTCCGAGTCCACAGGGGGCAAATACATCACATTTAACAGATACTATTTCGTCTGGGCTGACAACTTTTGCGCCCAATTTAATCCGGCAAATATTGAGTGCATCCTGATTTATGTCGGTAACGGTTAATCGCGCACCTTTGCTGACCAGTAGCTCGGCAAGAGCCATCCCCACATGGCCAACACCCTGGATGGCGACGTGCACATCCTTCAGGTTGGATTTATTCAATTTGAATTTAACCGCTGCTTCAATGCCACTGAGTACGCCAAGTGCGGTTATGGGTGAGGGATTACAGCCGTCTTTGTGAGTGCCCACTACAAAATCGGTGGATTTGGAGATTGCATCCATGTCATCGATGCCTGTTCCGCAATCCACTGATGTTATATATCGCCCTCCCAAAGAATCTATAAATTCACCAAAGCTTTCAAATAGAGCCCTTCGGTCATTGATATGCTCTGGGCACATTAAAACTGATTTACCGCCACCATAAGGTAGTTTTGCCAGGGCAGCTTTATAGCTCATGCCTTTGGCAAGACGAATCGCGTCTTCAATCGCTGAAACTTCATCGCTATAGGGAATGAAACGACAGCCACCAAGAGCAGGACCCAGGCGAGTGTCATGTATAGCTATAAAAGCTTTAAGTTGGGTTTCAGGATCATATTTAATATGAAGTTCTTTAAGGCGGGCCTGATCGAATTTTTCGAACAGTTCATTGGTGTTTTTTTCGGACACAGTACCGGACATATTCTCGGACATCGGAGAATCCTCTATGAGATGGGGTGGGGTAACACCCAGACATCTGTAAGTTTCCCTCTACAGTTTCGCTGAAAGCGCTTTTGGCGCAACGCTCATGGAGCATTCAGTTTAGTTGTAGACACAGTAATTTGGATCCAAATATGATCCAATGGTTTCATTATACAGGATAAATATGTAACAAAAGATTGAATTAGGTGAGGGTTTTTATCTGAAAGTTGAAATAAAATCTAGCTAAGCTATTGATTTGGTTGTGCTGATCGTTCGGTAGGCTGCTGTTTGATCGCATGTGAGCCGTCAAATGCCTGGCTTTATCCATTGCCAGGCATTGGCAGATTTTCTAGGTTAAGCGACGCTTTTTATTTGATTTGAATCAGGCGAGTGAACATCCATTTGAGGATAGGGGATACTGATGCCATTTTCGTCAAAAGCAAGTTTTACGTTTTCTGTTAAAGCAAACATAACATCCCAGTAATCCGGCGTTTTGACCCACGGACGGACAACAAAATTGACGCTGCTATCGGCCAGTTCTGAGACTGCAATTGTAGGGCTTGGGTCACTCAGAACTCTTTGGTCGGCTTGAACAGTTTTTTCAAGAATGCTTTTGGCTTTTTTAATGTCGTCATCATAACCAATCCCGAAAACCAGATCGATACGGCGGGTATCACGGGCAGAATAGTTAATAATGTTGCCATTGTATATTGCTCCATTGGGGATAATGATTTCCTTGTTATCCGGGGAGTGCATAGTGGTAGTGAATATATTTACTTTTTGAATTACTCCAGATGATCCTCCAGCTTCTACAAAGTCACCAGTTTTGAAGGGCTTGAATAACAATAACATGACGCCAGCAGCAAAATTTTGCAATGAGCTTTGTAAAGACAAACCTATGGCCAGTCCTGCCGCACCTAATAAGGCAACCAGTGAAGTGGTGTCAACACCCAGTTGATTTAGGGATGCAACTATGACAAAAAGTAATAAAACCGTATGGGCAATGGACTTTACAAAATCTACCAGGGTCTCATCTACACTTGCCTTTATCATGAGTTTTCCCATGACCTTGGTAAGGATATTAACTACAATGCGACCGATGATAAATATCGTCAGAGCCATAGTAATATTGATACCCCAGGGCACCACATAGGTAGAAATCATTGCATTAATGTCAAAATCATTTAACTTTTCCAGCATAATTTTTTCCTTTTAAAAAAGCCTATTTTGGAAAACAAGCGGTTTAATTAGTAGTAGCTTTGGAAATTGGTCTGGTTAAACCTTAAAAGGGCGTTCTAAATCCAGATTTAGATTTCCAGCATTTTTTTATAAAGAATAATCTTCGAAAGGGTTTTCAACATTCAGGTCAACGACTTTATCACATCCTGGGATTTTTATGGTGTCTCGTGAAATAGATAAGTCTTCCCCAGTCAAAACATTATCGCCAAATCGGTAAATTGGAGCAATACTGCCCTGTGT
>Ga0209013_10006020_pt1 | contig 10356 bp, 10 predicted proteins | sample Cruoilmetagenom2_FD_187291 | JGI IMG/M metagenome (GOLD analysis project Ga0209013, IMG submission 187291) | Oil polluted marine microbial communities from Coal Oil Point, Santa Barbara, California, USA - Sample 2 (SPAdes) (version 2) | ecosystem: Environmental > Aquatic > Marine > Oil seeps ...
AATACTGCTTCCATAGCAGCGGAAGCAGTACCTGAATAGGTAATATCTTCACCCATATTTGCACCAATATTTATGCCGGAAATAACAATATCAGGTTTATTCTCCTCTGTAAACAGTTTTGTAAGAGATAAAAATATACAATCTGTAGGTGTACCATCATCAAGTTTATAAAAGTCTTCTTCGACTTGAACAAAACGTAGAGGTTTGGTTAGTGTAAGGGAATGGCCACATGCAGACTTCTCAGTGGTGGGTGCAACAACAGTAACATGTCCCAAAGGTTTAAGTGCTTCAACTAGAGCTAAAAGGCCTTTAGAGTCAAAACCATCATCATTTGTAACTAATATTTTCTTCATAAAAATTCTTTTAAAGTGTATTTATTATCGGAAGTCTGCACTTCCGAGGATTTATTTTAACGCTATTATAACCTTTTTGGTATAATACTTTAAATTATAAAAAGTCAAAGGAATAATCGTGCAAAAAGAGCCGATGTTAAGACCAACCTATGTGAAACTTTCAGAAGAGTTGGAACAGTTGAAATCTGTAGAGAGAGGGATTATCGCAAAGATCATCGATGAAGCACGTGAGCTTGGTGACCTTAAAGAGAATGCAGAGTATCATGCAGCCAAAGATAAACAGGGACTTATGGAAGCACGTATCACAGAACTTACAGATGTAGTAGGGAGAGCACAAGTGGTAGATCCTTCTACTTTGGCACATGCACGTATCTCTTTTGGTTCTACTGTGATACTTGCTGACCAATCTACAGAAGAAGAGATAAAGTACACGATTGTAGGAGGACAAGAGTCAAATCCTACACATGGTCTTATCTCTATGCAATCACCAATGGCCAGAGCACTCATAGGTAAAGAAGAGGGCGATGAAGTGGCACTAACGTTACCAAGTGGTAAAAAAACATATGACATAGAAGAAGTGTTATATGAAGAGATCAATATAGGCTGATTATCTGTGGTGGGTAAACCCACTCTACGCGATATGATGTATGTAGGGTGGATTTATCCACCATTGTTTAAAGGATAAAAAATGATAAAAGTAGGTGTAGTAGGGGCCAGCGGATATACTGGACTTGAACTGGTTAAAATGTTAGTAACACATCCTGGGTTTCAGCTTACATATTTAGCAACCACACAGGGTGATACGACCATAGAAACGTTACATCCTTCTTTGGTAGATGTGATAAGCCTTCCTGTTGAAAAAGCAGATGTAGCTTCTGTGGCTGAATGCTGTGAGTTGGTTTTCCTTGCTCTTCCTCATAAAGCCTCCATGGGCTTTGCCAAAGAACTCATTGACCAAGGTGTAAAAGTAGTAGATCTCTCTGCTGATTATCGTTTAGACCTTGATACTTATGAAGAGCACTATTGTGAACATGAAGACAAAGATCATTTAGATGAATCTGTCTATGCACTCATCGAGTATTATAAAGAAGATTTGAAAACGGCAAAACTTGCAGCAGGTCCGGGGTGTTACCCAACTGCCACACTGCTTGGTATTTTACCATTCATTCCTTACCTCGATACATCTGCACCTCTTTTTGTAGATGCAAAGTCAGGTGTGAGTGGGGCAGGGAAAAAACTTTCGGAGACAACACATTTTGTGACAGTGAATGACAATATTTTTGCTTACAATCCATTGAAGCACCGTCATGCACCAGAGATAGCAGAGAAGATAGAAAAGGTACACGGTGCCAAGATGAATGTGAATTTTGTACCCCATCTCATTCCTGCAACACGAGGTGAACTGGTCTCTGTCTATGCAACATTAAAAGAAGATATCGATCCGCTTGAAGTGCTTAAAAAACATTATGCTAATGATCGTTTCATCCGTATAAGAGAGACGCCTGTTGATATTAAGAGTACAGCGGGGACACATTTTTGTGATATCTTTGCAGCCAAAAATGGTAATGCTTTATTTGTAAATTCTGCTATAGATAACTTATTGCGTGGGGCTAGTTCACAGGCACTTGTTGCTGCTAATTTGATGTGTGGTTATGATGAAGGTATGGGGATTCCAACTATTGCTTATATGCCATAGGTATTGCGTAGTAATACTATAACTTTAAATAATGTCATGGCGAACGCCCTTGTAAGCGCAGCGATTTGAGAACAGTGACAGGGTAGAGCAATTAAAAGAGAAATTAATGGAGAGAATATGATAGAAATAAAAGAAAATGCTTTATTCATTGCAGATTCACACTATCCTCATCATGGAGACTCTTTCCTAAAACTTCTTCAAAAGTTAGAAAAAAAAGAGATAGATACCCAACAACTCTTTTTGATGGGTGATAATTTTGATCTACTCTTTGGGCATAATGACTACATAAAAACTTTTTCCAACGAAGCCATCGTGCTACTACAAAAACTTTCAAAAAAATTAGAGATACACTACTTTGAAGGTAACCATGATTTCTGTCTTAAAGAGCTGTTTTCAGATGTAAAAGTGTACAGTAGAGAAGAACAGCCTATCATGTTTACTTTGGGTGCTAAAAGTGTAGCTATCTCTCATGGTGACAAATATGTCACGGGTTTCGGGTATAACCTTTACTCTGCAGTCATGCGGAATAAAACCACATTGACACTGCTTAATCCTTTTGAAAAAGCCATTATAGACCATCGTATGAAAAAACTTTCACAAAAAGATATTTGTCATGATTTTTATGGGTTTGAAAAAAGGGTAGAAAAGATATTGGAACATTATGTAGATGCTGATCTTGTGATAGAAGGGCACTTCCATCAAGCTAAAGTGATAGATAAGTATATCTCCTTACCATCTCTTGCCTGTCAAGGGCAAGTAGCTATGGTAAAGGATGGAAAAGTAGTTTTTACTTCGCTGTAGCAGGTTGAGGTTCTTTAACCTGACAAAGTTTTTCAGTATAAAAACTTCCAAATGGCACCAGTGAAAGAATGAAATAATATAGAGCCTCTTTCTTACTAAATGGTACTTCTCTCATTGACTCGATCAGTTGATAGATAAACATCATAAAAAGCAGACCATGTATCATCCCTATTATTTTGGTAGCGATAGGGAATCCAAAGCTATATTTAAGTGGCATAGCGATGAAAAGCAAGATGATAAATGAATATCCCTCAATTTTATTGATAAGACGAAATTTTTTTAATTCAGACATATTTACTCCTAATTTTTTTGGGAGTATATCAAAAAATGTTTAATAAAGTATAATAACTCAGCTTTCGCACATAACTTCCAGTAAAAACCCCTATAAAATAGTAAATATAAGTTATTTATATTATTTATCGTCCTATAATATATGCCAATAAATTTAGGATCAAGAGAAAAAATGAATTTGCAAAATAAAAAGATCATCATTACCTATGGAACTTATGATATGTTGCATGAAGGGCATCTTAAGCTACTTAAACGTGCCAAGGCACTGGGGAATTACCTTATAGTAGGTGTAACTGATGAGAACTATGACCGTTCACGAGGGAAACTCAATGTCTCCCAAAGTACGTATGAGAGGGTGCAAGCCATAGAAGCTTTGGACTTTGTAGACAAAGTCATTATAGAAAAGCACAAAAAGCAGAAGGCCCAGGATATGGTGAAGTATGATGTCGATATCTTTGCCATAGGTGATGACTGGATAGGAGCATTTGACTACCTGAATGAATACACCCATGTGGAGTACCTCCCCAGAACCGAGGGGATCTCCAGTACACAGCTCCGCAAAGAAAATATAGGTTTGATAAAAATGGGGATCGTAGGGATAGGACGTGACACACAGGCATTCGTTGATGAAGCAGCATTCGTCTCGAGCATCAAGCTTAACCGTGTCTATGCAGATGACTTTCTTGCGATCAAAAAGTTCAATAAAGAGAATCCTACTATCGAGTACGGTCATGATAATTATGATGATTTTTTGGATACACCTGTCCAGGCTGTCTATATTGATACGGCACTGAAAAGACACTATACGCTTATTAAAAAAGCGCTGGAAGCAGGGAAACATGTCCTGTGTGAAAACCCTATCGCACTGGAGAAGAAAGAGTTGAAAGAACTGCTTTTACTGGCGAAAAAACAGAAAGTACTGCTGCTTCCTGCTTTAAAAACAGCTTTTTTGCCTGCGTTCAACCAACTTCTAAAAGAGATCGAAAAAGGAGATATCGGTGAGATCAAAGAGGTACGGGCTACCCGCACTTCTTTATACAGGGAAAAAAATTATCCCGAGAGTTTTATGGCGCAGGGAGCTACCAACATCCTGGCCGGTTATCCCTCTTTGCTGATACATAAAGTTCTGGGCAAGCGAAAAACCACGACCTTTTTTGACCAGGGAGATGAAGGATATGACATTTCCAATCTCATTGTCACGCAGCACAAGAATAATACGCTGGGCATAGCCAGAGTCGCTACGGGAACAAAATCTGAGGGAGATGCCGTGATCTCCGGTACCAAAGGGTATGTGTATATTCCTGCTCCGTGGTGGCTGACCAAAGAGTTCTACTTCAAGTTTGAAGATAGCCACAAGAGCTATAAATTCAAGTATGAATTTGAGGGCTGCGGATTACGTTATATGATCGCAGAGTTCGCCTCCCTGATACAGCGGGGGAAACGTACCTCCCAAATATTGAGCCCCTCAGATATCGTGGCTATCAGCAGGGTCGTTCTGGACTATAACGACTATAGAGAAAACAGAGCAAAGAATGATAATAAGGAAAAATAGATCATGATATATGAAGATTACGCTATATTTACCCCCGGACCTGTAAAAATGTCTGAAGAGATACTTGCTATAGGCGCAAAACAGACTCCGTACTTTAGAAATGATAAGTTCTCTGAAGTGACTTTCAACTGTGAAAAAGGTCTACTGAAAATGCTGAATGCCCCGGAGGGTTCTAAGGTTATCTTTTTAACGGCTTCTGGTACAGCAGGTATGGAGTCAGTAGTGATGAACTTGCTCACTAAAGATGACAATGCCTTAGTCGTACACGGTGGTGGCTTTGGAGGGCGTTTTGTGGACATCTGTGCCATGCATGAAGTCCCGCACACTGACTTTAAAGTGACAGATACAAATCTCTCAGACATAGAGGCACTCGCACCTAAAGAGGACTACACGTCACTCATAGTCAATGCACATGAGACTTCTGTAGGGCATCTGTATGATCTTGATGCTATGGGAGCTTATGCGAAGAAAAATGATTTACTATACATTGTAGATGCCATCTCTATGCTGGTTACTGACCCTATAGATATGAGCGCACAGAATATAGATGCTGTTATTGCCAGCAGTCAAAAAGGATTGGCACTTCCTCCAGGCTTGACTATGGTTATTTTAGCTCCACGTGCATTAGAGAAAGTACACGATGTAAAGTCTCTGTACTTCAACTTCAAAGACTACTTGCGTAATGGTGAAAGAGGGCAAACACCTTACACCCCAGCCGTGACCATCATGCTGCAACTTGAAGCAAGACTTGCACAGATAGAACGTGAGGGTGGAGTAGAACAAAGCATCACAAATGCCAAAGAGATCTCTGAGTATTTCCGCCAGAGTATCAAAAGCTTACCACTTAAAGCCTATACACCTTTTATGCCAAATGCTATGACAACACTTACTCCCACAGATGGAAAGTCTGCAATGGACATAGTCAATGACTTAGAGACGGGTTATAAAGTAATGGTCTGTCCAAACGGTGGTGCAGAAAAGGACATTATCTTTAGAGTTTCACACATGGGAGATATGGATAAAGCCTATACAGATGTGCTTATAGATGCACTTTATGACTATTACAAAGTAGAGAGAGCTTAGATGAGCATAGCCCCAAAAACACTTCGCCAAGCCCAGTTCATAATGCTTGAGATACTGGTGGAATTTGATGCCATTTGTCAAAAATATAATTTACGTTATTGGCTAGATTCTGGTACACTCCTTGGTGCAGTTCGTCATCAGGGGTTTATACCATGGGATGATGATATTGATTTGTCTATGCCTGTTGAAGATTATGAAAAGTTTCAATCCATAGCAAAAGAAGCACTCTCTTCTAATATCTTTTTTCAAACGAAAGAAACAGATAAAGATTTTTTATTTGACTACATAAAATTACGTTCAAATAAAGCTTCCATTGTAGAGTTTCATGAAAAAGACAGAGAGGTTAGCTATCATCAAGGTGTCTTTGTAGATATCTTTCCTATGCGTACTTTAACCAATACAGAATTTAATCAGAAGTATTATGATGATGTTTTCAAACTTATACGTGCAACATCGGCAGTGAGTCTACATACCCCAGAGGGACATAATCTTCCAGAGTCCAGAAAAAAGTTGGTGGATTCTTTAGCACAGCTACATGAAGGATGGGAAGATGAAAACAATAAAGTGATCTACAGTGGAGAGATGCCAGATGTGGCTGCATGGTTTGACCAAAGTAAAATTTTCCCCCTTAGAAAAATGATCTTTGAAGGGTTTGAATTTCCTGTACCTCAAGACCCCGATCATTACTTGGAAAACATTTACTCTTTTGACTATATGCAAGTGCCTCCTGAAGAGAAAAGAACTATACATGCAGATGAGGTGATCATTCACTAAAGGGTTGTTACCTTTTAGTAACTCTTTTTATATACTATTCATTTATGAAATACAAATCTATCTTTATCTCTGACTTGCATTTAGGTACCAAATTTGCAAAAGCAGAAGAACTTTTAGAGTTTATCAAAGTACATGAAGCTGAAAATATCTACCTCGTTGGTGACATCATTGATGGATGGGCGATTAAAAAAAATTTTCGTTGGAAACAATCACACTCAGATGTCATACAAAAAATCCTCAGAGCAGCAAGAAAAGGTAGCAATGTCTACTACATCACAGGCAATCATGATGAGTTCTTACGTTCCTTTTTACCTCTTCTTATGGGTGATAATCTTCATGTAGTAAATGATGTAGAGTATGTGGGAATGAATGGTAAAAAATATTTTGTCACCCATGGTGATATATTTGACAGTCTGACTTTAACAAAACGTTGGCTCAGCCATTTTGGAGATATGGGATATGATGTACTTTTACATTTTAATCCCATCATCAATTTTGTAAGAAAAACATTGGGGATTAAACGTTACTGGTCACTCTCCAAACAACTCAAAGACAACCTAAGAGAAAAACTAAACTTCATAGAAGAGTATGAGACCGTTTCTACAAAGTATGTAAAACATAATGGTTACGATGGCGTGATCTGTGGGCATATACACAGAGCAGACATCAAAAACATAGAAGGCATAGCATACATGAACAGTGGAGACTGGGTAGAGTCCTGTACTGCTTTAGTTGAAACACTAAATGGAGAGTGGGAGATAGTAGAGTGGTTGGAGGATAGAGGTTGATTTTACCCAATCAACTCCGAACATAAATCAAACCGATTATGTGTCATCAGATGCACTTTTCCATGCTCTTCCATTACATCATCAAAGATACGCTTAGAGAGGGCAAAACCAATTTCCTGTTCTTTCTCTTCTCCATCCATAGCAGCTAAGTTCATTTCATCTATGATATCTTTTGGCACAGAGATACCTGGAACTTTGTCATCTATGAAGTTGGCTGTTCTTGCACGTACTATAGGGAACTGACCTAAGACAAGGTGGGCTTCTTTGGCTGTATCTCTTATGCTTATCTCTTTTGCTTCTTCAAAAAGTGCCAAGAGCTCTTTGGCATTTTCCAAGCCATACACAGGTTGGGTAATGATAGCTCGTGCTCCGTAGTTCAGCTTTTTAACCATACGTTTTTTAAGAGAGTTCATATCTTTTGCAGTGGAGTTGGTTACAGCAAAAGGGTAGATGGGCTTTGGGACAGGCTTGAGTGCTTTGTTAGAGTAGTCCACACCTTTATTTAAGTGGTGTATGATGCTAAGAAGCAGGGTTGAGTCACGCTCCAGTACGCCCTTAACATCCGGCTGGTCTGAAAACTTTGCAGGGTCACCCGTAAGTGCCAAGATACAACGCAGATCAAAGTCATTTGCCCCAAGCAGGGTAGACTGCAGAGAGAGCTTGTTTTTGTCTCTCATACTCATTGTAGCGATGACCGGTTTGTTAAATGTTTGCTGTACTTTGATGGCAGAGAGAACGCCTGACATTTTAAGTTTTGCTAAAGGGTTATCTGTGCAAGAGAAGCCTGTAACTTTGTCTTGTAAATTATATTTTTTGATTTCTTCTATCAGACCATCTATGGATGCTCCATGTGGAGGGTTTATCTCCACAGTTATAAATCTTTTCTCAAGGCAAAGGATGTCACAAAATTTTTCAAACATGAATATACTCTTTATAGGTTAATTAGTTATAATTCTATCTAAATAATGCATAGAAGGCTATTAGCCATAGCATATGCATAATATATTAACAAATATCAATAGGAAAACATATGTCTAAACTAGCCGTATTCGATTTTGACTCAACACTGATGGATGGAGAAACCATTGACTTTTTAGCTGCACCCCTTGGACTTGAAGAAGCGGTTGCATCGATCACTGAGAGGGCTATGGCAGGGGAGTTGGATTTTTTTAAGTCGCTTGTTGCAAGAGTAGCGCTCATTGAAGGATTAGAAAAAGAAAAAGTAGATGCCATCTGTGCAGACCTTCCGATGATGCCCGGGGCACAGGAAGTTGTAGCAGGGCTTAAAGAGAGAGGTTATACAGTGGTCTGTTTCTCCGGTGGTTTTAGAAATGCAACAAAACCTGCCTGTGACAGACTGGGGATAGATGCAGACTTTTCAAACTTTTTGCATTCTGAGAATGGAATTCTTACTGGTCAAGTGGGTGGTGAGATGATGTACTCAGATGCCAAGGGTGATATGATCGTACGCATGCAAGGATTACTGGGTGTCTCTCGTGAAGAGACACTTGTCGTAGGTGACGGAGCCAATGATCTCAGTATGTTTGCCCATGCAGATACACGTGTGGCATTTTGTGCAAAACCTGTACTTAAAGAGGCTGCAACACATTGTGTAGATAAAAAAGACTTAACTCAGATACTTGATATAGTAGATTCTCTCTAATGCAAAAACCAAGCTGTAGTATCAAAGGTATTGTCCAACAGTTATTACAGTATAAAAAAGCACTGATCTTTGGAAATATTATTGCGATCATTGCTACGCTTCTTGTGGTACTCATTCCACTCTTTATCCCCCTAATTGTAGATGAATTACTCTTGGGGAAAGACCACCATTTTATCTCTTGGATATCTGAACATATCTTTACGACAGATACTAAGGGGTATGTCCTTGGTATCTTGGCAGTGATCTTGATCTTGCGTGTCCTAAGTACGCTGTTGTCGATTCTTCAGACAAAGATCTTTGTTTCCATATCAAAAAATATTACTTTTAAAATGAGGGAGTCTTTGCTCCATCATCTTAAAAGAGTTTCGCTTAAAGAATATGAGATGATGCGCGTAGGGGCAGTGACCTCCAAGCTTGTAACAGATGTGGAAACCATCGATAGTTTTGTGAGTTCGACTATCTCAAAACTTATCGTTGCGGTATTGGTCATGCTCTTTTCTGCTGTAGTACTGCTCTGGATACACTGGCAGCTGGCACTCTTTATTTTGATCACCAATCCTATCGTAGTACTTTTTACCGTAAAATTATCTCGAAATATTGGTAACCTGAAAAAGGAGGAGAACAGAGCAGTAGAACTATTTCAGTCTTCCTTGACTGAAACCCTTGAACTTTTTCATCAGATACGTGCAGCCAATAAGGAAGAGTATTTTTTTAAACAGAGTGAGACTAAAGCAAAAGAACTTAAAGAACATTCAATAAATTATGGCTACAAAAGTGATGCAGCCATCAAGTTCTCTTACCTGATCTTCCTGGCAGGGTATGAAGTTTTTAGGGCAGTAAGTATCCTGGCTGTTGCCTATAGTGATCTGAGTGTGGGATTAATGCTTGCTATCTTTTCCTACCTTTGGGTGATGGTCTCTCCCACGCAAGATATCATTAACTTTCAGTATGTACTTGCTACAGCCAAAGCTGCCTGTAAACGTATCAATAGTATTTATGAGATGGAGCAGGAGCCTTTAGTGGAAGAGATAATGAATCCTTTCAAAACTTCCAAAGCTATAGATATTAAAGTTTCTAACCTCTCTTTTGCATACCTTAAGAATAAACCTATATTAGAAAATATTAATATGCAGATAGATGAAGGATGCAAGTTAGCTATAGTCGGTGCCAGTGGGAGTGGAAAGACCACTTTGGCAAATATTCTTGTAGGCTTTTACCCTTTTGATGAAGGGGAGATACTTTATGAAGGTGTATCAAATAAAGCACTGAAACTCTCAACGATCAGAGAAAATATTCATCTCATATTGCAACATCCTAAACTCTTTAATGATACAATGTTGTTTAATCTAACGCTT
>Ga0209013_10006021_pt1 | contig 10351 bp, 10 predicted proteins | sample Cruoilmetagenom2_FD_187291 | JGI IMG/M metagenome (GOLD analysis project Ga0209013, IMG submission 187291) | Oil polluted marine microbial communities from Coal Oil Point, Santa Barbara, California, USA - Sample 2 (SPAdes) (version 2) | ecosystem: Environmental > Aquatic > Marine > Oil seeps ...
TATTGAAAATCATTATGAGTATACAAATCACAAGGTGGACTGAGAATAATGGCGAAGAAGTTTGAATCTTCCATAGAAGTAAAATCTATTAAGATAGACACGATTGTTGATCATCCTTATATTGAACATGGTATTAATCTGTCTGGTACAATTTATATTGAAGGAGTACACGATGAATCGGTTGAAAATATCAAATTAGAGGTATTTAAACTAACGAATGGTGAATCACCTAAAATTGTATCGAAGCACTCTATAGAGTTAGTTGGAGCAGCTGCATCAAAGGACATGCAAATGATTCCTTTCGAGATTATGCCAGATGAAAGATGGATACCTAGTAATAATGAGGAAGTAACAAACTTAATTTTGAGAACGACTGTGTTATTCCAAAATGGGTCTGAGTATAACGATGAAGACGAGATATATTTTGATATTGAAGAATGACGTATGAAACTCCAGCCCAAGTGCTGGGGTTTTTTCTTTTGCGAAAATTATTAAGTTACTTACTTGCGGTAGTACAGAGAATACTGGCGTTCCAGGTGGATTTAATTGCTCTTGTACATCACTTACTTTCGCTCTGTGTTATTTTACTCGCGTTTAAGGGAACTTTACTTGTGAAGTGGGGTATTTTTCCTTTTATTCGGTCATCATTTTGAATGTATCAATAATAAATGAATATCTAGTATAAATCCCTATTGGTTGTGCATTCTAATATTAAATTGGGAGGCAACTAACGATGATTAAAAGATTGTTTTCGATACTTATCATTTCGAGCTTTATACTGACTGCCTGTGGATTTCAAAGGGATTCCAATCAACCAGCTAAACCCGAAACACAATTAGACAACCAAGATAAAGAAATTCCAAACACTGGAAATGAAGAAGTAAATGAAGAAAATGATGTAGGGATTCCGAAAAAGAATGATTTCATCAATGATCCTTCTTTTGAAAAACCAAATGAAAATAACGATTGAATTGTTTGAATAGTTATGCTATTATTTATTTAACTAATTCGAACGGAGGTGAAGAAAGAATGAAAAACGCTATGAATGCACAATTATTTATGTTGGAATTTTTATCAACTTCTTGTGCAATTACTCATGAAAATGCTAACTACGGGACAGGTCTGTCTATTTTTAGCCATCTCCATAGTAATATTCATAGCTGAGAAGTCATTCTTTCGGATCCAACTAGGTAGCGAAAAGACTGTGCTTTTTAGACAGTCTTTTTTTGTTGTGAAAAAAGAATTGCTTCTTTGCTCATAAAGAATTGAAGGGAAGCGTTCACAATGATATGTACAATACAAAATATAACTAAAATGCTCGGAGGAAATACAATTTTTGAAAAGTTATCTCTGGATATTAAAACGGGAGATAGATTGGCCATTGTTGGTCGGAACGGAAGCGGTAAGACTACATTATTCAAGTTGTTAGGGGGGATTGAGAAACCTGACGAAGGGTCCATTCACTTTAAAAAAGGTGCATCCATTGGTTATTTAGCGCAAATCCCTACTTTTTCCGAAAATATTACAGGTCTTGATGTTCTTCATTCTGCTTTTCAAAAGATTATGGAGTTACAAAACCAAATGATCCAGATGGAACATGAAATGGCAACCTTGGGTTCAGTGGGGATGGAACGCCTGCTCCAGCAATACGGAGAAGTACAAGAACAATTTACTCTTTTAGGTGGCTACTCAATGAATTCTGAAATTGATAAAGTAGTGCAGGGACTTCAGCTTAGCGGATTCGTGAACCAATCATTTGCTAGTTTAAGTGGTGGAGAACAGACGAAAATAATGCTAGGGAAAATATTGCTGTCAAATCCAGATATATTATTGTTGGATGAACCGACCAATCATTTAGATTTATTTGCAGTTGAATGGCTAGAACAATATTTGATCGGCTATTCAGGAACCGTTGTAATTATATCGCATGACCGATATTTCTTAGATCAGGTTGTGACCAAAATTGCAGATTTAGAGGAAGGTGAGCTTTCTCTTTATCATGGAGATTATTCTTCCTTTATTTTAGAAAAAGAAGCTAGATTAATGCGTGAGTTCCAGGATTATGAGGAACAACAGAAAAAGATAAAAAAAATGAAAGATGCGATAAGACGTCTAAGACAATGGGCGAATGAAGCAGTTCCACCAAATCCTAAGCTATTTCGCCAGGCACGGAATATGGAAAGGGCATTAGAGAGATTGGTGAAAGTAAGAAAACCATTAATCGACCCGAAAAAAATGGAGCTTTCCTTTGAATTTGCTTCTAGAAGTGGAAAAGAAGTAGTTGTGATGAAGGATGTATATAAATCATTTGGTGAAAAGGTTTTGTTAGAAAATGCACAGCTCAATCTTTACTGGAAGGACCGAGTTGCGATAGTAGGTAAAAACGGTTCTGGTAAATCCACTATATTAAATCTGTTGCGTGGGGAGATACCTATTGATAATGGAGAAGCTCGGTTTGGTAGTAATGTCCGTGTTGGTTATTTATCGCAGCATTTTGAAATTCAGAATCCGAAAGCTAGGTTGATTGATGTATTTCGAAGTGAGTTAAATATGGTGGAGGGAGATGCGCGCCATGTTCTTGCGAAGTTTATGTTCTATGGCCCTGACGTATTCAAGCGTATAGGTGATTTAAGCGGCGGAGAGCGCATGAGACTTCGCTTAGCACAGCTTATGCATCAGGATATTAATCTTCTAATTCTTGATGAACCGACAAATCATTTAGATATCGAATCCCGAGAGGTACTTGAAGATGCTTTAGCTGATTTTGATGGGACTATTTTAGCAGTGTCACATGACCGCTATTTTTTAAATAAATTATTTCCGAAAACTGTCTGGTTAGAGGATGGCACGCTTACTACTTTTGAAGGCCCATATGAGTGGGCGCGAGTAAAGTGGGAGGAGCAAGTAGTAACTGAAATTCCTATTAAAAAAGATAAGGAAGTAAAATCAATAATTAAACGACGGGAAAAGGGAAAAATTGAGGAAGAAATAAACTCGTTAGAAAGAGAAATTTCTGTATTAAAAGAACAAGTAGAGATAGAAAGTGATTGGGAGATATATGAAAATATTTTAGAAACTATTGAAACAAATGAAATGAAACTTGAAAATTTAACAATGGAGTGGATAGAATACGAAGATTAAAAATCAAGGAAATTGGGGCTTTTAAAAAAATATCAAATATTTATAAAGAATCATTAACATTCATACGATTGTCCTATATAATGAGTTGAATACCCTATAAAATGAAATAGTCATATAGGAGGGTATATAATTTAGAAATAGAGAGAAGATGTAGAATGAGAAAATCGATTAAATGGAAAATTATTGTTTCTGTTATGTTATTAATAATTGTAAGTATGACACCATTAATAACTATAAGTTCGAACACAATAAGCGAAAAGACGGAAAAAGATTTAATTGACCAGAGTCAAGTTATTGTAAAAGAAATGTCCTCATCCATTCAAAATTATTTAGGTGCATACGAAAAAGGGATTTTACAATTATCTACTTCAAATGAGATAGTAAACTTTCAAAGTAGTGCTAAAGCAACTGATGTAGTATTAGCCAATCAATTTGAAAAACAATTAGATACTAGATTTAATGAATTTGTTACTTTATATGATGCTGTAGCTTCTATTTATATAGCTCTTCCAGATAAATCAATCGAAATTATTCCAGAGGCCGACTTAGGAGCAGATTTTGACCCTACTTCTAGGGAATGGTATGTAAATGCTGTTTCAAACAAAGATAGTTTCAGCTGGTCTAAACCTTTCGTGGATGTTGCCACGGGAGAATATGCTATTTCTGGTTCAAAGGCTGTTATTAAAAATGGGCAAGTGGTCGGCGTACTTGCTATTGATATTTTATTGTCAAAGTTAACTGAAACGTTAACAGATAGTGAGTTGGGTTATGAAGGTCACCCAATTATTGTAGATGCAGAAGGTAATGCTATTGTTCATCCTACATTATTTGGTGAAAACTTATCCAAGGATACATCAGTGAACAAAATGCTATCAAATACCTCAGAGAGTGGAAATGTTAAAGGAATAACTAAGGAGGGTACTGATACTATTACTGTATTTACAACGTTACCAGGATTAGAGTGGAAAGTTGGAGCTATTTACGAGGAAAATAAGATCAATCAAACAGCAGACAGTATTCGTTCACTTATAATCGCCATTGCTTTGTCTATTGAAGCTTTAATTTTTATTGTATTATTTTTCTTAATAAGTCATATTTTAAAGCCAATCGAACAACTAAAAAAATTGATGGATTCAATGGCTGGTGGAGATTTAACAGTTCAAGCGAATATAAAGTCCAAAGATGAAATTGGACAATTGGCAACAAACTTCAACAAGATGGCAATGAATATGAATGAAATTATTCAAGTCGTAAAAGAATCCGCGAGCAACGTGCAATCGAACTCTGAAAGTTTAAGTGCTGTCGCAGAAGAAACAAATGCTTCCGCAGAGCAAGTTTCATTAGCTGTGAGTGAGATTGCAGAAGGTGCATCTAAATCCGCAGAAGATGCAGTGGACGTAACGGAAAGTTCTGTGCACTTAAGTGATCAAATCAATCTCATCAATGAAAAGTCATTAATGATGACTGACATAGCTTTGAAAGCAAATTCTATGAATACTAGTGGACAAAACCAAATGAGTGTATTGAAATCTTCCTTCCAAAACTGGGAGTCTAATCTTATCTCTATGTCTGCATTGTTTACTACTTTAGAAGTTAGAGTAAATGCAATTGGTAGTGTCATGGAAACTATTATGCAAATTTCTGCACAGACAAATCTTCTCGCATTGAATGCAAGTATTGAAGCAGCTCGTGCAGGAGAACATGGAAAAGGATTTGCAGTCGTTGCGGATGAGGTACGTAAACTTGCTGAGCAATCTGCCAAAGCGACGGAAGAGGTGAAGCATACTATCACAGAGCTTCAAAGCGAATCGCATACTGTAGGATTGCAAATGGAGGACACTATCAAAAATTTCCGAGAACAGGGAACTATTGTAACGAGCACCGAAGTAACTTTTAGTGAAATAACGTTATTGATGAATAATTTACAAACTTCGATTGACGTTGTATCAGCAGAAATTGAACAGGTATCCAATTTTAAAGACCAGGTCGTAGATACAATTCAAATAATGGCTGCCAATTCAGAACAAACTGCTGCAGCATGCGAAGAAGTAAGTGCATCATCAGATGAACAACTACGAGCGATCCAATCGGTAGCTGAAGCATCCGAGACTTTAACAGAGCTTAGTGATAAACTAGCGGATGCAGTTAATCGCTTTAAAGTTTAAAAGAAGTTGAATTATTTGAAAACAAGTGTTAATATTCACTCAGGAAGAACTATATAATTTAATAACTCTTATCAAGAGAAGCCGAGGGACATGGCCCGTTGAAGCTTCAGCAACCTCTGATTAGTCAGAAAGGTGCTAACTCCTACAAGATGATTTCTTGGAAGATAAGAATTGAGAGCTAAACGTTCACCCTCTTTTCTTATTCATAGGAAAGAGGGTTTTTGAATTTAAAGGAGGAGAACTATTTGCCAATAAATATACCGAAACAATTGCCGGCAGCTGAACACCTTAAGAATGAGAAAATATTTATCATGGATACTGATCGAGCTATAGCTCAAGATATACGTCCTTTAAACATAATTATCTTGAATCTGATGCCCGAAAAAGAGAAAACCGAGCTTCAATTGCTACGTTTATTAGGAAATACATCACTACAAGTAAATGTAACCTTTTTACATATGGCAACACATGATTCAAAAAATGTGAGTAAAACGCATCTAGATACTTTTTATACGACATTCGAGGATATTAAACACCGAAAATACGATGGAATGATTATCACAGGTGCGCCAATTGAGCACTTATCATTTGAAGACGTTAATTATTGGAGTGAAATGACGGAAATTATGGAATGGTCTAAAACGCATGTGACCTCTGTTCTACACATTTGTTGGGGGGCACAGGCAGCTCTCTATCATCATTATGGTATTGGCAAATATGACTTGCCGAAAAAATGTTTTGGGGTTTTTAGTCATCGGTTATCGGATCCAACTATACATTTAGTTCGAGGATTTAATGATGAGTTTAATGCACCGGTGTCTCGTTACACGACAGTGTCCTATTACGAGATTCTAGAAGATCCCCGATTACAATTGCTTTCCAATTCCGAGGATGCTGGTGTTTTTCTAGTAATTTCTGAGGACAAAAAGCATATTATGATTACTGGTCATTTAGAGTATGATGCAACTACACTTGCGGATGAATATAACCGAGATATCGCAAAAGGTGTGGAGATTGATGTTCCTGAGAATTATTTTCCAAACGATGATGCGACACAAAAACCTATGAATTCATGGCGTTCCCATACACATTTGCTTTTTTCCAATTGGTTGAATTACTATGTGTATCAAGAAACTCCTTATGAATGGGAATGATGTAAAAAGGCATATTTAGAGTTATAAATGTAAAGAGATCTTTGGTAAAATGAGTATGTGCTTTTTTCTCTTATAAAAGTAGAATACGTAGAAGTTTTTAAATAGATATTTGAAATAATAAATTAAATAATTTAACGTATACCCTCACTTTTCATGTAGTAATTCTTTCACACAGTTGTTTTAGCCGGATAATGCATTTCAAAGCCAACTTCCAAAGAAATTGGCTTTTCTGTTAAGGATTTTTAAACACGTTGATCAGAGATGGTTGCATTATTATTAGCTGCACTAAGAGCTTGAAGATTATCATATGGTGGTCCGGTAGTTGTACCGGCAAATAATACGATATCAAACTCATTCATCGGAATACCCCAAGAGTTGCCTACGAAAGTAGTAAAGGCTCTATCAACTAAGAATCCACCTTTAGTGTTATATACTACATTGTTATTTATTTCACCGGTTACATTTGGATTAATGTATATCCCAGTACGTAATGAATAAAATGTATTCCCCTCAACGACAATGTTAATACCGCCTTGTGGTACTACTGCCCGGTTTACAACCCAGTTCTCCATTGGCAATGCTTGTGGTGGACCAAATATTGTATTATTTACTAAAGTTATATTTGTACCACCAATTTGGATAAATTCCTTTGCATATGGAATATCACTAGTTATTGTTAAACCGCTAATCGTCGTATCTGTCGCAGTTACTAACATGGCGATAATATCTGCTTGAAGCAATAAGGTTGCTCCAGGTTGTCCTAATAGGGTGATTCCCATTTTGTTTACTAAAATTTGAGATGTGATTGGATACGTACCACTCAAAATACGCACAGTACCACCAGGATTTACAGCTGCAATTCCTTCGGTAATTGTTCCAAAAGGATTTGCAATACTTCCATTACCCCCTACAGCTCCAGCGCTTACATATATATTGGTCGGATCAACAAGCTCACTTATTGCCATATCCAGGGATGCTTGGACACTTGCAGTGGATGGATAACCCCCAACAGGTCTAATCGTTAACACCTCTGTAGCTACCTGATCTTTTTGTGCTTCAGTGAGTGTGTTATAAGCTGTTAAATCCAGATTTAAACCAGGATTTTCAATTGCTGCGCGCATTTCAGCAGCCGTTTGAGCATCATTAACTGCGTCCAAAAATACGTTAGAACCAGAAAACACATAATCTGTTTCTACTTTTGTAATAGTTACCGTGTCATTTGTATTGAGTAGGTCATCTAACTCGCTCATTGTAGCTGTAACAAATTTTACTGAACTAAAAAGATCTCCATCATATATGGTAAACATGGTTAAACCATTTAAAAATATATTTGTGTCGTCGCCATAAGTTACCGTCTCAGTTTCACCTGGATCTAAAGAAAAAGTTACTGTTCCAGCCTGGTTATATGGAAAAACTCCTTCACGTACAAATAGAGTGATTTGAAAAGTTGCTAATGTGTTATTGATAAATGTTTTTTCAGCCATTATTTCACCTCCTTTCATACTCTAGTACGGATACTAGAAATAGTAGAAAGACAATCTCTCTCTCTCTTGCATAATATGTAGAAAGATAGATTATGAATAGGTCATCTAAACTATTAAGAGAGAAATAGATGAGAATATGTTTTTCTGAATAGTTGAATTATAATTATGTAAGAAGTTATGTAAAAGGAGAGATTCATTATGACGGAGATAAATGCTTTACACACTGATTTTATACGAGTGGTTCAGAAGAAGTTTTCAGATTTAATGCAGGATACTAAGAAAGCAATTATTCAGATGGAGGAAGATAAACTATTTTGGAATCCAAATAATCATTCAAATAGTGTAGACATAATCATTAAGCATATGAGTGGGAACCTGATTTCACGGTGGACTGACTTTTTGACGACAGATGGTGAAAAACCAAATAGAAATCGAGATGAGGAATTTGAAAGTACAATCGAAACTCGTGAGGAATTGTTAGAAATATGGTCTGAAGGATGTCGAGTATTTTTAGATGCATTAAATACTATTAAATCACAACATCTACTCCAAACTATTTATATAAGAAATGAGCCACATACGGTTATGGAAGCTGTTATAAGAAGTCTAGCTCATACATCCTCACATGTTGGTCAAGTGATTTACATTGCCAAACAAGTGACAACAGAAGAGAACTGGACAACATTATCTATACCTAAAAAGCAAAGTTAAAACTGGAGGTATTACCTTGGAGTTAGGTTTAGCAAAGAATGAAGTGAAGTTACCTCCCTACACAGCAGAATGGAAAACAGAGTTTAACAGAGTAAAGCAACAAGTTATAAAGGTTAAAAGACTTGAGGAAGATCGAATACATCATATAGGAAGTACCGCAATAAATGATATGCCTGCAATCATAGGTATTATATTAGGGGTAGATGATATTACCAAAGTTGATAAAGCTATAATTATAGAATTACAGAGTATTGGATTTCCTTCGAGTAGAAAGACCAGATGAAGTAGTTCTAGCTAAGTTTACTGAGGATACATATGAAGTGAAAACTCATTTCATTCATATGGTTGATTTTGATAAAGAATTATGGAAAAACCAACTATTCTTTCGTGATTATTTATATTCAAACGATGAAGCTCGAGAGGAATACCGGAAGATCAAATTAACTAGTGCAAAACAAAAGGATATTAATATAAACTCGTATACAGATATGAAAGAACCATTTGTAAAAAGTATATTTTCAAAGCGGAACAATTAGGGGATGAATAGAAATGATAACCAATTTATATTTTGTTCGACACGCTCATTCCGACTATTCTGCGGATGAGTTAGGTAGATCATTGTCAGTGCGGGGAGTGAATGATGCCAACGGAATAACAGATATATTAAAAAAAGAAAATATAGATGTAGTTGTTTCGAGTCCTTATAAAAGAGCGTTTCAAACCGTTGAAGGAATTGCAAAACATTTAAAAAGAGAAATAGAAATTATTGATACGTTTAAAGAACGGATTTTATCCGAACAGCCAGTGATTGATTTCTATGAAGCAATGCTTCAAGTGTGGTCTAATTTCGCCTTTTCACTTCCAGGTGGTGAATCTAATCATCTTGCACAAGAAAGAGGTGTTCAGGCAACAAAAGAAATTTTAAAGAAATATGGTGGGCAAAATATAGCAATAGGTACACATGGAAATATAATGGTTTTAATCATGAATTATTTTGATCCTATCTATGATTTTAGTTTTTGGAAGCAGCTTGAAATGCCTGATATCTATCAGCTCACTTTTTCCGAACAGCAATTGATAGCGGTGAAAAGAGTAGATAAAGTGTCGAGAACAAATAGTACGGGCAATATCATTTATTAACGATTTGAAACAGAGCACAATTTTCAAAAAGTGGATCTTAAACGGAAAAGAATGATTAGTACTTTTTCTATGCGTGATCAAGTGATATTGTCAATTTAAGTAGATTTATCGAATGATTATTTAGAGAAAGACGGTGTCACAAAGCAATTGGAAAAAAGATATATGGAATTTTTTAAGGAAATGCCCAAATTATTTTTGGGAAATCAAATCACGGAAACTCAAAAATTTTTTGAAAAATTCTCAAAATAACGTACTTTTTTATAGGGAAAAAACCTAAAATAGAACATATGTGTGGTATAATTAAATGTATAGATTGATCATCTCATGGGTGGACGGCACGATTTTTTACTTTCTGTTTAACGACTGTTACAGAAGGGGGTGCTGCTTTTGACGATATTTGAATCGCTCGTAATAATGATTAGTTTTTCTTCACTAATCATTGCATTAATTACGCTTACCTTTTCAATGACACGAAAAAAGTAATCCACCTATGAGTTAGCGCTCGGATGGATTACTTAATCTACTTTGCCGACCCCCTTGAAGGGAATCAGTCTAT